>Ga0160462_100047_pt1 | contig 139231 bp, 139 predicted proteins | sample HID1975K_E6MG_FD_108219 | JGI IMG/M metagenome (GOLD analysis project Ga0160462, IMG submission 108219) | Enriched soil microbial communities from UW Madison campus, WI, USA - HID1975K_E6 MG | ecosystem: Environmental > Terrestrial > Soil > Unclassified | place: USA: Madison, Wisconsin... | reverse complement strand
TCCTGCACGGCTGCCTGCACCACCACACCAACTACGACGAGCACACCGCCTGGCACACCACCACCGAAGACCTACCGACCCCCGCCGCCGCTTGACGACTTACGACCGTGGGATGTCTAGACGCGTCGCGCGGCGCCTACCCTGGGTGCCGTGCCCGTCCTCGTCTACTCCCTGCTGCGCGTCCTGCTCTTCCTCGCCGCGACCGGCCTGCTCTGGTGGGCGGGGATGCGGTCCTGGTTCGCGCCGCTGCTCGCGGCCGTGATCGCCTTCGGCCTGTCGTACGTGCTGCTGCCGCGGCAACGGGACGCCGCCGCGCTGCACCTCGCGCAGCGCGCCGAGCAGCGTCGCGCGTCGCGTGCGTCCGGCGGCCCCCGCGGCGACGAGGCGGCGGAGGACGCCGAGGCGGACCAGGCCGTGCGGCGCCACCCCGAGGGCTAGGGATCCTTCGACGTTCGTCAAGCTGGCACCCGCGGCGGGACGGTCCTCGTCGACCGGGCACACCGCCGACCTGCGGGCGCCTCACACCGCCAGGCCGAGCCCCAGCAGCACCCCGAACGCGAGCTCGAGCACGCCCGTGCCACCCAGCACGGGCACCAGCGCGATGCCGCGCGCGCCCGCCAGCACGCCGACCGCGAGCACCACCGCGGGGGCCAGCAGCAGCAGCACCAGCAGCGACCAGGGGGCCACGACCGCGCACACCGCCCCGAGCAGCACGGGCAGCACGACCATCGCGGCGTACGCGCGGCGCGCGCGGTGCTCACCGAGCCGCACGGCGAGCGTCCGCTTGCCGACCAGCACGTCGGTCGGCACGTCGCGCAGGTTGTTGGCCATGAGCAGCGCGCACGCGAGCAGCCCGACCGCGACCGCGCCGACGACCGCCGGCCAGGTCACGCGTCCCGCCTGCGTGTACGTCGTGCCCAGCACCGCGACCAGCCCGAAGAACACGAACACCCCCACCTCGCCGAGGCCCAGGTAGCCGTACGGGCGCCGACCGCCCGTGTACGTCCAGGCCGCGACGACGCACAGCACCCCGACGCCCAGCAGCCACCACGCACCCGACAGGGCGACGAGCCACAGGCCCAGCACCGCGGCGATGCCGAAGGCCACGAGGGCCGCACCGCGCACCTGCCGCGGGGGCGCGGCGCCCGACGCGGTCAGCCGCATCGGCCCCACCCGGTCGACGTCGGTGCCCCGCACGCCGTCGGAGTAGTCGTTGGCGTAGTTCACCGCCACCTGCAGCGCGAGCGCCACGCCCGCGGCGAGCAGCGCGCGCCCGGCGTGCGCGGCGTCGACCTGGGCCGCCGCGCCCGTCCCGACCAGCACGGGGGCGACGGCGGCGGGCAGCGTGCGGGGGCGCGCACCGGCGAGCCAGTCGGAGGCGGAGGCCATCGTGCTCCTGTTCGTCAGGGGGTCGTCGTGCGGGGGACGTCGTCAGGGTGCAGCGGGCGGGCGGTGCGAGGCCGGGCCGGACGAGCCGCCCGCCGGGGGCTGCGTGTCCATCCGCTGCTGCGCGAGCCGGGCGACCGCCCGGCGGTCCGGCTTGCCCGGGCCCCGCAGCGGCAGCTCGTCGACGACGAGCACCTGCCGCGGCGCGCTGGCCGGGCCGAGCACCGACGCGACGGCCGTGCGCAGGGCGGTCAGCGGCGGGACCGCGCCGTCGCGCGTGACGACGACCGCGACGACCGACTGCCCCCAGTGCTGGTCGGGGACGCCGACCACGCAGACCTCGCGCACGTCGGGCAGGCCCGCGACGACCTCCTCGACCGCGAACGGGTCCACCTTGACGCCGCCGGTGACGAGCACGTCGTCGAGCCGCCCGAGCACGTGCAGCACCCCGTCGTCCAGCCGACCGCGGTCGGCCGTGCGCAGCCAGCGCCGCCCGCGGGTGGTGACGAACGTCGTCGCGTCCAGGTCGGGGCGGTGCAGGTAGCCGCTCGCGAGCACCGGTCCGGCGAGCGTGACCCGCTGCTCGGCGTCGACGCCGACCGCCACACCGTCCAGCGGGCGCCCGTCGTACACGCAGCCGCCGCACGTCTCCGTCATGCCGTACGTCGTCACGACGCGCAGCCCTGCCGCGCGTGCTGCCGCCAGCAGGGGCGGGGGGCAGGCCGCGCCGCCCACGAGGATCGCGTCGAACGCGCGGGCCGCGGCCGTGGCGCCCGGGTCGTCGAGCACGCGCACGAGCTGGGTGGGGACGAGCGACGTGTAGTGCTGGCCGGTCCCGTCGGTCGCCGCGCGCGCGGCCGAGGCGAAGGTCGCGGCCCGGAACGGGCCCTCCGGCAGCGTCGCCGGGTCGCGGCCCGCCAGCAGCGCGCGCAGCACCACCTGCAGCCCGGCGACGTGGTGCACCGGCAGCGCCAGCAGCCACGAGCCGGCCCCGCCGAGGCGGTCGGCGGTCGCGTCCGCGGAGGCGCGCAGCGCGGCGGCCGACAGCATGACGTCGCGCGGGTGACCGGTCGAGCCGGACGTGCGCACGACCACGGCCACGCCCGCGGGCACGCGTGTCCCGGGCCCGGGGGTGGGCTCGTCGAGCACCCGCACCGCCGGGCCCGTGCCGTCCAGTGCCGCGCCCAGTGCGGTGACGAGGTCCCGCGCCTGCGCGGGCACGTCGCGCAGCGGCCGGTCCACCCGCACAGCGTAGGTCGTCGCCCCGGCGTGCGCCGCGCCGGTCCCGCCGACGTGCACGTCGTCCGCCCCGGCGGGGCAGCCGGGGTGGGTCCGCGGGCCCCGGTGACCGCGGGCGGCCGGTGCGGTGCACCCGGCAGCGGCCGCCGGCGACGTAGAGTGTCGGGCGGTCCGGCGCGCCCGGGCGGGCGCCGCACAACGGCACCCAGGACGCGCAAGGCGGCAGATCGCCGCGACGGCGGGGGACAGGAGTGACGATGGCAGTGACGGCGGCACGCACGGGCTCGGCAGGCACGGGACCGACCCGCAGGCGGCGGTCCCGGTCCGGGGTCCTGGTGGCGGTCGGTGCGCTCCTGGCGGTCGCGGCGTGCGGCTCGCCCGCGGCGGAGCAGCCCGCGCCGACCGTGACGGCGCGTGCGGAGGTCGTCGCCGACAAGCAGGCCGTCCCCGCTCCCGAGGTCCCTCCGACGTGGCCGCTGACGGGCGTGGCCGGTGAGCCCGACCCCCGCCCCGCGATCGCCGTGAAGGTCGAGAACACCTCGTCCGCCCGCCCGCAGTCGGGCCTCGACCAGGCCGACGTCGTCTGGGAGACCATCGTCGAGTTCGAGGTCTCGCGGTTCGTCGCCGTGTTCCACTCCCAGGCACCGGAGGAGGTCGGCCCGATCCGCTCGGTGCGTCCGATGGACCCGCTGATCGTGGCACCGCTGCACGGGCTCCTCGCGTTCTCCGGCGGCCAGCCGGGCATCCTCGACCTCGTGAACCAGTCCGGCGTGCAGGTCGTCTCGCACGACGCGGGCGCGCCCGGGCTGTACCGCGTCCGCACGCGGTCGGCGCCGCACAACGTGTACGGCTCGCTGAGCACCTGGTGGGGGATCGCGGAGCCCGGGCGCACGGCGCCCGGTGAGCAGTTCGCGTTCGCGCGCTCGGCCGACCGCGCCGCCGCCGTGACCGCGGGCACACCGGCCGGCACGCTCGACTTCCGCCTCTCGGGCCAGTCGCACCCGGTGTGGACGTGGGACGCCGCGACCGGCACCTGGCTGCGCTCGGAGGGCTCCTCCCCGGCGACCGCGGCGAGCGGCGCGCGGCTGTCGGCGGTCAACGTCGTCGCGATCACGGCCGGCCACCCCAACACGGGCTTCGGTGCGCAGGGCGGTGCGCCCGTCCCCACGTACGAGCTCGTCGGGTCCGGTGACGCGGTCGTCGCGACGGGCGGCCAGACCGTCGCGGCCCGCTGGCAGAAGGACGCGCAGGACCAGCCGATGCGCCTGTTCCTGGCCGACGGCTCGGAGGCCACGCTCGCGCCGGGCAACACGTGGGTCGAGCTCGTGCCCGCCGGCAGCGGGTCGCTCACCGTCTCCTGACGTCGTCCCGGTGCGGGGCGCCGGCCTCGTCCGGGTCGTCCGCCCGGCTCGATACCCCGGGCTGACGGCGGAGCCGCCGGGGTCGTCCCCGTGGTGGAGCCGGCGGCAGCCGTGGGGTTGACGGCGGCGTGCCCGGACGGTCCCGCAGGGCGACGCGGCGGCGGGCGGGTGCGGACGACGCTGGTCGCATGGCCGCACACACCTCGCTCCCCGCCACCCTCCACCCCGCGCGCACGCCCCGCCGCCCCGAGGACCACTCGGTGCGCTCGGCGGTCGCCGTCGTCGTCGCAGGCGTCGTGCTCGTCGCGCTGCTCGTCGGCGGCGGCGCGCTCGTCGCGACCGTCGTCGACCTCACGTCCTGGCTCGGCGCGGCCTGACCCGTCCGCCGCGTCGCCCGCCGGGCGCCGGTGCGCGCCGGCGTCAGTACGCGTACGGGAACCCGGACCAGTCCGGGTCGCGCCGCTGCAGGAACGCGTCGCGCCCCTCGACCGCCTCGTCGGTCATGTACGCCAGGCGCGTCGCCTCGCCGGCGAACACCTGCTGCCCGGCCAGGCCGTCGTCGGCCAGGTTGAACGCGAACTTCAGCATCCGCACGGCCTGCGGCGACTTGGTCGCGATGATCCGGGCGTACTCCAGCCCCGCGTCCTCGAGGTCCGCGTGGTCGACCACGTCGTTGACGGCACCCCACGCGTACGCGTCGTCCGCGGAGTACTCCCGGGCGAGGAAGAAGATCTCCCGCGCGCGCTTCTGCCCCACCTGACGCGCGAGCAGCGCGGACCCGTACCCGCCGTCGAACGACCCGACGTTCGCGTCGGTCTGCATGAAGCGCGCGTGCTCGCGGCTCGCGATCGTGAGGTCCGCGACGACGTGCAGCGAGTGCCCGCCGCCGGCCGCCCACCCGTTGACGAGCGCGACGACGACCTTCGGCATCGTCCGCAGCAGGCGCTGCACCTCGAGGACGTGCAGCCGCCCGGCGCGTGCGGGGTCGACGGCCTCGGCCGTCTCGCCGTCGGCGTACCGGTAGCCGTCGCGCCCGCGGATGCGCTGGTCGCCGCCCGAGCAGAACGCCCAGCCGCCGTCCTTGGGGGACGGGCCGTTGCCGGTGAGCAGCACGGTGCCCACGTCCGACGTCGTGCGGGCGTGCTCGAGCACGGCGTACAGCTCGTCGACGGTGTGCGGACGGAACGCGTTGCGCACCTCGGGGCGGTGGAACGCGACGCGCACGACCGGCAGGTCCCGCTCGACGGCGCCGGTGGCCACCTGCGCGGGCGTCGGCCGCGCCCGGCCGCGGTGGTAGGTCACGTCGGTGAGGTGCGCGAACCCCTCGACGTCCCGCCACCGCGTCGGGTCGAACGTCTCCGACACGCGCGCGGGCAGGGGGGCAGGGGTACCGCTCTGGCTCACCGCCCCACCCTAACGACCACCCACCCCACCCCACGCCCACCCACCCCACGCCGACCGGAACCCGGCTCCTCGTTGCGTCCGCCCCACGGTGACCCAGGTTCCGTTCGGCGTGCTGCCGTGCTGCCGACCGGGACGTGGCTCCTGGTTGTGGTCGGGGGACGGTGAGTGGTGTTCCGCTCGCGCCCCACGCCGACCGGAACCCGGCTCCTCGTTGCGACCGCCTAACGGTGACCCGGGTTCCGTTCGGCGTGCTGCCGTGCCGCCGGCCGGAACCTGGCTCCTCGTTGGGATCGTCCAACGGTGAGCCGGGTTCCGTTCGGCGTGCCGGCGTGCCGGCGTGCCGGCGTGCTGCCGTGCTGCCGGGCGGGGCGTGGGTCCTCGTTGTGGCCCGGGGACGGTGAGTGGGGTTCCGGTGGGCGCACCGCTTCGTCGCCGACCGGGACACGGGTCACCGTCAGGCGGGGCTGTCGGGGAGCGGGTCCGGTCGGGGGCGGGGTGGCGGCTTAGCCTGGGGCGGTGAGTGCGCAGCCTGGTCCCGTCGTGTGGGACGTGCCGTTGCGCACCCGGTTCCGGGGGCTGACCCGGCGCGACGGCGTGCTCGTGCGCGGCGACGCGGGGTGGGGCGAGTTCAGCCCGTTCTGGGACTACGACGACGACGCGGCCGTGCGCTGGTGGCGTGCGGCGCGCGAGGCCGCCGACGAGGGCTGGCCCGACCCGGTGCGCACGCACGTGCCCGTCAACGTGACCGTCCCCGCCGTCGACGCCGAGACGGCGCACCGCCTCGTCACCGGCTCGGGCGGCTGCCGCACCGCGAAGGTCAAGGTCGCCGAGCCCGGTCAGCCCGCGGGTGCCGACGAGGCACGGCTCGAGGCCGTGCGCGACGCGCTCGGGCCCGGCGGCGCGATCCGCGTCGACGCCAACGCGGCGTGGGACGTCGACACCGCCGTCGCCCGGCTCGCGGCGCTCGACCGGGCGGCGGGCGGTCTCGAGTACGCCGAGCAGCCCGTGCCCGGCGTCGACGACCTCGCCGCGCTGCGGCGTCGCACGCACGTGCCGATCGCGGCCGACGAGGCGGTGCGACGGTCCGACGACCCGCTCGCGGTCGTGCGGCGGGAGGCGGCCGACGTCCTCGTGCTCAAGGTGCAGCCGCTCGGCGGCGTGCGCGCGTGCCTGCGGCTCGCCGAGCAGGCCGGGCTGCCCGTCGTGGTGTCGTCGGCGCTCGAGTCGTCCGTCGGGCTCGCCGCCGGGATCGCGCTCGCTGCGGCGCTGCCCGAGCTCCCGTACGCGTGCGGGCTCGCGACCGCGGCGCTGCTCGCCGACGACCTCGTGGACGACCCGCTGCTGCCCCGCGACGGGGCGATCGAGGTACGCCGCCCGGTGCCGTCGGCGCACCTGCTGGCGGCCGCGGCAGCACCGCCGCAGCTCGCGGCGCGCTGGGGGGTGCGGCTCGTGGCCGTGCGCGCTCGGGCATGATGGCGGGCGTGACACCCGTGCCCGAGGACCCGCCCGCACCGCGCCGCCGACGGCGGGCACCCGGGCCCCTCGTGCCGGGCGACGGCGTGCCCCCGGTGCCGGCGGTCGCCGCGGCCCGGGTCGTCGTGCAGGCTCTCGCCGCTCTCGGCGTGCGCGACGTCGTGCTCGCCCCCGGCTCGCGCAGCGCACCCCTCGCGTACGCCGTGGCGGACGCGGCTCGTCCCGACGACGAGCGTCCCGCGGGCGCGCCCGCGCTGCGCCTGCACGTGCGCGTCGACGAGCGCGACGCCGCGTTCCTGGCGCTCGGGCTGGCCAAGGCGTCGGCGCACACGGGCGACCGCGGGCCCGGCCCGGCCCGGCCCGTGGCGGTCGTCACGACGTCCGGCACGGCCGTGGCGAACCTGCACCCCGCCGTCCTCGAGGCCCACCACGCCGGGCTGCCGCTCGTGCTGCTGACGGCCGACCGGCCGCACGAGCTGCGCGGCACCGGCGCCAACCAGACCACCGAGCAGGCACAGCTCTTCGCGTCGTCCGTGCGGCTCGCGGTCGACGTGCCGGCGCCGACCGGGCGCCCCGGCGAGGACCGCGACCTGCGCCGCACGGTCTCGCGGGCGCTCGCCGCGGCGACGGGTGCCCGCACGGCCGACCCCGGGCCGGTGCACCTCAACCTCGCGTTCCGCGAGCCGCTCGTGCCGGGAGACGAGCCGTGGCCCGCACCGTCCGACGCGGGCCTCACGCACGTCGCCGGACGCTCGCAGCCGACCGAGCCGACCGCACCGCTGACGGGCGCCCTGCCGGTCGTCGTCGAGCCGGTCGCCGAGCAGGCCGACGAGCGTGCACGGCCCTCGCGGCGGGCGCGCGGGGCCGTCCCCACGGTCGTGGTCGCGGGCGACGGCGCCGGCCCCGGCGCGGCCCGCCTCGCGGAGGCGAACGGCTGGCCGCTGCTCGCGGAGCCGTCGTCGGGTGCGCGGCAGGGACCCAACGCGATCACGGCGTACCGGCTGCTGCTCGCCGACGACCGCCTCGGCGGTCGCGTCGGCCGCGTCGTCGTGCTGGGCCGTCCGACGCTCACGCGGCCCGTGCAGGAGCTGCTCGCGCGCGGGGGCGTCGACGTGCTCGTCGTCGCACCGCGCGGCAGCGACTGGCCTGACGCTGCCCGCAACGCGTCCCAGGTGCTGCTCGAGGTGCCGGCGCGCATGCGTCAGGGGCGCGTCGGCGCACCCGCGGGGTGGCTCGACGCGTGGCGCACGGCCGACGCGGCGGCGCAGGACGTGCTCGCGGGCATGCTCGACACGCCCGCGGACGCACGCCGCTCGCGCAGCGGACCGCGCGTGAGCGGCTGGGCGCTCGCGCGCGCGGTCGCCCGGGCCAGCGCACCGGACGACGTGCTGGTCGTCGGGTCGTCGAGCCCCGTGCGGGACCTCGACCTCGTCGCGCGCTGGGACCTCGCACCGCTCGTGCTGGCCAACCGCGGCCTGGCGGGCATCGACGGGACGCTCGCGACGGCCACGGGCGTCGCGCTCGCGCTGCCGCGCCGCCGCGTGCGCGCGTACGTCGGCGACCTGACGTTCCTGCACGACGTGGGTGGCCTGCTGCGCGGACCTGCCGAGCCGGCGGTCGACCTGCAGATCGTCGTGGCGAACGACGACGGGGGGTCGGTGTTCGCGACGCTCGAACCAGGTGAGCCCGAGCGCGCCGACGTGTTCGAGCGCGTGTTCGCCACGCCCCACGGGGTGGACGTCGCGGCGCTGTGCGCGGGGTACGGCGTGCGCCACACGCGCGTCGTCGACACCGACGGGCTGCTGCCCGCGCTGGCCGCACCGGGCACGGGCGTCGGGGTCGTCGAGGTACGCGTCGACCGGACGCACCGCCGCTCGCTCGCCGAGCGGCTCGAGTCGGAGGTCGCGGCCGCGGTCGACAAGGCGTTGTCCCCGCGGGCCTGAGCGGCGGGGCGGTCCGGGATGGGCCAGGGTGGTCCGGGGTTGCCCACAGCCAACTCCCAGGTCGCTGGGAGCGCGGTCCCAGGACGGTGCGGTCCCATGGACGTCGAACACGCAGGCAGCGTCAAGGAGGCAGTCATGACCACCACGCCCGAGCCGCGGCCCGGCATCCCCCAGGACCACCCGACCCAGCCGCTGGCCGCGCCCGGTGCGACGCAGCCGCTCGCGGTCCCGCCCCCCGCACAGGCGACGGGCGACGCGACCGAGCGGCTCACGCCCGCGCAGCAGTGGGCTCGCTACGAGGCCGCGCAGCGCGCCGCCCGCCGGCCCGTCGCCGTGGGCGCCGTCACCGGGGCCCCGGCCGCCCCCGCGCAGACCGCCCCCGCGCAGACCGCCCCCGCACCGGCCGCGAGCCCCGCACCCGGCGCCGCGTCCGACCACGCCACGGCCCCCCACCAGCCGGGGCAGGTCCCGCCCGGTGCCGTGCCGCCGCCGAGCGACCCGTGGGCCGCACCCGGCGCGCCCGCGCCGCGCAGGCGCTCGCGGGCGTGGGTGTGGATCACGTCGGCCGCGGTCGTCGGGCTGCTGGTCGGCGGCGCCGGCGTCGCGGGCCTCACCCGGTTCGGCGACCTGGGCGCCGCAGGGTCGTCGGAGCGCTCGACGTCCCTCGCGGACGTCGGTCGGTCCGAGACCGACCGGGTGCCCGTGGCGGGGTCCACGGCCGACAACCCGGACTGGCAGGCCGTCGCGGCCGCCGTGCAGGCGTCGGTCGTCGCGATCGACGTCCGGACGCAGTCGGGCGAGGCGCAGGGGTCCGGCGTCGTCATCGACGACGCGGGCCACGTGCTCACCAACAACCACGTCGTCTCCGGTGCGCAGGGCGACGTCCAGGTCACGCTGACCGACGGGCGCATCCTCGAGGCCGAGGTCGTCGGCACCGACGCGAGCACCGACCTCGCGGTGGTCAGGCTCGTCGACGCCCCCGACGACCTGCAGCCGGCCGCGCTCGGCGACTCCGACGACGTCACGGTCGGTGACCCCGTCATGGCCGTCGGCAACCCGCTGGGGCTGGCGAACACCGTGACCACCGGCATCGTGTCGGCCGTCGACCGCCCGGTCTCGACGCAGGAGGACGGCGGCAGCGAGGCGGCCGTGACCAACGCGATCCAGATCGACGCGGCGATCAACCCCGGCAACTCCGGCGGTCCGCTGTTCGACGCGACGGGCCGGGTCATCGGCATCACGTCGTCGATCGCGACGCTGAGCCAGCAGTCCGGGTCGATCGGTCTCGGCTTCGCGATCCCCGTGAACCTCACCAAGAACATCGCCGCCCAGCTCATCGCGGACGGCCAGGCCGAGCACGCGTTCCTCGGCGTCACGCTGTCGGACGGCACGGCCACGGCCGACGGCGTCACGCGCCGCGGCGCGGTCGTCGAGTCGGTCACCGACGGCTCGCCGGCCGCCGACGGTGGCCTGCGGACGGGTGACGTCATCGTCGCGATCGGCGACGACCCGGTCGGCGGCGCCGAGTCGCTGACGGCCTTCGTCCGCTCGATGGCGGCGGGCGACGACGCGACGCTGACCGTGGTGCGCGACGGCAGGGCGATCGAGGTGGACGTGACGCTCGCGACGCGGCCCGACGACTTCGGCCAGAGCCAGGAGGGCCAGGACCAGCAGGGTCAGGACCAGGAGGGCCAGGAGCAGCCCGGGCAGGGTCAGCAGGACCAGGGCGGACTGCCCGGCGGCATGACCCCCGAGGAGTTCTGGGAGTGGCTGCAGCAGCAGCGCGACCAGGGCTGACGGCACGGCCGGTGCGACGGGCCCGCCGCGGGCTTCCCCTCCCGCGGCGGGCCCTCGTGCGCGCCCACCCGGCGGGCCGACCGGCCTCCCGCCCGGGCCGGATCGACCTCTCGCGCACAGACGAGGTACGGGCGCGGTGCGGGGCGGTGCGAGGACAGCAGGGCCCGGTCAGGACAGGGCGTGGCGCATGGGGTCGAGCTTCGCGCGGGACTCGGCGAGCTCGGAGGCGGGGTCGGACGCCGCGACCACGCCGCAGCCCGCGAACAGCCGCACGCGGTGCGGGTCGTCGCGGTCCACCTCGGCCGAGCGCAGCGCGATGCCCCACTCGCCGTCGCCGTCGGCGCCGAACCAGCCGACCGGCCCGGCGTAGCGGCCGCGGTCCATGCCCTCGATGCGCGTGATGAGCTCGCGCGCGGCCCGCGTCGGCGTGCCGCACACCGCGGCCGTCGGGTGCAGCGCGGCGGCCAGCGCGAGCGACGACGGGTGCGCGTCGTCGCCCTGCGGCGCGGACAGGACGCCCGTGATGTCCGACGCGAGGTGCAGCACGTTCGGCAGCGGCAGGACGAACGGCACGTCGGGCACGTTCGACGACGAGCAGAACGGCGCGAGCGCGCGGGCGACGGACGCGACCGCGTACTCGTGCTCCTCGAGGTCCTTCGACGAGTGCGCGAGGATCGCCGCACGCGCCATGTCGGCGTCGTCGTCGCCCGTGCGCCGGATCGTGCCGGCCAGCACGCGGGACGTCACGAGCCCGCGCTCGGAGCGCACCAGCAGTTCGGGCGTCGCCCCGATCATGCCGTCGACGCTGAACGTCCAGCACGACCGGTACCGGTCGGCGAGCCGTTGCAGCGCCCAGCGCACGTCCAGGGGGTGCTCGGTGCGTGCGTGCACGTCGCGCGCCAGCACGACCTTGTCGACCTCGCCCGCGCGGATCGCGGTGACACCGCGGGCCACGACGTCGAGCCACGCGTCGGCGTCGACCGCGCCGTCGGTGTAGACGACGCCGCCCGGTGCCCGCGGGGGTGTGCGCGCGGGCAGCACGTCACGCAGGCGCGGCGCGGGCCCGAGCTCACCAGCGGTGCTCAGGGTCGTCAGCCACGTGCGGCCGTCGCGGCGCCCCACGACGACGCGCGGCACCACGACGACGCCGCCCGCGGGGGAGTCGTCGTCGAACGCGAACGAGCCGAACGCGACCGGACCGGTGCCGGGCAGCCGCACCTCGTCGCGGACGATCGCGCGCGCGAGCACGTCGTGCCACGCGCGCTCGGCGGCCGCGAACCGGTCGGCACCGTGCACCTCGACGCGCACCGCCTCGCCCCACGCGACGAGCCCGTCGCCGCGCCGCACCCACGCGAGCGGGGCGTCGGGACCGAGGAGGTCGAGCAGGTCGGCGGGGTCGGGCGAGCCGTCCGTCGGCAGGTCCCCGCACTCGACGGTGCGCACCACCAGCGGGTGCGGGACACCCCCGGTCACGGGGGCGCTGGGCGACGTGCTCATCGCCGTCCAGGGTAGGCCCTGACGGCGCGGCGCTCGCGCCGGCGGGCGTGCGACGCTCGTCTCAGGGCACGGGTCTCAGCGGGGCCTGCGCGCGACGACGAGGTCGCGGTCGATCGCGTGGTCGACGCGGTGCGCGAGGCCGAGGAACGCGGCGCCGTCCAGCGGCTCGAGCCCGGCGTCGACGAGCATCGCGACCAGGTCCTCGCGCGGGAGCACCTTGGTGTTCCACGACAGGCCGAGCGCGCCGCCGCGCCGCAGCACCCCGGTCCACACGGGGATCGCGTCGGCGAGCAGGTCGCGCGGCGAGCGGGACGGTGTGCGCGGGCCGGTCACCGACCCGTGCTGGATCCCGTACGGCGCGTCGGCGACGACGACGTCGAAGAAGCCCGCGCGGTACATGCGGCCGGTGTCGAGAGTGTCGGCCTGCGTGATCTCAAGCGTCTGCGCGTCGCCCGCGCGGTACTCGTCCTTGGACGCCGCGAGCTCGAACGCCGTGCGACGTCCCAGGTTGCGCCCGTCGACGCGCACGCGCGTGCTGCTCGACCGGTGCTTGAGGCGCTTGTCCTTGAGCCAGCGCGCGAGGAACGCGGTGTACGCCTCGACGTCGCGCCGGTCGACGTCGACGCCGTACGCGTCCCACCCGTACATGAGGGCCTGGTTGAGCGTGGTGCCCCGGCCGCACATCGGGTCGAGCACGCGCACGCGCGAGCCCAGGAACCCGTCGAGGGGCAGCGCCGCCGCGGCCGTCAGGTTGAGCAGGAGCCGCGTGAGCTGCTCGTTGGTCTTGCCGACGTACTTGAGGATCGTCAGCAGGTCGTCGTCGTACCGGTCGAGGCGCTGCACCTCGAGGGGGACCAGCGCGCCGTCGTCGCGCAGCTCGAACAGCGCGAACAGCGACGACAGGTTCGACAGCACCCGCCGGTCGTCGTCGGTGAGCCCCGGGGCCGGGACCACGAGGTACGGGACGCCGCCCAGGGTGCGCTCCTGCGCGTCGCCGGCCGCGGCGAGCCGCCCGTCGAGCAGCAGCTCGTCGAGCGCCAGGACCTCGTGGTGCGTCAGGCGCGCGGCGTGCTGCGTGTACACGCGGTTCGCCGACGGCTGGACGAGGATCGCGTACTGCGGCATGGCTGGTGACGCCCCCGGGGGTTCGGCTCGGCGGCGCCGCCCGGCGGCCGCGCCCACGCCGCACGGTACCCGAGCCGCGTGCGCGTCCGACCGCCCGGACCTGCGACCATGGGGCACATGCCCCGCGCCGCCCTCGACAAGGACCCCCGCGACGTCGCCGCCATGTTCGACGCGGTCGCGCACCGGTACGACGTGACGAACGACGTCATCTCGCTGGGGCAGGACCGCGCGTGGCGCCGGGCGACGCTCGCGGCGCTCGGCGCGCAGCGCGGCGAGACCGTGCTGGACCTCGCGGCGGGGACGGGCACGTCGAGCGAGCCGCTCGCGGACGCGGGCGTGCACGTCGTGCCGTGCGACCTGTCGACGGGCATGCTGCGGGTCGGCCGGCGGCGCCGTCCCGACCTGCCGTTCGTCGCGGGCGACGCGCTGCACCTGCCGTTCGCCGACGAGTCGTTCGACGCGGTGACGATGTCGTTCGGGCTGCGCAACGTGTCGGACGTCGACGCGGCCCTGCGCGAGCTGCTGCGCGTGACGCGCCCGGGCGGGCGCCTGGTGGTCTGCGAGTTCTCGCGTCCGACGTTCGCGCCGTTCCGCACGGTCTACAGCAACTACCTCATGCGCGCGCTGCCGCCCGTGGCCCGCGCGGTGTCCAAGGAGCCGGACGCGTACGTGTACCTCGCGGAGTCGATCCGCGAGTGGCCGGACCAGCGTGAGCTCGGTCTGCTGGTGCGGCGCGCGGGCTGGGACCAGGTCGCGTTCCGCAACCTCACGGGCGGCGTCGTCGCGCTGCACCGCGCGCGTCGTCCCTGACGGGTCCTCCGCCCGTGTGACGCTCGTCGCGCCCGCGTGCGCGCACCGGTCCCCGCGCGGGTGTGCGGTGCGCGCCGGTCGCCCTGCGGGCCGTCGTGTCCTGGGGGACGATCTGGGGGACGATGAGGGACGCCGGAGCGGTCCCAGCGGTGGACACGCACGTCCCGTGGGGCGTGTAGGCGCTGCTCGGGACCGGTGCCGGGACCATCGTCCCGGGATGTCGATGAGGTAAGCCAAACCTTCGCAGACAGGCCCAGGGGTGCTGGATACACTCGCCGAAGTCGCACGTGAACAACGTCACAAGTGGGGTGGCAGAGGTGGTCGCAACGGCGGATGACGCGGACGTCGTCGTCGTCGGCGCCGGTCCGACCGGCGCCTCCGCCGCGTTCCACTGCGCCGCCGCGGGCCTCGACGTCCTGCTGCTGGAGAAGGCGACGTTCCCGCGCGACAAGATCTGCGGCGACGGCCTGACGCCCCGCGCGGTCGCCGAGCTGGTGCGCATGGGCGTGCCGATCCGGGAGCAGGACGGCTGGATCCGCAACAAGGGCCTGCGCGTCATCGGCGGCGGGCACCGCCTCGAGTTGCCGTGGCCCGAGCTGTCGAGCTACCCGTCGTACGGGCTCGCGCGGGCGCGCGCGTCGTTCGACCAGACCCTCGCCGAGCACGCGCGCGCCCGTGGCGCCAAGCTGCTCGAGGGCACGTCGGTCACGGCGCCGGTGCGCGACGAGCGCACGGGACGCGTGGTCGGCGTGCGGGCGCGGTCCGTCGGCACCGACGGGCGGCGCACGCTCGACGCGGGCGACGAGGTCACGTACCGCGCACCGGTCGTCGTGGCCGCCGACGGCGTCTCGGCCAGGCTCGCGACGGCCGTGGGCCGCGCCAAGCGCGACGACCGCCCGCTGGGCGTCGCGGTGCGCACCTACTTCCGCACCCCGCGGCACGACGACCCGTGGATGGAGTCCCACCTCGAGCTGTGGGACGGCCCGGCCGGACGCTCGAACCTCATGCCCGGGTACGGCTGGATCTTCTCGCTCGGCGACGGCACGGCCAACGTCGGCCTCGGCTCCGTGAGCTCGAGCGCCGCCGCCACCAAGGTCGACTACAAGGACCTGTTCGCGCGCTGGATGGCCCACGCGCCCGCCGCGTGGGAGTTCACGCCCGAGCACCAGGTCGGTCCCGTGCGCGGCGCCGCGCTGCCGATGGGCTTCAACCGTGGCCCGCTGTACGCCGACGGCCTGCTCCTGGCGGGCGACGCCGCCGGGATGGTCAGCCCGTTCAACGGCGAGGGCATCGCGTACGGCCTGCAGGCCGGGCGGGTCGCCGCCGACGCGATCGCGCAGGGGCTCGCGCGCGGGTCCGCCGCGGGTCGCGAGCGCGCGTTCGCGACGTACCAGCAGCGCATGAAGGACGACCTCGGCGGGTACTACACGCTCGGCCGGCAGTTCGTCCGGCTCATCGAGCACCCCCAGGTCATGCACCTGTGCACGCGCTACGGGCTGCCGCGTCCGCTGCTCATGAAGTTCGTGCTCAAGCTGCTGTCCGACTGCTACGAACCGCGCGGTGGCGATGCGGTCGACCGCGTCATCGCGGCGCTCACCCGGCTGGCACCCGACGCATGAGACGACGCGCATGACCCACGACGCCCCCGCCCCCCACCGCCGGCCCCCCACCGGCCCGGCCTCGATGACGAGGAGGACCGCTCGATGAGCAACCCGTACGTCCCGCTCCTGGTGATGATCGGGATCGCGGCCGTCCTCGCCCTCGGGGGGGTCGGCGCGAGCGCGGTCCTCGGGCCCAGGCGGTACAACCGCGCCAAGCTCGAGGCCTACGAGTGCGGCATCGAGCCGACGCCCCACGCGATCGGCGGCGGGCGCTTCCCGATCAAGTACTACCTGGTCGCGATGACGTTCATCGTCTTCGACATCGAGGTCGTCTTCCTCTACCCGTGGGCCGTGAGCTTCACGCAGCTCGCGACGTTCGGCCTCGTGGCCATGCTCGCGTTCCTGCTGATCATCACGGTCCCCTTCGTCTACGAGTGGAAGCGCGGCGGCCTGGAATGGGACTGACGGCGCCGCGCCTGCAGCGCCCGGCACGTGCCACGACGCGCAGCCGACCGACCCTGAGGAGGGGCTGACATGGGCATCGAGGAAGCGCCCTCGGGCTTCCTGCTGACGACGGTCGAGGACCTCGTCGGCTACTTCCGCAAGGCGTCGCTGTGGCCCGTGACGTTCGGGCTCGCGTGCTGCGCGATCGAGATGATGGCGGCGGGCACGAGCCGGTTCGACATCTCGCGGTTCGGCATGGAGGTGTTCCGCGCGTCGCCGCGGCAGTCGGACCTCATGATCGTCGCCGGGCGCGTGAGCCAGAAGATGGCGCCGGTCGTGCGGCAGGTCTACGACCAGATGGCCGGCCCCAAGTGGGTGCTCTCGATGGGCGTGTGCGCGTCGTCGGGCGGCATGTTCAACAACTACGCGATCGTGCAGGGCGTCGACCACATCGTGCCGGTCGACATCTACCTGCCCGGCTGCCCGCCGCGCCCCGAGATGCTGCTGCACGCGATCCTCGCGCTGCACCAGCAGATCCAGGACGAGCCGCTCGGCGTCAACCGCAAGGAGGCGGCGCGCAAGGCGCAGGAGGCCGCGATGGCCGCGACGCCGACGTCCCACATGACGGGGCTGCTGCGATGACCGACGAGAGGAAGCAGGACCCGGTGACGCCGGAGAAGGCCGACGCGTCGGCCGCCGTCAAGCCCGGCGAGACGGCGCCCGCGGGCGCCCAGAAGATCACCGAGGCCGCGCTCGAGGCGGGCTCGCAGAACCTGCCGGCCCGGTCCGGGGCGAGGGCCGACGCGGCCGCGCCGCGCACCCCGCTGGACGTCGTCGACGTGCGCACCGGGATGTTCGGCGTGCACGGCACGGGGGACACGTCGGGCTACGGCGGTCTCGTGGCGACCGTCGCGATGCCGGGTCCGAGCGAGCGCCCGTACGGCGGCTGGTTCGACGAGGTCGTCGACGTGCTGGCCGAGGTGCTCGACGAGTCCGGCACCGGCTACGCGAACGCCGTCGAGTCCGTCGTCGTCGACCGGGGCGAGCTCACGCTCAACGTCGCGCGCGAGCACCTCCTCGAGGTCGTGCGCGCGCTGCGCGACGACCCGGACCTGCGGTTCGAGCTGTCGCTCGGGGTGTCCGGCGTGCACTTCCCGCACGAGACGGGCCGCGAGCTGCACGCCGTGCACCAGATCGTGTCGGTGACGCACGGGCGCCGGCTGCGCGTCGAGGTCGCGGTGCCGCAGAGCGACCCGCACCTGCCGTCGACGACGTCGGTGTACCCCGCCAACGACTGGCACGAGCGCGAGACGTGGGACTTCTTCGGGATCGTGTTCGACGGTCACCCGGGCCTCGCGCGCATCCAGATGCCCGACGACTGGCCGGGCCACCCGCAGCGCAAGGACTACCCCCTCGGGGGCATCCCGGTCGAGTACAAGGGCGCCACCGTGCCGCCCCCGGACCAGCGGAGGTCGTACAGCTGATGACCGCCCCCACCTCGCAGACCCCCCACGCGACCCGCCACGTCCCGCAGGACGAGACGCAGGGCGTGCCCTCGTTCGAGGCCTCGGGCGGTGACTGGTCCGACATCGCCGAGGAGGCCGCGCGCCTCGGCGAGGAGCGCATCGTCGTCAACATGGGCCCGCAGCACCCGTCGACCCACGGCGTGCTGCGGCTCATGCTCGAGATCGACGGCGAGACCGTCACCGAGGCCCGTGCCGGTATCGGCTACCTGCACACGGGCATCGAGAAGAACATGGAGTTCCGCACCTGGACCCAGGGCGTGACGTTCTGCACCCGCATGGACTACGTCGCCCCGCTGTTCCAGGAGGCGGCCTACTGCCTGGCCGTCGAGAAGCTGCTCGGCATCACCGACGACGTGCCCGAGCGCGCGTCGGTCATCCGCGTGCTGATGATGGAGCTCAACCGCATCTCGTCGCACCTGGTCTTCCTGGCCACGGGCGGCAACGAGCTCGGCGCGACGACGATCATGATCCTGGGCTTCACGGCGCGCGAGGAGATCCTCAAGATCTTCGAGCTGATCTCCGGCCTGCGCATGAACCACGCGTACATCCGCCCCGGCGGTGTCGCGCAGGACGTGCCCCCGGGCGCGATCGACTCGGTCCGCGAGGCGCTGGTCAAGGTCCGCGACTACTTCCGCCAGCTCGAGGACCTCATGCTGGCCAACCCGATCCTGCAGGCGCGCATGAAGGACGTCGGCGCGCTGAGCCTGGCCGCCTGCATGTCGCTGGGCGTGACCGGGCCCCTGCTGCGGGCGACCGGCCTGCCGTACGACGTGCGCAAGACGGACCCGTACTGCGGGTACGAGACGTACGACTTCGACGTGCCGACGCAGGAGGCCGCCGACTCGTGGGCGCGCCTGCTGGTGCGCATCGAGGAGTGCTACCAGTCGATGCGGATCGTCGAGCAGTGCCTCGAGCGGCTCGCGAAGCCGGGGCCCGTGATGGTCGCCGACAAGAAGGTCGCGTGGCCCGCGCAGCTCGCCATCGGCACCGACGGGATGGGCAACTCGCTCGACCACATCAAGGAGATCATGGGCACCTCGATGGAGGCCCTGATCCACCACTTCAAGCTCGTCACCGAGGGCTTCCGCGTGCCGGCCGGCCAGGTGTTCCAGACCGTCGAGCACCCGCGCGGCGAGCTGGGCGTGCACCTGGTGTCCGACGGCGGCACCAGGCCGTACCGGGCGCACTTCCGCGACCCGTCGTTCAACAACCTGCAGGCCGTCTCGATGATGTGCGAGGGCGGGCAGGTCGCCGACGTCGTCGTCGCCGTCGCGTCGATCGACCCGGTGCTGGGAGGGGTGGACCGCTGATGTCCGTCGAGCACGCAGGCGCGTCCGCGCCGCACGAGCACGGCGCGCGCGCCCGGGTCCCGGGCGAGCGGCACGCGACGGGGTACGACGACGCGACGCGCGCGCGGCTGACGGCCGACTCGCAGCAGATCGTCGCCCGGTACCCGCAGGCGCGGTCCGCGCTGCTGCCGATGCTGCACCTGGTGCAGGCGGAGGACGGCTACGTCAGCCCGCGCGGCATCGCGTTCTGCGCCGCCACGCTGGGCATCTCGACCGCCGAGGTGTCGGCCGTCGCGACGTTCTACACGCAGTACAAGCGGCACCCCAACGGCACCTACACGGTGGGCGTGTGCACCAACACGCTGTGCGCCGTCATGGGTGGCGACGCGATCTGGGAGGAGCTCAGCGAGCACCTCGGGATCGGGCACGACGAGACGACGCCGGACGGTGCGATCACGCTCGAGCGCGTCGAGTGCAACGCGGCGTGCGACTACGCACCGGTCGTGATGGTCAACTGGGAGTTCTTCGACAACCAGACGCCGGCCTCGGCCGTCGAGGTGGTCGACAGGCTCGTCGAGGGCGCGCCGGTCGCGCCGACCCGCGGTGCGGCCTCGGTGGCGACGTTCAAGGAGACGAGCCGCGTGCTGGCGGGCTTCCCCGACGGCCGCGCCGACGAGGGCGTGGGCGCGGGCGAGGCGACGCTGCGCGGCACGGTGCTGGCGAAGGAGCAGGGCTGGACGGCCCCGTCGTTCGACGCCGACGAGCGCGCGGCCGCGGCCGGTGCCACCCACGGCGAGCCCGCGGCGGGCGAGGAGCAGTCGAGCGCGGAGCGTCCGACGACGACGCCCGCCGACGCCTCGCCCGCGGGTGAGCAGCGCAAGCAGAAGTCCGACGACGCGAAGGAGTCGTGATGACGACCCTGGCCCCCGTGCTGTCCGCGCACTGGGACGCGGACCGGTCGTGGAAGCTCGCGCGGTACGAGGCCGACGGTGGCTACCGCGGTCTGCGTCGCGCGCTGGGCATGCAGGCCGCCGACGTCGTGACGATGGTCAAGGACTCGGGGCTGCGCGGCCGTGGCGGCGCGGGCTTCCCGACGGGCATGAAGTGGGGCTTCCTGCCCCCGCCCGACGGCGGCCCGCGGTACCTGGTCGTCAACGCCGACGAGTCCGAGCCGGGCACCTGCAAGGACATCCCGCTGATGATGGCGAGCCCGCAGGAGCTCATCGAGGGCGTGATCATCACGTCCTACGCGATCGGGTGCCACCACGCGTTCATCTACGTGCGCGGCGAGGTCGTGCACGTCTACCGCCGGCTGCTCGAGGCCGCGCGCGAGGCGTACGAGGCCGGGTACCTGGGCACGGACGTCCTGGGGTCGGGCTTCGACCTCGAGCTGACCGTGCACGCGGGGGCCGGTGCGTACATCTGCGGCGAGGAGACCGCGCTGCTCGACTCGCTCGAGGGTCTGCGCGGGCAGCCGCGGCTCAAGCCGCCGTTCCCGGCGGTCGCGGGCCTGTACGCGCGCCCGACGGTCGTCAACAACGTCGAGTCGATCGCGTCGGTGCCGGGCATCCTCGTCGGCGGTGCCGACTGGTTCACGTCGATGGGCACCGAGCGCTCGGCCGGGCACGGCCTGTTCTCGCTGTCGGGGCACGTCACGCGGCCCGGGCAGTACGAGGCGCCGCTGGGCATCACGCTGCGCGAGCTGCTCGACATGGCGGGCGGCGTCCGCGAGGGCCACGAGCTGAAGTTCTGGACGCCCGGCGGCTCGTCGACGCCGATCTTCACCGCGGAGCACCTCGACGTGCCGCTGGACTACGAGTCCGTCGGCAAGGCGGGGTCGATGCTCGGCACGCGCGCGCTGCAGATCTTCGACGAGACGACGTCCGTGGTGCGGGCCGTGTCGCGGTGGATCCAGTTCTACAAGCACGAGTCGTGCGGCAAGTGCACACCGTGCCGCGAGGGCACGTTCTGGCTCGCGCAGATCCTGGCGCGGCTCGAGGCCGGGCAGGGCACGTCGCAGGACATCGACCTGCTGCTCGACCTGTGCGACAACATCCTGGGCCGCGCGTTCTGCGCGCTCGGCGACGGTGCGACGAGCCCCGTGACGAGCGCGATCCAGTACTTCCGGGAGGAGTTCGAGGCGGGCACGCACACGCCCGCCGACGTCCTGTTCCCGCCCGAGCGCAGCTCGCTCTTCGACTACACGCCGCGTCGCAGCACGCAGCTGGCGGGGGTGCACGCATGACGATCACGACCCCGAAGTCCACCGAGACCACGCCGCTGGTGCCGGCCGCGCCGCCGGTCACCGCGCCGGAGCCCGAGGCCACGGTGACGTTCAGCGTCGACGGCATCGAGACGAGCGTGCCCAAGGGCACGCTCGTGATCCGCGCCGCCGAGCAGCTCGGCATCCAGATCCCGCGGTTCTGCGACCACCCGCTGCTCGCGCCGGCCGGTGCGTGCCGGCAGTGCCTCGTCGAGGTGTGGGCCCCGGGCCGCGACGGCAACCTGGCCAAGATGCCCAAGCCGCAGGCGTCGTGCACGCTCGAGGCGACACCCGGCATGCAGGTCAAGACGCAGCACACGTCCCCCGAGGCCGACAAGGCCCAGCACGGCGTCATGGAGCTGCTGCTCATCAACCACCCGCTCGACTGCCCGGTCTGCGACAAGGGCGGCGAGTGCCCGCTGCAGAACCAGGCGATGAGCAACGGGCGCGCCGCGACGCGGTTCGTCGACGTCAAGCGCACGTTCCCCAAGCCCATCTCCGTGTCCACGCAGATCCTGCTCGACCGCGAGCGGTGCGTGCTGTGCCAGCGCTGCACGCGGTTCTCCGAGGAGATCGCGGGCGACGTGTGGATCGACCTGCAGAAGCGCGGTGCGCAGCAGCAGATCGGCACGTTCGACACGCAGGTCCTCGGGTTCGCGGGCGACACGCCCATCGGGGCGTCGACGCTCGACACGAGCGGGCGGCCGTTCGCGTCGTACTTCTCCGGCAACACCGTGCAGATCTGCCCCGTCGGCGCGCTCACGTCCGCCGCGTACCGCTTCCGCTCGCGGCCCTTCGACCTCGTGTCGGTGCCCTCGATCGCGGAGCACGACGCCAACGGGTCGGCGATCCGGGTCGACCACCGCCGCGGTGTCGTGCTGCGACGGCTCGCGGGCGACGACCCGGCGGTCAACCAGGAGTGGATCACCGACAAGGACCGCTTCGCGTTCCACTGGCAGTCGGCACCGGACCGCGTCACGACGCCGCTCGTGCGCCGCCGCCTGGCCGACGGCACGCGCGGCGAGCTCGAGCCGTGCTCCTGGACCGAGGCGTTCGACACCGCGGCCGCGGGCCTGCAGGCCGCGCTGACGCCCGACGACCCGCGGACGACCGCGACCGGCGTCGGCGTGCTGCCGGGTGGGCGGGTGACCCTCGAGGACGCCTACGCGTACGCCAAGCTCGCGCGCGTCACGCTGGGCACCAACGACGTCGACCACCGCGCCCGCCCGCACTCGGACGAGGAGGAGGCGTTCCTCGGCCACCACGTCGCGGGCCGCACGCTGCAGGTGACGTTCGGCGACCTCGTCGCCGCACCGGCCGTGCTGTGCGTCGCGTACGAGCCCGAGGAGGAGGGCGGCGTCGTCTTCCTGCGGCTGCGCGCCTCGGTCGTCGCGGGCCGCACGCGGGTGTTCTCCGTCGCGGCCCTCGCGAGCCGCGGGCTCGAGCGTCTGGACGGCACGCTGCTCGCGGCCGCCCCGGGCACCGAGCCGGAGGTGCTCGACGCGATCACGACGGGCGCGGACGACGTGCTCGGTGCGACCGCCGACGCGCTCGCGGCCGACGGCGCCGTGATCGTCGTGGGCGAGCGCGCCGCGACCGTGCCGGGCACGCTCACCGCGGTGCTGCGGCTGGCCGGGCGCACGGGTGCGCGCGTGGCGTGGGTCCCGCGGCGCGCGGGCGAGCGTGGCGCGGTCGAGGCGGGCACGCTGCCGACGCTGCTGCCAGGCGGTCGCCCGGTCGCGGACGCGTCGGCCCGGGTGGACCTGGCGGCCGCGTGGGGGGTCGACGAGCTGCCCGCGACCCCGGGCCGCAGCGCCGACGAGATCCTCGCCGCCGCGGCCGACGGCCGTCTGGGCGCGCTCGTCGTCGGGGGCGTCGACCCCGCCGACCACGCCGACCCGGTCCTCGCGCGCGCCGCGCTCGACGCGGTGCCGTTCCTCGTGTCGCTCGAGGTGCGGCGCAGCGAGGTCACCGACCGCGCCGACGTCGTGCTGCCCGTCGCACCGCCGGTCGAGAAGCCCGGCACGTTCGTCACGTGGGAGGGGCGCCCGCGCCCGTTCCCGCAGGCCCTGACGACGACCCTGCTGCCCGACTTCCGCGTGCTGGACGGTCTGGCCGACGCGCTCGGCGCGGACCTCGGGCTGGCGAGCCTCGCGGCGGTGCACGCCGAGCTCGACCAGCTCGGCGGGTGGGACGGTGCGCGCGTCGCCGCGCCCGCCGCGGACCCCGCCGAGCCGCCCGCGGTGCCGCCGGGGCACGCGGTGCTCGCGACGTGGCACCAGCTGCTCGACGCGGGCCGGCTGCAGGACGGCGAGCCGTACCTCGCGGGCACCGCGAAGCGGTCCGTCGCACGCGTGTCGGCCGCCACCGCCGACGCCGTCGGCGTGTCCGACGGCGACGACGTGACCGTGAGCACCGACCGCGGGAGCATCACGGCGCCCGTGCAGGTGACGGACATGGCCGACCACGTCGTGTGGCTCGCGACCAACCCGCGCGGCGGTGCCGTGCGCGACGTGCTCGGTGCGGTCGGCGGCAGCGTCGTCCGGCTCGACCGGGTGGACGAGGAGGAGCGGGCATGAGCGTGCTGCCCACGGCGCTGGGTGCGCTGGCGGCGCCCGGTGCGCTGCCGACGGCCGTCGGCGACGGTGCCGTCGCGCCCGTCACGGCGGACTTCAGCCAGGACGTGTTCTGGGTCTGGCTGCTCAAGGCCGTCGTCATCATCGTGTTCCTGCTGACGAGCGTGCTCATCGCGATCTGGTTCGAGCGACGGGTCGTCGCGCGCATGCAGGTGCGGCCGGGCCCCAACGTGCACGGGCCGCTGGGCCTGCTGCAGTCGCTCGCCGACGCGATGAAGCTCCTGGTCAAGGAGGACGTCACCGTCAAGGCGGCCGACAAGCTCGTCTACATCCTGGCGCCGATGATCGCGGTGCTGTGCTCGCTGCTGGTGTTCGCCGTCATCCCGTTCGGGCCCGAGGTGAGCATCTTCGGCGTCGTCACGCCGCTGCAGCTCACCGACTTCTCGGTCGCCGTGCTGTACATCCTCGCGTGCGCGTCGGTCGGCGTGTACGGCATCGTGCTCGGCGGCTGGTCGTCCAACTCGACGTACCCGCTGCTCGGCGGCGTGCGCTCGACGGCCCAGGTCATCTCCTACGAGCTCGCGATGGGCCTGTCCCTCGTGAGCGTGTTCATCATGGCCGGGTCGATGTCGACGTCGCAGATCGTCGACTCCCAGACGCAGGTGTGGTGGTTCCTGCCGCTGCTGCCCGCGTTCGTCATCTACGTGATCTCGATGGTCGGCGAGACCAACCGCCTGCCGTTCGACCTGCCCGAGGCCGAGGGCGAGCTCGTCGGCGGGTACACCACCGAGTACTCGTCGATGAAGTTCGCGTGGTTCTTCCTCGCCGAGTACATCAACATGCTCAACGTGTCGGCCGTCGCGACCACGCTGTTCTTCGGCGGCTGGCGCGCACCGTGGCCGATCTCGGCGATCAACGACGGCATGTTCAACACCGGCTGGTGGCCCGTCCTGTGGTTCGTCGCCAAGGTCTGGCTGTTCATGTTCGTCTTCGTGTGGATCCGCGGCTCGGTGCTGCGGTTCCGGTACGACCAGTTCATGAAGATCGGCTGGAAGATCCTCATCCCGGCCGCCCTCGTCTGGGTCGTGTGCGTCGCGCTCGTGCAGGCGGCGCGCCAGCTGTGGGACGTCGACCTGCGCACGCTGCTGTTCGTCCTCGCGGGGCTCGTGGTCGTCGGCCTCGTCGTGTCCTTCCTGGTGCCCGAGAAGCAGACGCCGCCGGCGCCTCCCAAGGGCCCGCAGGAGATCGACCCGTTCGCCGACGGCTACCCGGTGCCGCCGCTGCCGGGGCAGGTGCTGCCCCCGTCGCCGCGCGCGCAGCGCCGCCTCGCCGCGACCGACGCCGCGGACCCGTCCGGACCCGAGACCCCGCTGGAGGTGCGCGGTGGCTGAGCAGCGCAAGAAGAGGCCCGCGCCGGGCAAGGGCGCGCCGGACACGGGTGCGCAGGTGCAGCGGGCACCCCGCGCCGGCGGCGAGGTCGACCGCCCGGCGGAGGAGTACCGGTCGCTCATCGAGAAGCGCACGGGCGTGCGCGAGCTGCTCGCGCCCGTCGCCGGCTTCGGCGTGACGTTCGCGAACATGTTCAAGCCGACGGTCACCGAGCAGTACCCGCGCGAGCAGGTGCCGACCAAGCCGCGGTACCACGGGCGTCACCAGCTCAACCGGTACGCCGACGGGCTCGAGAAGTGCATCGGCTGCGAGCTGTGCGCGTGGGCCTGCCCGGCGGACGCGATCTACGTCGAGGGCGCCGACAACACGCCCGACGCGCAGTTCTCGCCCGGCGAGCGGTACGGCCGCGTCTACCAGATCAACTACCTGCGCTGCATCTTCTGCGGCCTGTGCATCGAGGCGTGCCCGACGCGTGCGCTGACGATGACCAACGAGTACGAGCTCGCGGGTCCGACGCGGCCCGGCATGATCTGGGAGAAGCAGGACCTGCTCGCGCCGCTGCGCTCGGGTCAGCTCGCCGCCCCGCACCCCATGGCCGAGGGCACGACCGACACCGAGTACTACCGCGGCGAGGTCACCGGGACCACCGACGACCAGATCGCGTGGGTCGCCGAGCACCGCCCCGACGACCCGACGCTGCCGGACAACGCCGCCCAGGGCGCGACCGTCCCGGACCTCGGCGAGACCCGGCTCGCGCAGCGCGCGATCACGGCCGCCGCGCACCGCCAGGGGGGTGCCCGGTGAGCCCGCTGATCACCGTCCTGCCGGTCACCGCGCTGCCGGCCGCCGCCGGTGCGCTGACCGACGAGGGCCTGACGAGCACCGCCGAGGCGGTCCTGTTCTGGACGCTGGGCCCGCTCATGGTGCTGGCCGCGCTCGCGCTGCTGTTCGCCCGCAAGGCCGTGCACGCGGCGCTGGCCGTCGTCTTCATCATGATCTCGCTGGCGTTCCTGTACGTCGCGCAGGGCGCCGAGTTCCTGGGCGTCGTGCAGGTGGTCGTCTACACGGGCGCCGTGATGATGCTCTTCCTGTTCGTCCTCATGCTCGTCGGCGTCGACCGGTCCGACTCGCTCGTCGAGACGATCCGCGGCCAGCGCGCGATCGGCGTCCTGGCGGGCCTCGGGCTGGGTGTCGTGCTCGCCGGCGTCGTCGGGCGCGCCGCGTACGGGCCGGCGACGGGCCTCGCGGAGGCGAACACCCCCTCGAACCCCGAGGCGGTCGCGCACCTGATCTTCGGCGAGCACGTGCTCGCGATGGAGATCGTCGGCGCGCTGCTGGTCACCGCGGCGCTCGGCGCGCTCGTGCTGACGCACCGGCTGCGCCTGACGACGAAGGTCGGGCAGCGCGAGCAGGCGGAGCGGCGGCTGCGCGGCGGCGGCCACCCGGTCTCGCTGCCCGCGCCCGGCGTGTACGCGCGGCACAACGCGATGGACGTCCCGGCGCTGCTGCCCGACGGCACACCGCTGGAGACCTCGGTGCCGCGCGTGCTGCGCGTGCGCGGCCAGGAGGCCGACGCGCGCGAGTACGCCGCGCGCATCGACCGGGTCCTGGCCGGCGGCTGGGCGTCGGGGGCCGGCACGTTCACCTCCGACGAGGACTACCGCGGCGAGCTCGGCGGGCCCGTCGACGGCACGGTCACCGTGCGCGACGCCGACGGCCCGGTGGCCGACGGCCCGGCCGCGGACCCCGCAGCACCGCAGACGCACGACGAGGAGGACGCCCGGTGAGCCTCACCCACTACCTGGTGCTGGCCGCGATCCTGTTCGCGATCGGTGCCACCACGGTGCTGCTGCGGCGCAACGCGATCATCGTGTTCATGGGCGTCGAGCTCATGCTCAACTCGACGAACCTGCTGCTCGTGACGTTCTCGCGCATCCACGGCAACCTCTCGGGCCAGGTGCTCGCGTTCTTCGTGATGGTGGTCGCCGCGGCCGAGGTCGTCGTCGGGCTCGCGATCATCGTGTCGATCTTCCGGACCAGACGCTCGGCCTCGGTCGACGACGTCAACCTGCTGAAGAGCTGAGGGGCTCCGACGTGCACACCCTGATCTCCCTGACCGCCCCCGGCGTGCTGCCCGCGGTCGACGACGTCGTCGCGCCGGTCGGCTGGGACGGTGCACAGGCCGCCGTGTGGCTCGTCGCGCTGCCGCTGCTGTCGGCCGCGGTGCTGCTGCTGCTCGGCCGCCGTGCCGACCGCTGGGGTCACTGGCTCGGCGTGCTCGCGTCGGGCGGCGCGTTCGTCGTCGGCCTCCTGCTGCTCGTCGGGCTGCTCGGGCTGTCCCCGGGCCAGCGCGTGCACGACGTGCACCTGGGCACGTGGCTGGACGCCGGGGCGCTGAGCATCGACGCCGGGCTGCGCGTCGACCCGCTGTCGGTGACGTTCGTGCTGCTCGTCACGTTCGTCGGCACGCTCATCCACGTGTACTCCGTGGCGTACATGGAGCACGACGCGGCCCGCCGCCGGTTCTTCGCCTACCTCAACCTGTTCGTCGCGGCGATGCTGCTGCTGGTCCTCGCGGACTCGTACGTGCTGCTGTTCGTCGGCTGGGAGGGCGTGGGTCTCGCGTCGTACCTGCTCATCGGGTTCTGGAACCACCACACGCCCTACGCCGTGGCCGCGAAGAAGGCGTTCGTCGCCAACCGCGTCGGCGACGTCGGCCTGCTGGTCGCGATGGGGCTGCTGTTCGCGGCGTTCGGGAGCCTCGACTTCGCGACCGTCGCGCGCGGCATCCCCGAGGCGTCCGAGGGCACGCTCACGGCGATCGGGCTGGCGCTCCTGCTCGCGGCCTGCGGCAAGTCGGCCCAGTTCCCGCTGCAGTCGTGGCTCGGCGACGCGATGGCCGGTCCGACCCCGGTCTCGGCGCTCATCCACGCCGCCACCATGGTCACCGCGGGCGTGTACCTCATCATCCGCTCGGGCGAGCTGTTCGCCGCGGCACCGACCGCGCAGCTCGTCGTCGCGGTCGTCGGTGCGGTCACGCTGCTGTTCGGTGCGATCGTCGGCTGCGCCAAGGACGACATCAAGAAGGCCCTCGCGGCGTCGACCATGTCGCAGATCGGCTACATGGTGCTGGCCGCGGGCCTCGGCCCGATCGGCTACGCGTTCGCGATCTTCCACCTGGTGACGCACGGATTCTTCAAGGCCGGCATGTTCCTCGGTGCCGGGTCGGTCATGCACGGCATGGACGACCAGGTCGACATGCGCCGGTTCGGTGGCCTGGGCCGGTACATGAAGATCACGTACTTCACGTTCATGGCCGGCTGGCTCGCGATCCTCGGCATCCCGCCGTTCGCCGGGTTCTTCAGCAAGGACAAGATCATCGAGGCCGCGTTCGTCCCCGTCGACGGGCAGCCGTGGCGCGCGTGGGTGTTCGGCACCGTCGCCCTGGTCGGCGCGGGCATCACCGCGTTCTACATGTCGCGGCTGTTCTTCATGACGTTCGAGGGCCAGAAGCGCTGGAGCACGACGCGCGACGGTGCCGAGCAGCACCCGCACGAGTCGCCCGCGCTCATGGTGTGGCCGATGGTCGTGCTCGCGGTCGGCTCGGTCGGGCTGGGGTGGGTGCTCACGGGCGTCGGCTTCGTCGAGTGGCTCGAGCCGTCCGTCGGGCACGCAGAGCACCACGAGCCCGTGCTGGCCGTCCCGGTGCTCATCGCGCTGACGCTGATCGCCGTGGCCCTCGGCCTCGTGCTGGCGTGGCGCCGGTACGCGGTCTCGGCCGTGCCGGTCGCACCGCCGGTGGGCACCGTGCTCACGCGCGCGGCCCGTGCCGACCTGCACCAGGACGCCGTCAACGACGCGCTCCTGGTCGCACCGGGCCAGTACCTGACGCGGTCGCTGGTGTACGGCGACAAGGCCGTGGTCGACGGTGCGGTCACCGGCCTGGGCCGGACCACGGTCGGTATCGGTGACCTCGTGCGCCGCACGCAGAACGGGTTCGCCCGCTCGTACGCCGCGGTCATGGTCGTGGGTGTGGTCGTGCTCGCATTCGTCGTCCTGGCCGTGCGCGGCTGACGGCAGAGACAGGAGAGCGAGAACTGATGTCGGACTTCCCCTGGCTCACCGCGCTGGTGGTGCTGCCGTTGCTCGGCGCCGTGGCGCTGTGGGTGCTGCCCACCGGCGCCCGCGCGCACACCCGCACCGTCGCGCTCGGGTTCGCCCTCGCGCAGGTGCTGCTGGCCGTCGGGGCGTTCGCCGCCTTCGACACCGGCGCCGCCGCGACGCACCAGCTCGTCGAGACCGTCCCCTGGATCCCCGCGCTGGGGGTGTCGTGGGCGCTCGGCGTCGACGGCGTCGGCCTGGCGCTCATCGCGATGTCGGTCGTCCTCGTGCCGCTCGTCGTGCTGGCGGCCTGGCGCGAGCAGGGCTCGACGGACGGCCCGACCGACCGGCTGCGGCACTACCTGGCGCTCGTGCTGCTGCTCGAGGCGTTCATCGTCCTGGTGTTCGCCGCGCGCGACGTCTTCCTGTTCTACGTCGTGTTCGAGGCGATGCTCATCCCCGTCTACTTCATGATCGGCGCGTTCGGCGGCGCCCAGCGGCGCTACGCCGCGGTGAAGTTCCTGCTCTACTCGCTGGCGGGCGGGCTCGTCATGCTCGTGGGCGTCATCGCGCTGTACCTGCAGGGTCCGGGCGGCCCCGAGGGCTTCCTGGTCGACAACCTCGTCGGCCTCGAGCTGGACCCGACGGTCGAGAAGTGGCTGTTCCTGTCGTTCTTCCTCGCGTTCGCCATCAAGGCACCGATGTTCCCGGTGCACACGTGGCTGCCCGACGCGGCGCAGCAGGCGCCCGCGGGCACGTCGACGCTGCTCGTGGGCGTGCTCGACAAGGTCGGCACGTTCGGGATGCTCACGCTGTGCCTGCCGCTGTTCCCCGCGGCGGCGCGGTGGGCCGCGCCCGTGGTCATCGTGCTCGCCGTCGTCTCGGTGCTCTACGGCGCGCTGCTGGCGATCGGGCAGAAGGACATGATGCGCCTGGTCGCGTACACGTCGGTGTCGCACTTCGGGTTCATCGTCCTGGGGATCTTCGCGTTCACGTCGACGTCGATCGCGGGCTCGTCGTTCTACATGGTCAACCACGGCCTGTCGACGGGTGCGCTGTTCCTGCTCGTCGGGTTCCTCGCCGCGCGGCGCGGGTCGCAGCAGATCGGCGACTTCGGCGGTCTGCAGAAGGTCGTGCCCGTGCTCGCGGGCCTGTTCCTCGTCGTCGGCCTGTCCGCGCTGTCGCTGCCGGGCCTGTCGACGTTCGTCAGCGAGTTCCTCGTGCTCGTCGGCACGTTCGCCCGGCACCCGGCCGCGGCGGTTGTCGCGACGCTCGGCGTGGTGCTCGCCGCGGTCTACGTGCTGTGGCTCTACCAGCGGGTGTTCACCGGGCCCGTGCGTCCCGAGCTGGCGGACCTGCCGGACGTCGGGGCCCGCGAGCGGTGGGTCGTCGGCCCGCTGGTCGCGCTCATGCTCGTCCTCGGGTTCCTGCCCGGGCCGGCCCTCGACCTGGTCCGGCCACCGGCCGTCCAGAGCATCGCGCAGCTCGGCGTCGACGACGTCGAGCCCACGGTCCGCATCGCGGCCCCCGCCGGTACGGAAGGGAGTGACCAGTGAGCGGCTTCACCGCCCCCGAGATCGCGTGGGGGCCGATCACCCCCGTCCTGGTCGTGCTGCTCGCGGCGATCGTCGGTGTCCTGGTCGAGGCGTTCGTGCCCGCCGCCCGGCGCCGCGTCGTGCAGCTCGCGCTCACGCTGGCCGCGCTGGCCGGTGCGCTGCTCGCCGTCGCGGCGCTGTGGTCGGGCGTCGAGCGCACGGGCGGCACCGACGTGCTGTCCGGCTCGCTGGTCGTCGACGGTCCGACGCTCGTGCTGCAGGCGACGATCGCGCTGCTCGCGCTGCTGTCGACGCTGGTCTTCGCCGACCGCGTCGCGGGCGGCGAGGACGCCTTCGCGCCGTCCGCGGCCGCGGTCCCGGGCTCGGACTACGAGGAGCTCGCACGCCGCAAGGGGCTGCGCCAGACCGAGGTGTACCCGCTGCTGCTGTTCGCGACCGGCGGGATGATGGTGTTCCCCGCGACGGCCGACCTGCTGACGCTGTTCGTCGCGCTCGAGGTCCTGTCGCTGCCGCTGTACCTGCTGTCCGGCATGGGTCGCCGTCGCCGTCTGCTGTCGCAGGAGGCGTCGATGAAGTACTTCCTGCTCGGCGCGTTCGTCTCGGCCGTCATGATCTTCGGCATCGCGCTGCTCTACGGGTACGCGGGCTCGCTGCGGTACAGCGACATCGCGGCCGCGACGGCCACGCCCAACGGGCTCGAGGGTCTGCTCGTCGTCGGTGCGCTGCTGCTGCTCGCGGGCCTGTTCTTCAAGGTCGGTGCGGTGCCGTTCCACATGTGGACGCCCGACGTCTACCAGGGTGCGCCGACCCCCGTCACGGGCTTCATGGCCGCGTGCACCAAGGTCGCCGCGTTCGGCGCGCTGCTGCGCGTCGTGTACGGGATGCTGCCCGCGATGGCCTGGGACCTCGAGGTCGTCCTGTGGGTCGTCGCGATCCTCACGATGGTCGTCGGGACCGTCGCGGCCCTCGTCCAGACCGACGTCAAGCGCCTGCTGGCGTACTCGTCGGTCGCGCACGCGGGCTTCGTCCTGACGGGCGTCGTCGCGCTGGACGACGCGGGCATCACGGCCGTGCTGTTCTACCTCCTGGCGTACGGCGCCGCGACCGTCGGGGCGTTCGGCCTGGTCTCGCTCGTGCGGGAGCAGGGCGCGGGCGACGACGACACGCCCGCCGTGCTGGGCGAGGCCACGCGCCTGTCGCAGTGGGCGGGCCTGGGCCGCCGCCACCCCGTCGTGGCGGTGACGTTCACGCTGTTCCTGCTGTCGTTCGCGGGCATCCCGCTGACCGCGGGGTTCGTCGGCAAGTTCGCGGTGTTCTCGGCCGCGGTCGAGGGCGGGGCGTGGCAGCTCGCGCTGGTCGGCGTGCTCGCGTCGGCCGCAGCGGCGTTCTTCTACGTCCGCATCATCGTGCTGATGTTCTTCACCGAGCCGCACGACGCGGCCGAGCCCGGTCCGGACGCCACGTCGGACGTGGCGTCGCAGACCGCGACGGACGCACCGGCCGGCCCGCTGGACGCCACGGCGAGGACGCAGGGCGCGGCTGCGACCCTCACGGTCGCGGCCCCGCAGGCCGAGCGTGCGACGACGACCGTCGCACCGGGGGAGGGCCTGACCGTGGTCGCCGTGGCCGTGTGCGCGGCCCTGACGGTCCTGCTCGGCGTGGCGCCGTCACCGGTGCTCGACGCGATCGCGTCGGTGGCGGTGCTGCTGCCGTGAGCCGCCCGCGGCCGCGACCGGTGCAGGAACCGGGACCGACCGGACATCGTCCGCTCCTGGTTCCACCGTCCGGCCGTCGTGCGGATAGGTTCGTGCCGTGACGACCGCTCTCGCCCTTCCTCTCGACGACGCCGCGCTCACCGAGCGCCTCACCGGGCGCCTCGGACTCGTCGAGGAGCTGCTGCGCGACGCCGTCACGTACGCCGACCCGATCGCGCACGATGCGTCGAGCCACCTCGTCAACGCGGGGGGCAAGCGGCTGCGCCCGCTACTGACCCTGCTGACGGCCGAGCTCGGTGACGCCGGGCGCCGCGAGGTCATCGACGCGGCCGCGGTCGTCGAGCTCACGCACCTCGCGACGCTGTACCACGACGACGTCATGGACTCCGCGCCGCTGCGCCGCGGCGCACCGTCGGCGCACGAGGTGTGGGGCAACTCGGTCGCGATCCTCACCGGGGACCTGCTCTTCGCGCGCGCGTCCTCGATCGTGTCGGGGCTCGGTCCCGAGGCGGTGCGCATCCAGGCCCAGACGTTCGAGCGGCTGTGCCTCGGCCAGCTCCACGAGACGGTCGGGCCGCGGCCCGACGAGGACCCCGTCGCGCACTACCTGCAGGTGCTGGCGGACAAGACGGCGTCGCTCATCGCGACGTCCGCGCGGTTCGGCGCGATGTTCGCGGGCTGCCGTCCCGACGTCGTGCGCACGGTCACGCAGTTCGGCGAGACCATCGGCGTCGCGTTCCAGCTCGCGGACGACGTCATCGACCTGACGTCCGACGGGACCGTCACGGGCAAGACGCCCGGCACGGACCTGCGCGAGCGCGTCCCGACGATGCCCGCCCTGCTGCTGCGCTCGCGCGCGGCGTCCGCGCCGGCCGGCTCCGCCGACCGCGACGTCCTCGCGCTGCTCGACGGCGACCTGACGGACGACGCCGCCCTGGCGGCCGCGGTCGCGGCCCTGCGTGAGCACGAGGTCGTCGAGCTCACGCGGCGCCGGGCCGTCGACCTCGCGCGGCAGGCCGTCGCCGAGCTCGCCCCGGTGCCGTCCGGGCAGGTGAAGGACGCTCTCGTGGCGTTCGCCGACGCGCTCGTCGACCGCGCGTCGTGATGCGAGGTCGGTGATGGTCGCAGGCGTCCAGCTGCGGTCCGCGGTCGCGACCGACCAGGCGGCCCGCGACACCAACGAGGACTCGGCGTGGGCGAAGGACGGTCTGTTCGTCGTCGCCGACGGCATGGGCGGTCACGAGGCCGGCGAGGTCGCCTCGAGGCTCGCGGTCGAGGTGGTCAGCACGCTCGCCGGGACGAGCCCGACGCTCGACGACGTGACGCGCGTGCTGCTCGACGCGCACCGCCAGGTCCGTGAGCTGCCGGTCGAGGGTGAGCGACGCCCCGGGACGACCCTCACGGGCGTCGTGGTCACCGAGCACGCGGGTGTGCCGTGCTGGCTCGTCCTGAACATCGGCGACTCGCGCACGTACCGGATGGTCGGGGGCATGCTCGAACAGCTCACGCGCGACCACTCCGAGGTCGCCGAGCTCGTCGAGCAGGGCCTGGTCGCGATCGAGGACGCACCGCGCCACCCGCGCCGGCACGTCGTGACACGCGTCCTCGGCGGCGGCGCGACGCGCGTCGACCCGGAGCTGCGGATCTTCCCGGTGAGCACGGGGGACCGCATCGTGGTGTGCTCCGACGGCCTCACCGAGGCGCTGACGGATGCGCGCGTGCAGGCCGTGCTGCGCGCCGAGCGGCACCCCCGCGCCGCGGCCGACCGCCTGGTGCGCGAGGCGCTCGCTGCGGACGCGCAGGACAACGTGACGGTGGTCGTGGTGGACGCGGTCGCCGTCACCCGGCTCAGGGGCGCGGGAGGTGCCGCGGACGTGGCACGATGACCGCGCACCCGACCCCGGAGGACCGTCTGTGAGCACCCGCGCCTCTGCTCCGCGCTGCGCATCGTGCGGCATGCCGCTCGCCCCCGACGCGGGGCACTGCGCCGTGTGCGGGGCGCGCGTCCCGCTCATCGCACGTCCGACGGCGGGCGACGACGACGCGGCGGCGGACGCGCAGGGCGCGACGTCCGGGGCGGACCGGGCGCCGCACGCGTCCGCGCAGGACCCCGAGGGTGTCGTGGCCGCCACGCCCACGCCCACGCTCGGCCCGCCGGCCCCGGGTCCGGGTGCGCCGGCCTCGGCAGGTGCGGCGCCGGGCGGCGTGACCTCGTCCGGTGGTGCGGCGTTCGACGCGGCCGCGGCGGCGCGCGACGTGCGCACGGCCGGCCGTGCCCCGCGCACGGCGTCGTCGCGTCCGCCCGTCGCGGCGCCGCCGCCCGTCGGGACCCGCGTGCTGGCCTACGCGATCGACGTGCTGGCCGCCGCCGCGGCGGCCGGGCTCGGGTTCCTCGCGGCCCGGGTCGCCGGTGCCGACCCGGTGGTCGGTGCCTCCCTGCTGGGCCTGCTCGTCGGGGTCGCGCAGGTCGTCGCCGAGGGGCTGGGCGGCGCGACGCTCGGCGCCTACCTGCTGGGCCTGCGGACGGTCGACGAGCGCTCGGGTGGGCAGCCCGGTGTGCCGCGCGCGTTCGTGCGCCAGCTCGTGGCCGGGCTCGGCGTGCTCGGCTGCCTGGTCGGCACCTGGGTCGTCGTCGCGTCGGGGGTGTGGGACAAGGGACCGCAGCGCCGGGGCTGGCACGACAAGGCGTCGGGCACGCTGGTCGTGACGGCGGGTGCGGCGACGTCCGCACCGGGGCGTCAGGGACGCGCCGCGGCGGTCGGCGGACAGCGTGCGGGTGCGCGTCCGTGGACCCCGACACCGCCGCCGGTGGGCCCCGTGACGGGCGCACCGGGTGGCGCGCCGGCGACCGCCCCGCCGGAGGACGCGCTCTTCGCGCCGCCGGTCCCGACGTCGCCCGTCGCGCCGCCGCCGGGGCCGGACGCCGGTGCCGCCGTGCCCCCTGCGCCCGACCTCGTGCCCGACGCGCCGGCGGGGGCGCACGCGGCCCCGGACGCGCCGGTGCGCCCGGAGGCCGATCTGCTCCCGCCGCCGCCCGAGGCGACCCGCCGCACGCGCGGCGCGTCCCGTCCGCAGCCGTCGCCGCCGCGCACGGAACCTGTCGCGGCGCCCGCGGCGGTGCCCGCCGCGGCGCCGCACGCGGACGAGGACCTCGCCGAGCTCGAGCACACGCGCGTGCGCGACCCGGAGTCGTTGCGTCGCCGGACCGGCACGCTGGCCCTGCACTTCGACACCGGTGAGCGCGTGCGCGTCGTCGGCCGCGGGCTCGTGGGCCGTGGTCCGCGCGCCGAGGACGGGCAGGACATCCTGCACGTGGTCGTGCTCAGCGACGCGGCGCGGTCGCTGTCGCGCGTGCACGTCGAGTTCGGGCCCGAGCCGGCGACGACCGACGAGGACGCGGCGATCTGGGTGACGGACCGCGGGTCCACCAACGGCACCGTCGTCGTGGACCCGACGGGTGCGGCGCGTGTGCTGCCGGCGGGTGCGCGTGCGGTGGTCCGCGCGGGCTGGGTGGTGCGGCTGGGTGACCGTGAGGCGCGGGTCGAGGACGACTGACGGCGCCGTTCCCCGTCGGGGTCGGGGACGTCGGGCCGGCTCCCGCCTCAGGCGCCGGACGCGTCGGCCCCGTCGGACCCGTCGGACCTGGGGGCGGGTGGTGGGTCGGTGCGCGGGACGGGCCGGCGGGAGTGCCGCAGACCGTCGACCGTGAGCACGACCAGCGCGACCCACACGAGCGCGAAGCCCCACCAGCGGACGGGCGGCATGTGCTCACCGGCGACGAGGACGCCGATCGCGAGCTGCAGCACGGGCGCGAGGTACTGCAGCAGCCCGACGGTCGACAGCGGCAGGCGCCGCGCGGCGGAGTTGAAGAGCAGCAGGGGGATCGCGGTGAGCACGCCGGTCCCGACGAGTGCGAGGCCGTGCCAGTCGAGGCCCAGGGTCGCGACGCCGGTGGCGTGCAGCCACGCGAGGTAGAGCACGGCGACGGGCGTGAGCACGGCGGTCTCGGCGGCGAGGCCGGGCAGGGCGGCCACGCGGGAGCCGACGCGGTTCTTGATGAGCCCGTAGGCGCCGAAGCTGCCGGCGAGCACGAGCGCGATCCACGGCAGCCGTCCGTAGCCGACCGTGAGCACGACGACGGCGGCTCCGCCGCAGCCGACCGCGACCCACTGCACGGTCCGCAGCCGCTCGCCGAGCACGAGCACCGCGAGCGCGATCGTCACGAGCGGGTTGATGAAGTAGCCGAGCGCCGCGTCGACGACGTGCCCGGTGGTGACGCCGTGCACGAACACGAGCCAGTTGACGGCGAGCAGCACCGCCGCGAGCGTCAGGCGTGCGAGCAGCGCGCGGTCGCGCAGGATCGTGACGAACGCGGCCCAGGTGCCCGTGGCCAGCAGCAGCAGGAGGCAGAACAGCAGGGACCACACGACGCGGTGCGCGATGATCTCGACCGGGTCGGACGGGGCGAGCAGGGGGAAGTACAGGGGCAGCGCGCCCCACAGGGCGTACGCGGCGACGCCGGCGACGAGGCCCGCGCGGCGGCCGGGGGCGGTGGCGTCCACCCCGTGACTGTAGGCGCCGGTCGGGCTGTCCCACATCGTGGGCTGTCCGTATCGTGGAGTGGACGTCGAGTGCGGACGCACTCCCGTCCTAGACTTGGTGCGCACTGCTCTCGCAACGACGGCGAGGCACGCGGCCGCCCGTCAGGACGCCCCGTCGTGCGAGGGCTCCCCACACCGGAAGGCAACCAGGTCCCGTGAGCACCCCGACCCTGCGCGTCGCGATCGTCGGCGCCGGTCCGGCCGGCATCTACGCGGCTGACATCCTGTCCAAGACCGACCTCGACGTCAGCATCGACCTGTTCGAGCGGCTGCCCGCGCCGTTCGGCCTGGTGCGCTACGGCGTCGCACCGGACCACCCGCGCATCAAGCAGATCATCGTCGCGCTGCACAAGGTGCTCGAGCGCGGTGACATCCGCCTCCTGGCCAACGTCGACTACGGCACGGACCTCAAGCTGGACGACCTGCGCACGTTCTACGACGCCGTGATCTTCTCGACCGGCTCGATCCGCGACGCCGCGCTGCCCATCCCCGGCATCGAGCTCGACGGCTCCTACGGCGCCGCGGACTTCGTGTCGTGGTACGACGGGCACCCCGACGTGCCGCGCACGTGGCCCCTGGAGGCCACGCAGGTCGCGGTGCTCGGCGCGGGCAACGTCGCGCTCGACGTCGCGCGCATCCTGGCCAAGCACGCCGACGACCTGCTGCCGACCGAGGTGCCCGCCAACGTCTACGAGCTGCTCAAGGCCAGCCCGGTCACGGACGTGCACGTGTTCGCGCGCCGCGGCCCGGCCCAGGCCAAGTTCTCGCCGCTCGAGCTGCGCGAGCTCGGTCACGTGCCGGACGTCGACACGATCGTCTACCCCGAGGACTTCGAGTTCGACGAGGGCTCGATGGCGGCGATCCACTCGAGCAACCAGACCAAGCAGGTCGTCAAGACCCTGACGGACTGGACGCTCAAGGAGCCCGAGGACCTCACGGCGTCGCGCCGCATCCACCTGCACTTCCTGCACAAGCCGGTCGAGGTGCTGGGTGAGGACGGCAAGGTCGTCGGTCTGCGCACCGAGCGCACCGCGCTCAACGGCGACGGCAACGCGACGGGCACCGGGCAGACGCACGACTGGCCCGTCCAGGCCGTCTACCGCGCCGTGGGCTACTTCGGCTCGCCGCTGGTCGACATCCCGTTCGACGACGTCGCCGGTGTCATCCCCAACCGCGAGGGTCGCGTCATCGACGTCGACGGGGACCAGCTGCCCGGCGTGTACGCGACGGGCTGGATCAAGCGTGGCCCCGTCGGCCTCATCGGCCACACCAAGTCCGACGCGTCGGAGACGATCCGGCACCTCGGCGAGGACGTCGCCGAGGGCGGCGAGGCGTTCTACACGGCGACCGAGCGCGAGCCCCAGGCCGTGCTCGACTTCCTCGCGCAGCGTGGTGTCGACACGATCGAGTGGTCCGGCTGGGAGCTGCTCGACGCGTACGAGCGGTCGCTCGGCGAGCCGCACGGGCGCGAGCGGGTCAAGCTCGTGCCGCGTGACCACATGGTCGCGATCTCGCTGGGGCGTGAGCTGCCGCAGGACTGAGCACCGCACGGCGACCCCGGACGGCACTCGTCCGGGGTCGTCGCGCGTCCGGCCGTGGGCCGGCCGTGTCGTGGGCCGGCCGCGTCAGGACGTGAAGCGCCGCACGAAGTCCCGCGTGCGCGCCTCGACCGGGTCCCCGAGCACCTGCGCGGCCGGACCCCGCTCGTGCACGCGTCCCGCGTGCAGGAAGCACACCTCGTCGGCGACGTCGCGCGCGAACGCCATCTCGTGCGTCGCGAGCAGCATCGTCAGGCCCGTGTCCTTGAGCTCGCCCAGCAGGTCGAGCACCTCGCCGACGAGCTCGGGGTCCAGCGCGCTCGTGACCTCGTCGAGCAGCAGCACCGCCGGGCGTCCGACGAGCGCCCGCGCGATCGCGACGCGCTGCTGCTGCCCGCCGGACAGCTCGTCGGGGAACGCGCGGGCCTTGTCCGCCAGCCCGACGCGCTCGAGCACGGCCATCGCCTCGTCCTGCGCCTGCGCGCGGGCCGTGCCGTGCACGAGCCGCGGAGCGAGCGCGACGTTGTCGAGGACACGCAGGTGCGGGAACAGGTTGTACGCCTGGAAGACCATGCCCATGCGGGCGCGCACCGCGTTCGCGTCGAGGCGCGGGTCGGTGATGTCCCGCCCCTCGAGCTCGATGACGCCGTCGTCGACCTCGTCGAGCAGGTCGACGCAGCGCAGCAGCGTCGACTTGCCGGACCCCGACGCGCCGATGAGCACGACGACGCGGTGCGCGTGCACGTCGAGCGACAGGTCGTCGAGCACGACGTGGTCCCCGAACGTCTTGCGCACGCCCCGCACGGCCAGCAGCGGCCGGTCCCCGGTCCCGTCCGTGGTCCCGCTCATCGCAGCGCCCCCGCGCCGGCCAGGCCGCTCTGGGCGCCGAGCCAGCCCGAGCGTCGCGCGAGGGCGTCCGTCAGGCGCGTCAGGGGGATCGTCAGCAGCACGAACAGCACGCCCGCGACGACGTACGGCGTGAAGTTGGCGTGCGTGGCCGTCGCGATCTGCGCGGCACGCACGGCGTCCACGGCCCCGAGGATCGAGATGAGGCCCGAGTCCTTCGACAGCGACACGAGGTCGTTGAGCAGCGGGGGCACGACGCGGCGCACGGCCTGCGGCAGCACGACGTGGCGCAGCGTCTGACCGCGCGTCAGGCCCAGCGACCGGGCCGCGGCGACCTGCGACGGGTGCACCGACTCGATGCCGGCGCGGAACACCTCGGCGACGTACGCCGAGTACGTGAGCACCAGCGCGAGCCCGCCCAGCACGACCGCTGACGTCGGGACCCCGTGCAGCCGCAGGCCCGGCAGCCCGAACCCCACGAGCAGCAGCACGAGGATCAGCGGCAGCCCGCGGAACACGTCCACGTACGCGGTCGCGAGCAGCCGCAGGGGCAGGAACACCGGGCCGTGCAGCGTCCGGGCGAGCGCCAGCGCGAGGGCCACGACGACGACGAGGACGGCGCACACCGCCATGACGCGCACGTTGAGCCACAGCCCCTCGAGCACGGTCGGCAGCGACTCGAGGGCCACGGCGGGGTCGAGGAACGACGCCCGCACGCGCGGCCACCCGGGTGCCGCCCGGACCCCGAGCACGACGACCGTCGCCAGCGCCAGCGTCGACACGAGCGCCGCGAGGGTCGAGCGTCGTGCCCGCGACCGCCGGTACGCGTCGCGCTCGCGCTGCACGGCCGACGGCGACCAGCCGCCCGGCGCCGCGGGGGAGCCGGCGGGTGCCGGCGCGCTCACGCGGCGGCCGCTTCCGGGCGCGTCACGTCAGGACGGGCGCACCGGCCGCGTCGGTGAGCCACCGCGCCTCCAGGTCCGCGAGCGTGCCGTCCTCGCGCAGCGCGTCGACGGCCGCGCTCACCGCGGACGTCAGCGCCGACCCCTTGTCGAGCACGAGGCCGAACTCGTCGCCGCCCGCGCTGTCCGGCAGCTGGCCCAGCAGCACGCCGTCGTCGAGCTCGGCCGCCGTGATGTACAGCGCGGTCGGCAGGTCCACGACGACCGCGTCGACCAGCCCCGACGTCAGGGCCTGCTTGACCTGGTCGTTGTCGTTGAACACCGACACGTTCGCGTCGGGCGCGATGATCTGCTGGGCGGCGGTCAGGCTCGTCGTGCCGACCATCGCGCCGATGCGCGCGCCCTGCAGCTCGGCGAGCGTCGTGGCGTCCGCGACGGCCGACCCGGCCAGCGTCACGACGGCCTGCGACGTCGTGTAGTACGGCGACGAGAAGTCCAGGTTCGCGCGCCGCTCGTCGCTGATCGAGACCTGGTTCACCGCGACGTCGAACTTCTTGGCGCCCGGCGCGATGATCTGGTCGAAGCTCGCGGTGACCCACTCGACCTGGTCGGCCGCGAACCCGAGCTCCTCGGCGACCGCGTACGCGACGGCGGCCTCGAAGCCCTCGCCGCTCGCCGGGTCGTTGCCGACGACCCACGGCTCGTACGCCGGGTCGGACGTCGCGAACGTCAGGACGCCCGGCGTGAGCGTCGGCAGCGTGCCGTCGTCCGTCGTGCCCCCCGCGGGGTCGTCGGCGGGTGCGCACGCGGCGAGCGCCAGCACGGCGACGGCGGCCAGGGCGGTGAGGCGGGCGGGACGCATGGGATCTCCTGGTGGATGCGTGCGGGTACGGTCACCACGGCATCGGGGCCGGCCCAGGATACGAGCGGGACCACCCCTCGCGGGGGAGCGTCCGCCGGGGCGTCGGCGGCGTCTGCGAGGGAACGACGTGGCGGCACCGGACGTTGACCTGGGCGCGGGGCGTACGACGCCCGCCGCGGGGGAGGACGAGGACGCAGATGGGCCATCGGCACTACAACGGGCTGAAGACGGCGGCGCTGTTCGGCGTGATGTGGGCGGTGCTGCTCGGCATCGGGTGGCTGGTCGGCGGCGCGCGCCACCTGTGGCTGTTCACCGGCCTGGGCGTCGTGATGACGGCCTACAGCTACTGGAACTCCGACAAGATCGCGATCCGCGCGATGCGGGCCCGACCCGTCAGCGAGATCGAGCAGCCCACGATGTACCGCATCGTGCGCGAGCTCTCGACGGCTGCGCGCCAGCCGATGCCGCGCCTGTACGTGTCGCCGACGATGGCGCCGAACGCGTTCGCGACGGGCCGCGACCCGAAGAACGCCGCGGTGTGCTGCACCGAAGGGATCCTCGCGATCCTCGACGAGCGCGAGCTGCGGGGGGTCCTGGGCCACGAGCTCATGCACGTGTACAACCGCGACATCCTCACGTCGTCGGTCGCGGCGGCCGTCGCGGGCGTCATCACCTCGCTCGCGCAGCTCGCCCTGTTCTTCGGCGGCGGCGACCGCCGCGGGGGCGGCAACCCGATCGCGGGGCTGCTCATGGTGGTCCTGGCTCCGCTGGCCGCGACGATGGTCCAGCTCGCGATCTCCCGCACGCGCGAGTACGACGCCGACGAGGACGGTGCCCGGCTCACGGGCGACCCGCTGGCGCTCGCGTCGGCGCTGCGCAAGCTCGAGGCCGGCACGCACGCGCGTCCGCTGCCGCAGGACCGCGAGCTGGTCGACGTGTCCCACCTGATGATCGCCAACCCGTTCCGCGGTGGCGGGCTGGGGCGCCTGTTCGCGACCCACCCGCCGATGCCGGAGCGCATCGCGCGCCTCGAGACCATGGCCGGCGGCGGGATCACGCGGTACTGATCCGGCTCCCCGGTGCCGGCCGCGGGGTCGCGGGCCGGCACCAGGAGCGCGGGGACGTCGTCCGGCGCGGGGACGTCGTCCCGCGGGGCTACCGGTAGTTGACGAACTGCAGGGCGGCGTCGACGTCGGCGCCCTTGAGCAGCGCGATGACGGCCTGCAGGTCGTCGCGGCTCTTGGCGGACACGCGCAGCTCCTCGCCCTGGATCTGGGTCTTGACGCCCTTGGGGCCCTCGTCGCGCACGAGCTTCGCGAGCTTCTTGGCGACCTCGCTGCTCAGGCCCTCCTTGATGGCGGCGGTGAGCCGGTACTCCTTGCCCGAGGGCTTGGGCTCGCCGTCACCGGTGTCGAGCGCCTTGAGCGAGATGCTGCGCTTGATGAGCTTGGTCTGGAAGACGTCGAGCACCGCGAGCACGCGCTCGGCGGAGTTCGCGACCATCAGCACGCTCTCGCCGCTCCACGAGATGGACGCGCCGACGCCCTTGAAGTCGTAACGCTGCGCGATCTCCTTGGCGGCCTGGTTCAGCGCGTTGTCGACCTCCTGCCGGTCGACCTTGCTGACGACGTCGAACGACGACTCGCTCGCCATGCTGCTCCCTCCCGGCACCCGCACCGGGTGCCTCTGTGGTGCGTCGGACGAGGGGGCGCGGACCGCGCGCCGCTCGGCGTCGCGCGGTGGACCACCGGCGGTGACGTGCCGGTGTGCACGAGCCCCCTCTCGGACTTGCTATCCTTCCATCCGCACGCCGCTCGCGCGGACGCGCCGGCCCCGCCGTACGACCTCGTCGTCCAGGGACCGTCGCCGACGACGTGGACGCGCGCCCCTTGGCGGGTTACCCGAGTGGCCAAAGGGGGCTGACTGTAAATCAGCTGGCAACGCCTACGGGGGTTCGAATCCCTCACCCGCCACGCACCGAAGGGGGCGTCCTCACGAGGACGCCCCCTTCGTCGTCCCACCCACCCCACCCGCCGCGAGCCCCACCACCCGCCCCCCGCCCCACCACCCGACCCCCGCCCCACCCCGCCACTCGACCCACGCCCCCACCCAGTCGCCGCACCCCCACACCGCCGACCGGAACACCACTCACCGACGGGCACCTGGGACGAGTACTCGTGTTCCGGTCGGCGTGACTGGTGAGTCGTCGTGTTCCGGTCGGTGCGGCCGGTGGGTGGCCGTGCTCCGGTGGGTGCGGCCGTGTTCCGGTGGGCGTGGCCGTGGCCGGGTCCGCCCCTACACCGCCGACCGGAACACCACTCACCGATCGGCAGCTGGGACGAGTACTCGTGTTCCGGTGGGCGTGTCTGGTGAGTCGTCGTGCTCCGGTGGGCGTGACTGGTGGGCGCCCGCGCCAGAAGCTCCGCGAGTGCGGGGGAAACAGCGCGAGTGCGGGGGAAACAACCCCCGCACTCGGGGAGCTTCCACCGCACTCGGCGTGGTGTGGGTTGCGGGTGGGTGGGTCAGCAGGTCCAGGTGCCGGTCGTGACGGAGACCGTCGTGCCCTCGTCGCGGGTGTCGAAGACGCCGGCGTCCTCCTCGGACGCGAACGCGAGGCCGACGCCGACGGGCTCGCCGTAGCCGGTGAGCGTCGTGAGCTTCTCCTGCGCCCCCGCCTGGCAGGCTGGGGACCACGCCTCGGCGTCGTACCCCTCCTCGGCGAGGCGGTCGACCTCGGTCGCGAGCGCGGGGTCGTCGCCGGTCTCGGCGATCGCGGTCCAGACGACCCAGAACTCACCGTCCGCGTCGGCGGGGTCGATCGCGGCGGGCCAGTCGGCGGTGGACGGGTCGACGCCCGTGCCGCCGCTGCAGGCGGCGGCCGACAGCAGGGTGGCGACGGACAGGAGGAGGGTGGCGGCGACGCGGCCGCGGGGGCGACGGGGGGTGTGACGCATGCGCCGGATCGTGGCACGCGGCCGCGACGGGCCGCGACGAACGTAAACGCTTCAGTCGAGGTCGTCGACGGCGCGGTCGCTCGACGGAGCGGCCCGCGGCCGCCCGGGGGGAGCTGCCGGTCCGCGGAGTCGATTTCACGGGCACGGCACGGCCCGTGTACTCTGATCCGCGCTGCCCCGATAGCTCAGTCGGCAGAGCGTCTCCATGGTAAGGAGAAGGTCAAGGGTTCGATTCCCTTTCGGGGCTCTGTGGTGTGTCGCGGGTCGGTCGTCCTCGGGCGGCCGACCGGGCACGACCGCTGTGGCGGGATAGCTCAGGTGGTTAGAGCACACGGCTCATAATCGTGGTGTCGCGGGTTCGAATCCCGCTCCCGCTACCACGTCCGGCGAACATCCGTCGCAGCAGCGCGCGTCGGCCGGCGCGCGCCAGGAGAAGAACGCAGCCCCCGCGGGGCGCGAGAGGTGACACGAATCATGGCCAGCAAGAGCTCGGACGTCCGCCCCAAGATCACGCTCGCCTGCACGGAGTGCAAGGAGCGGAACTACATCACCAAGAAGAACCGTCGGAACACCCCCGACCGGCTCGAGATGAAGAAGTTCTGCCCGCGTGACAACAAGCACACGGTGCACCGCGAGACCCGCTGACGCGGGCCACGCCCACCGACTGACCCGCTGACGTGCCGGTCGACACCTCCTTCGCCGGGCGGGCCTACCCGCCCGGCGACGTGTACGTGGTCTCCCGCGAGAAGCTGCGCGAGTTCGCCGAGGCGACGGGTGCCGTGCACCCCGCCCACACGGACGTCGACGCCGCCCGGGCGCTGGGTCACCGCGACGTCGTCGCGCCTCCCACGTTCGCCGTGGTGATCGCGCAGCGCACCGAGGCGCAGTACGTCGACGACCCCGCCGCGGGCATCGACTTCAGCCGCGTCGTCCACGCCGACGAGCGGTTCACGCACCACCGGCCCATCCACGCGGGGGACCGCCTGCGCACCGCGCTGCACGTCGACGCCGTCACGCAGCGCGCCGGGCTGTCGATGGTCACCACCCGCTGCGAGATCGTGGACGACGACGGGGCCCCGGTGGCCACCGTCGTCTCGACGCTCGCCGTGCGGCCCGAGGACGACGCATGAGCGCCGCCGCCCGCCCCGCCCTCGCCGACCTCGCGGTCGGCCAGGAGGTCGCCCGTCGCACGATCGCCGTCGACCGTGCGCGGCTCGTGCGCTACGCCGGGGCGTCCGGCGACTTCAACCCGATCCACTGGAACCAGCGCGTCGCCACGTCCGTCGGGCTGCCCGGTGTCATCGCGCACGGCATGTGGACCATGGGCGCGGCCGTCGCGGTCGTCGTCGACTGGGTGGGCGACCCCGCCGCGGTCGTCGACTACCAGACCCGGTTCACGCGCCCCGTCCCCGTGCCCGACCCCGGCGAGGCGTCGGTCGACGTGGTCGCGACGGTCGGTGCGCTCGACGCCGACGCAGGGACCGCGCGCATCGACCTCGCGGTGACCGTCGAGGGTGCGCGCGTGCTGGGCAAGGCCCAGGCGGTCGTCCGCCTGGGCTGATCGGCCCGTCGTCCCGGGTACGCGTCGTCCCGGGCGCGGCGTCGTCGCGACCCGGATCCCGGCGTCCGGATCCCGGCGTGCGACCGGCCGGCCTCAGGCAGGCTGCGGTACCGGGCCCGTCGTCGTCCCCACGCGCAGGCTCACGGGCAGCACCCGCGGCTCGGGCATGCGGCCCGCGAGCAGCTCGGCGACGGCCTCGCCGATCGCCGCGCCCTTCTCCGCGAGCGGCTGCGCGACCGTCGTCAGGACGTCGGGGGCGAGCCACGGCAGGTCGAGGCCGTCGAACCCGGCGACCGACACGTCCTGCGGCACCCGCAGGCCGAGCTCGCGCGCTGCGAGCACGACACCCGACGCGAGCAGGTCGGACTGGCAGACGACCGCGGTGGGCCGGTCCGCGACCGACAGCAGGGCGCGGCCCGCGGCGGCGCCGTTCTCGACGAGCGAGGCGGGCGTCTCGTAGACGACGGTGGGGGTCACGCCGGCGTCGGTGACGCCCGCGAGCCGGCGTCGGGTGATCTCCCAGGAGATCCCGGCGAGACGTGCGGGGTCGGCCACGCCCTCGGAGCGGTCGCGGTCGAACGGCAGCGTGACGGTCGCGATGCGCGTGTGGCCGAGGGCCAGCAGGTGCTGCGTGAGCTCGGTCATGCCCCCGTGGTCGTCGATGCCCACCGCGGCGACGTCGGGCTGGGGTGTCCCCTCGACGAGCACCGCGGGGGTGCTGCGCCGGCGCAGCATCTCGAGCACGGGGTCGTCGGTGGTGCCGCCCCACATCTGCACGGCGACGTCCATCGCGGCCGACGACAGCAGGGGGTCGACGGCGGGCTGCGACGCGTCGTCCGGTCCGGGGACGAGCAGGACGCCCAGGCCGAGCGGCCCGAGCGTGCCGGTGAGCCCGTCCAGCACCTGCACGGCGACGGGGTCGCGGAACGCGCGGCGCAGGGCGTCGCCCATGATGACGCCGACGATGCCCGAGCGGCCGCGGCGCAGCTGGCGTCCCAGGGGGTTCGGGCCCGCGTAGCCGAGGGCCTGCGCGGCCTCGAGGACGCGTGTGCGCGTCGCCGCGGCGATGGGTCCCGATCCGGAGAACGCGAGCGAGGCGGTCGAGACCGAGACGCCCGCGCTCGCAGCGACGTCGGCCAGGGTCGTGCGCTGCGCGGACAGGGCGGTACCTCCGGGGCCGGCGACGGCGGGTCGTGGGCGCGGACGTCATGGGTTGTTTGACGTCGCGGCCAGCGTACCCGCAGTATGGGGAGGTCCCCTCATATCGATTCGATCCTGATGTCGACCGATCGAATCGATTCGAGCCGCGCGCCCGCCGAGGCCGCGCCGCCACGCCATCGCACCCCGGAGACCCCCTGTGACCCGCCACGACCCACCGGCCGTCGTCCGCGCGCGCCTCCTGCTCGTCGGGCTCTTCGCCCTCGCGGGCGTCGCGTTCGCGAGCTGGCTGGCGCGCATCCCCACGGTGCGCGACCTGCTGGACCTGAGCACGGCCGACCTCGGTCTGCTGCTGCTCGTCGGGTCGGTCGGCTCGCTGCTGACGGTTACCGCCTCCGGCGTGGTCCTGCAGCGCCTCGGCAGCCGGCGCGTGCTGCTCGTCTCGACGTTCGTGCTCGCCGCCGCGCTCGTCCTGCTCGGCGTCGGCCCGACCGTCGGCTCGCGCGCGCTGCTCGCGGCCGGCATCTTCCTCAACGGCGTCGCCGTCGCGCTCGGCAACGTCGCGATCAACGTCGAGTCCGCGCGCATCGAGCGGGCGCTCGGGCGCACCGTCATCCCGCAGTTCCACGCCGCGTTCTCGATCGGCGCCGTCGTGGGCTCCGGCACGGGCGCGCTCGCGTCCGCGGCCGGCGTGCCGCTCGTCGTGCAGCTGCCCGTGACCGCCGCCGTCGTGGTCGCGTGGCGGCTCGCGTCGCTGCGCGGGGTCGTGCTGCCGCCGACGGCCGCGGAGACGGGGGAGCGGACCCCGCCGCCCGCCGCGCCCACCCCGCCGCCCGCCGTCGCCGCCGTGGCCGTCGCACGGGCGTCCCGCGCGCGGCAGGGTGCACGACGGCTCGCGACGGCGCTCGACGCCTGGCGCGAGCCGCGCACGCTGCTCGTCGGCGTCGTCGTGCTCGCGGCCGCGTTCTCGGAAGGGGCGGCCAACAACTGGCTGTCGCTCGCGGTCGTCGACGGGTTCGCGCGCAGCGAGTCCGTCGGCGGCGCCGTGCTCGGCCTGTTCGTCGCGTCGATGACCGTCGTGCGGCTGCTCGGCACCCGGCTGCTCGACCGGTTCGGCCGGGTCGCCGTCCTGCGCGCGTCGGGTGCGTCCTCGGTCGTCGGTCTGCTGCTGTTCGGCTTCGCGCCGACGCTCGCGCTCGCGGGGGCGGGCGTCGTGCTGTGGGGCGTCGGGGCCGCGCTGGCCGTGCCGATCGGCATCGCCGCCGCGTCGGACGACCCCGTGCGGGCCGCGGGGCGCGTCGCCGTCGTGTCGGCGTTCGCGTCGATGGCCTCGCTCGTCGCACCGCCCGTGCTGGGCCTGGCCGCGCAGTCGGTCGGTGCGCGCCACGCGCTCGTGCTCATCGTCGCCGCGATGGTCGCGAGCGTCCTCGTCGCACCCGCCGTCGCACGCGAGCCCGCCGCCACCGTGCCCGCACCGCGCCCGCCCGCGGACGACGCCGCACCCGCGACGCCGCCCCACGGCGCGCGACCGGCGGACCTCGACGACCTCGACCGCCTCGTGCGCGGGCGCCGCCACCGTGCCGCGCGCGCCGTCGCCCGTGCGCGGGCGCGGGCGCGCCGCGGACCGGCTCGCCCGGCCCTGCGGCGTGGGGCACGATGAGCCGCGTGGAGGACGTCCGCGCCCGCGCCCCGCACGAGGTGCGGCTGGCCTCGGCGGCCGTGTTCGCGGTCTTCCTGCTCTCGGGTGTCAACTTCGCCTCGTGGGCGGCGCGGCTGCCGGCGGTCCGCGACGCCCTGGACCTGACCCCCGAGCGCATGGGTGTGCTGCTGCTCGTCGGTGCGTTCGGCTCGTTGGTGTCGCTGCCGCTGTCCGGGATCGTCGTGGAGCGGATCGGCGCCCGCCGCACCGTGCTGGGCTTCGCGCTGCTCAACGCGGTCGGCTACGTCGTCGTGTCGCTCGGCGTGATGCTCGGCGAGGTGCTCGTCGTGGGCCCGGGCCTCGTGCTCGCGGGGATCGGCACGGGCGTGTGGGACGCCGCGATGAACCTCGAGGGCGCGGTCGTCGAGCAGCGGCTGGGCCGCACGGTCATGCCGAGGTTCCACGCCGGGTTCTCGTTCGGGACCATGGCGGCCGCCGGTGTCGCCGCCGTCGCCGCGGGCCTGCACGTGCCGGTCCAGGTGCACCTGCCCGCCGTCGTGGCGCTGTCGTCCGTCGCGGTCGCGGTGTCCGTGCGCCACTTCCTGGTCGACGGGCCGGACGACGTGCGGCACGACCAGCCCGGGACGCCCGGCCCGCCCGCCGCGCCGCGCGGTGCGCGGGCGGCGCTCGGTGCGTGGCTCGAGCCGCGCACGCTGCTCGTCGGCCTCGTCGTGCTGGCCGCCGCCCTGACCGAGGGCGCGGCGAACGACTGGGTGAGCCTCGCGGTCGTCGACGGCTTCGGCACCGCGCACGCGACGGGTGCGGTCGCGTTCGGCCTGTTCGTCACCGCGATGACGGCGATGCGCCTGTTCGGCACGTCGCTGCTCGACCGGTACGGGCGCGTCGCGGTGCTGCGGCTGTGCGCGGGGCTGGCGGCCGTGGGCCTGCTCGTGTTCGGCGTCGCCGACCAGCTGTGGCTCGCGCTCGTCGGCGTGGTCGCCTGGGGCATGGGCGCCGCGCTCGGCTTCCCCGTCGGCATGAGCGCCGCGGCCGACGAGCCGCTGCGGGCCGCGCAGCGCGTCGCCGTCGTCTCGACCATCGGGTACTCGGCGTTCCTGGCGGGCCCCCCGCTGCTGGGCCTGCTCGCGGAGCACGTCGGGTACCGGCACGCGCTGCTGGCGATCCTGGTGCCCGTGGTGCTGGGCCTCCTGGTCACGGGTGCCGCGCGACCGCTCGCGCGCGACACCGTCCCCGCCCCGGACCGGCCCGCACCGCCTGCGGTCTAGCCTGGTCGCGTGGAGCTCGACACCTGCGCACTGCCCGGCCCGGCCCCCGAGCCGGCGCACCCGTCCGTCCCGACGCACGCGGGCACGCCCGCGCTCGCGGAGCTGACGACCCTGCGCGTCGGCGGGCCCGTCGGGCGGTACGTCGAGACGACGACCGAGGCCGAGCTCGTCGAGACCGTGCGCGCGGCCGACGAGGCCGGCGAGCCGCTGCTCGTCCTGGGCGGCGGCTCGAACGTGCTGGCCGCCGACGCGGGCTTCCCGGGCGTCGTGGTGCGCGACGTGCGCGGCGGTGTCGAGGTGCCCGACGCGTCCGCCTGCGCGGGCGTCACGCTGACCGTCCCGGCGGGCACGGTGTGGGACGACGTCGTCGCGTACGCGGTCGAGCACCGGCTCGTCGGCGTCGAGGCGCTGTCCGGCATCCCCGGGTCGACGGGCGCGACGCCGGTGCAGAACGTCGGTGCGTACGGCCAGGAGGTCGCGCAGACGGTCGCGCAGGTGCGCGTGTGGGACCGCGGGCGTGCCCGCGTGCGCACGCTGCCGTACGTGTCGCTGGGGTTCGGGTACCGCACGTCGCTGCTCAAGCGCTCGCTGCGCGCGGACGCGGGCGACGGGGCCGACCCCGCCGCACCGTGGGGCCCGACGCCGCGGTACGTCGTGCTCGACGTGACGTTCCAGGTCAGGGAGGGCTCGCTGTCGGCACCCGTCGCGTACCCGGAGCTCGCGCGCACGCTCGACGTCGCGGTGGGGGAGCGCGCGCCGCTGGGCGACGTGCGGGCCGCCGTGCTCGCGCTGCGCGCCCGCAAGGGCATGGTGCTCGACGCCGCCGACCACGACACGTGGAGCGCCGGGTCGTTCTTCACCAACCCCGTCGTGGCCGCGGCGGACGCCGGCGCGCTGCCGGCGGAGGCACCGCGGTGGGCCGTGCCCGACGGTGGCGTGAAGACGAGCGCCGCGTGGCTCATCGAGCGTGCGGGCTTCGGCAGGGGGTACGGCGCGCCCGGGCCCGCGACGCTGTCGACCAAGCACACGCTGGCCCTGACCAACCGCGGCGCCGCCCGCGCCGACGACCTGCTCGCGCTCGCGCGGACCGTGCGCGACGGCGTGCGTGACCGGTTCGGCCTGGTCCTCGACCCCGAGCCCGTCCTGGTCGGCGCCACGCTCTGAGCCGCGAGAGCGTACGCCTCGCGACACCGGTGGCGCATCGGCCGCGCGACGGGTCCGGGACGCGTCGCGCGACCGATGCCCCCGCGCGCTCGAGCCGCCAGGGTGGAGGGTGCGCCGACGGCCGGGCACCCGAGCACGGCGGGCGCCGCTCAGGGGGAGCACGATGACACGACGACCTTGGGGCCGCGCGCTGGCGGCGACCGCCGTGGCGGCCTGCATGACGATCACCGCGACGACCCTCACCGCGACCGGTGCGGGCGCCGGCGGCCGAGGGCCGGGCGGACACGGCGGGCACGGCGCGTACGACCGGACGAGCCGCGTCGAGGCGGCCCGCGTCGACCGCGTCCCGACGCCCGACCCGCACTGGACCGACTGCTCGGCCGCGGCGGGGACGACGGCCGAGTGCGGGACGGTCGACGTCCCGCTGGACTACGACCACCCGCGCCGCGGCACCACGCGGCTCGCGCTGCTGCGCGTCCCCGCGGCCGACCCGCAGGCACGCATCGGCACGCTGTTCCTCAACCCCGGGGGGCCCGGCGGCTCGGGCGTCGACATGGCGGTGGACGCGGTGCGGTTCCTCCCGCCGGAGGTGCTCGCACGGTTCGACGTCGTCGGCTTCGACCCCCGCGGCATCGGCTACTCCGCGAGCCTGCGCTGCTTCGCCGACGCGCAGGCGCAGGCGGACGCGCTCGCGGGGATGTGGGTGGCGTTCCCGACGACGCCGGAGGAGACGACCGCGTTCCTCGGCTCGGCCCACGCGCTCGGGCGCGCGTGCTCGACCACGGGCGCGCCGCTGAGCGCGTCGATGTCGACCGCCCAGGTCGCCCGGGACCTGGACGTGCTGCGGCGCGCGGTCGGTGACGAGCGCCTGAGCTACCTGGGCTTCTCCTACGGCAGCTACCTGGGTCAGGTGTACGCGAACCTGTTCCCGGACCGGGTCCGGGCGCTCGTGGTCGACGGCGTCGTCGACCCGTGGGCCTGGGCGGGCACGCGCCGCACGGCGCACCTGCCGGTGACCGACCGGATCGGGGCCGGCGAGGCGGGATGGCGTGCGCTGCAGGAGGTGCTCGACCGGTGCGCCGTGGGCGGACCGGACGTCTGCCGCACGGCGGGCCTGGGCGCGCCCCGCGAGGTCTGGACGCAGGTCACCGACGGTCTGCGGGCCGCACCGGTCGTGCTGGTGGACCCCGGTAGCGGGACGGAGCTCGGTGCGCTGACGTGGCCGGACGTGCTCTCGGTGGTCCTCGGTGAGCTCTACTCACCCGCCGGTCCGGAGCGCGTCGACGTCGTGCTGTGGGCGGTCCACCACCTCCAGCTCCCGGACACGCCGGAGAACGCCGCGGTCCGCGAGCAGGCGGCACGTGAGCTGCTCGACCTGTTCGTGCCGGACCCGGACGCCGTGGAGGAGACGGTGCGCCGGTTCCTCGCGCTGTCGGAGGTCTTCGGGAGCGACACGTCGTACGACGCCTCGTTCGACGGCTTCTCCGGCGTCGCGTGCACCGACGGGCTCGCGCCGCGTCGCGGCGAGGCGTGGATCGGTGCCGCCGAGGCGTCCGAGGCCGCCGCACCCGGGTTCGGGCCGCGGTGGACGTGGTTGTCGTCCCAGTGCGCGACGCGGTCGTGGACCGCGCAGGACGAGGACACGTGGCGAGGACCCTTCGACGCGCGCACGGTCGCGCCCGTCCTCGTCGTCGGCAACCTGTGGGACCCGGCGACACGCTACGAGGGTGCGCAGGCGGCGGCGCGCGAGCTGCCGAACAGCCGGCTGCTGATGTCCGACAGCTGGGGGCACGCCGCGTACGGCACGTCCGCGTGCGTGACCGACGCGGTCGACCTCTACCTGCTCACGGTCGAGCTCCCGGCGCCCGGCACCGAGTGCGTCGGCGACGCGCAGCCGTTCACCGGCGCGCAGTCGCGCACCCTGCAGGCGCCGCGTCCGCTGCCGCCCGTCGTGCCGCCCGTGCCGGGGGCGACGCCGCGCACGTCGTGACGGCGCCGGGCACGGCCTGACGCGCGGGGGCCCGGGGCCGTCCCGGGCCCCACGCGCGCGGGCGGTGCCCGCACGGGCGCGCGACCCTACCGCCGTCGGGCGGGCTGCGCACGCGGGGGACGTCCGAAAGGTTTGGACCCCGGGACGGTCCCGCCCGGCCCGGTCAGGGTGGGGGGCTTGCGCCGACGGTCGGAGCACCGGGCTCGGGCGGGCGCCGCTCAGGGGAGCACCATGAGGAGAAGCCAGCTCCGGCGTGCCGTCGCCACGACGACCGTCGCCACCTGCCTGCTCACGGGCGTCGCGACGCTCACCGCCGCGGGATCCGCGCCACGTGCGGGTGTCCTCGCCGACGACGTCGACAGCACGAGCCCGCTCGAGGCCGCCCGCGTCGACGCGGTCGCGACGCCCGACCCGCAGTGGTTCGACTGCTCGACGGTCTTCGGCGGGACCAGCGAGTGCGGCACCGTCACGCTGCCGCTCGACTACGACGACCCCGACGGCGCCACGACCGAGGTCGCGCTGCTGCGTGTGCGGGCCGTCGACCCGGCGCGGCGCGTGGGCACGCTCGTCGTCAACCCCGGAGGACCCGGCGGCTCGGGGGTCCAGATGGCCGCCCAGTCGCAGTACTCGCTGTCGCCGAACCTGCGCGAGCGCTTCGACGTCGTCGGGATCGACCCGCGCGGCACCAACTTCTCGACGGCCGTGCGCTGCTTCCGGGACGTCGGCGAGCAGCAGGACGCGCTCGCGGGCATGGGGGTGCCGTTCCCGCACGGTGCCGACGAGACCACGGCGTTCGTCGAGTCCGCGGGCGCGCTCGCGGACGCGTGCGCGACGACCGGCGCGCCGCTCAGCGGTGCGATGTCGACCGCGCAGGTCGCGCGCGACATGGACGTCGTGCGTCGTGCCGTCGGCGACGAGCGGCTCACGTTCCTCGGATTCTCGTACGGCACCTACCTCGGCCAGGTGTACGCCAACATGTTCCCGGACCGGGTGCGCGCGATCGTGCTCGACGGCGTGCTCGACCCCGTCGCGTGGTCGGGCGCGGGCGGCACCGCCGCGACCCCCGTGAGCGCGCGGCTGGGCTCCGGCACGGCCGCGTGGCGCGCGCTGCAGGAGGTGTGGGCGCGGTGCGCCGACGCGGGACCGGACGTGTGCCGGACCGCCGCCGTCGGGGACCCGGCCGACGTGTGGGACGACGTCGCGGCGGGGCTGCGCGCAGCACCCGTCGAGGTGCTGGACCCGTACTCGGGCGAGGTGGTCCGGACGATCACGTGGGCGTCGTTCGTCGGGACGCTGCTCGACAGGCTGTACTCGCCCCTCGGGTCCACCGGCATCGACGACCTCACGTGGGCGGTGCACTGGCTGCAGCAGCCCGAGACCCCGGAGAACGTCGACCTGCGGGTCGAGGCCCGCCGGGTGGTCATCGGGTACGCGCGCGCCGAGCAGGACGCCGCGCAGGACCTGGCTCGCACCCGGCAGCTGGGTGCCGCGGTGTTCCACGAGTCGTTCCCGTACCCCAACGGCCGGGAGGCGTTCTCCGCCGTCCTGTGCACCGACTCGGCCAACCCGGCGCGCCCCGACGCGTGGGTCGCGACCGCCGCCACGCAGGACGCCACGACCCCCGGGTTCGGCCCCGCGTGGACCTGGTCGTCGCCGCAGTGCGCGACGGCGCGCTGGACGGCGCACGACGAGGACGGCTGGACGGGCCCGTTCGACGCGCGGACCGCGGCCCCCGTGCTCGTCGTCGGCAACCTGTGGGACCCCGCGACGGCGTACGAGGGCGCGGTGGCGGCCGCCGGGCTGCTGCCGGGCAGCCGCCTCGTGACGTCGGACAGCTGGGGGCACACGGCGTACGGCACGTCGATGTGCGTCACGGACGTCGTCGACGAGTACCTCGCGGCCGGTGTGCTCCCGGCCGAGGGCACGCGGTGCAGCGGCGACGTGCAGCCGTTCGCCGACACGGTGCGGACGGCCTCCGACGAGCGCCCGCTGCCGGCGGTCGTCCCGCCGGTCCCGGGCGGCACGCCCCGGACGCCGTGACGCGGCGCGGGGCCCGGCCGCGCGCCGGGCCCCGCGGCCGGGACCTCGGGGTCAGGCGTCAGGCTCCGCCGCGAGCCACGCGTCCACCCCGGCCAGGAGCCGGGCGCGCGTCGCGGGCGACGCGGCGCTCGCGGTGACCGACGCGCGCGCCAGGTCCGCGAGCCGCGCGTCGTCGAACCCGTGCTCGTCGCGTGCGATCACGTACTGGTCGACCAGGCGCGAGCGGAACAGCAGCGGGTCGTCCGCGCCGAGCGCGACGCGCGCGCCCGCGTCGACCAGGGCCCGCAGCGGCACGTCGGCGGACGTCGGGTACACCCCCAGCGACACGTTCGACGCGGGGCACACCTCGAGCGCCACGTCGTCGGCGAGGACGCGCGCGAGCACCCGGGGGTCCTCGCCGCTGCGCACCCCGTGGCCCAGCCGGTCCGGGTGCAGGTGGTCGAGCACGTCCTCGACGTGCGCGGGGCCCAGCAGCTCGCCGCCGTGCGGCACGGACAGCAGCCCCGCGCGGTGCGCGATCGCGAACGCACCCGTGAAGTCCGCGGTCGTGCCGCGCCGCTCGTCGTTCGACAGGCCGAACCCGACGACCTGACCCGGGCCGTCGCCCGCGTGCCGCGCCGCGAGCCGCGCGAGCGTGCGCGCCTCGAGCGGGTGGCGCATCCGCGAGGCCGCGACGACGACGCCGATCTCGACGCCCGTGGCGGCCTGCGCGGTGCGCGCCTCGTCCAGCACGATCTCGAGCGCGGGCGTCAGCCCCCCGACGAACGGCGCGTACGACGTCGGGTCCACCTGGATCTCCAGACGACCCGACCCCTCGGCGGCGTCGTCGGCCGCGGCCTCCGCGACGATGCGCCGCATGTCCGCCTCGGAACGCACGCACGCACGCGCCGCGTCGTACAGGCGCTGGAACCGGAACCAGCCGCGCTCGCTCGCGGGGACCCGCAGGGGGTCGGCGTCGAGCAGCACGTGGGGGAGCCGGATGCGGTGCCGCGCGGCCAGGTCCGCGAGCGTCGCGACCCGCATCGACCCCGTGAAGTGCAGGTGCAGGTGCGCCTTGGGGAGCCGGCTCAGGTCGCGCATCGGTGCCAGTGTGCCAGGGGCGGCCGGGCCGGGCCGGCGTGGCGCGCACGCGTCACGCGGACGCGTCCACCAGGCGGTAGCCGACGCCGCGGATCGTGTCGAAGTGCTCCGCGCCGAGCTTGCGTCGCAGGTACCGCACGTACACGTCGACGACGTTCGAGCCCGGGTCGAAGTCGTAGCCCCACACCTCGGACAGCAGCCGCTCGCGCGTCAGCACGTCGCCGGGGTGGCGCATGAACGTCTCCGCGAGCGCGAACTCCCGGGCCGACAGGTCGACCTCGGCCTCGTCGACCTTCATGCGGCGCGTGCGCAGGTCGAGCTGCAGCCGCCCGTGCACCAGCACGTTGCCGCGCGCGGTGGCCGCGGGCTGGCTGCGCAGCCGCAGCCGGACGCGCGCGAGCAGCTCCTCGAACCGGAACGGCTTGGCCATGTAGTCGTCGGCGCCGGACTCCAGCCCGGTGACCGTGTCGGTGACGGACGAGCGGGCCGTCAGCACGATCACCGGCAGCTCGTGCCCCTCGGCGCGCAGGAACCGCAGGACGTCGAAGCCGTCCATGTCGCCCAGGCCCAGGTCGAGCACGAGCAGGTCCACGTCACCGGCCTCGACGTGCGCGAGCGTGGCCTCGCCGGTGAGGACGGCGGTCGCGTCGTACCCGTGGGCGCGCAGGCCCTTGGCGACGAAGGACGCGATGCGTTCCTCGTCCTCGGCGATCAGGATGTGGGTCATCGGTGCGGCTCCACGAGCTCGAGGGACTCGGCGTCGCCGTCGACGAGGCCGACGGCGGGCAGGTCGAGGACGAAACCGACGCCGGGTCCGGCGCCGGGAGGGGGGTGCTCGAGGAACACGCGTCCCCCGTGCGCGGCGGCGATGGCCGCGACGATCGGCAGACCCAGGCCCGCGCCGTGCTGGACGCGGTCGGCCTGCCCGCGGTGGAAGCGCTCGAAGATCCGGGTCTCCTCCTCGCGCGGCACACCGGGGCCCTCGTCGCGCACCCACACCAGCAGGCGCCCGTCGGACACCTCGCTGCCGAGCCGCACGGTCGAGCCGGGCTCCGAGAAGCGCACCGCGTTGGCCAGCAGCTGCAGCCACGCCTGCGTGACGCGCTGGGCGTCGACGTCGGCCATGACGTCCGCGCGCGCGACGACGACGAACCGGCGCTCGCCGAGCCCGCGGGCCTTCTCGAGCACGTCGTCGGTGAGGCGCCCGACGTCGACGGGGGCCCGCCGCACGAAGTCGGGTCGGTCGACGGTCGCGAGCGTCACGAGGTCGTCGACGAGCCGGTGCATGCGGTCCAGCTCGTCGAGCGTGAGCGCCTGCGTCGCGCGCACGTCGGCCTCGTCCCCGGGGTCCAGCAGCTCGAGGTGACCGCGCACGATCGTCAGGGGTGTGCGCAGCTCGTGGCCCACGTCGTCGAGCAGCTCGCGCTGCGACCCGAACGCGCGCTCGAGGCGCTCGAGCATCGAGTTCACGGACGCCGCGAGGTCCGCCAGGTCGTCCTTGCCGGTGACCTCGATGCGCTCCGACAGGTCCGACTCGGTGACGCGGCGCACGGTGTCGCGCAGCACGCGCACGGGACGCAGCATGCGCCCCACGACGAACCACGCGACGAGCGACGTCACCGCCAGCGCCACGAGTCCGACCGCCGAGTAGGTGAGGAAGATCCGCCAGACGCCCGCGTTCTGCGCCGTGCGGTCGGACGCCACCACGAACATGCCGGACACGTCGGGGTCGGCCTCCAGGTGGACCGGCACGGTGACCAGCCGGTACGTCGTGACCGACGTGCGCACGGTGCGGGGGACGCCGGCCAGCGGGTCGTCGGGGGGAAGCTCGCCCAGCCACGCCATGAGCTCCTCGTCGGTGTCCAGGCGGATCGCGCGGGTCTCGTCGGCGGGGCGCAGGTCGAACGTGCCGTCGACCATCGACAGCATCCCCTCGTGCTCGCCCGGCACCCGCGCCTCGACGGCCTTGCGCAGCAGCGCCTGCACCGACGTCCACGGGGCGCGCGCGTCGTCGGGCTGCGCCTCGCCCTCGGCCTGGCTGCTCCGCAGCGCGGTGACCGCACGGACCAGCGAGTCGTCGATGCGGGCGTCGGTCGCCCGCAGCTGCAGCGCGAGGCCCGTCACCCCGGAGATCGTCATCGCGGCCGCCGTGAGCGCGACGACCGCCGTCATGAGCCGTCCGCGGACCGTGACCCGCGAGCTGGGCGCGGCGGGGGCACGCCCCGACACCGACCCGTTCCGCATGCGCTCAGTATGGTCGGGCGACGATCCGGGCAGAAGGTGCGTCCGTGGGACGTGCGCACGGCGTCCGTGACCGGCGCCCCGGCCCCGTCACCGCGTGCGGCGTCACGCGCCCGGCAGGATCCCGCGCTCGATCGCGACCGTCACGGCGCGCGTGCGGTCGTCGACGCCGAGCTTGGCGAACGCCCGCAGCAGGTGCGTCTTGACGGTGGCCTCGGTGATGAACAGCTCACGCCCGACCGCCGCGTTCGACAGCCCGCGCGCGACCCCCGCGAGCACCTCGCGCTCACGTGGCGTCAGACGGTCGCCGCCGTCGCCGCGGACCTGCTGCACGAGCCGCCGCGCGACCGACGGCGAGAGCGCCGGCTCGCCGCGCGCGGCGGCGCGCACGCCTGCGACGAGCTGGTCGCGCGGCGTGTCCTTCAGCAGGTAGCCCGTCGCCCCTGCCTCGACGGCGCGCAGGATGTCGGTGTCCGTCTCGTACGTCGTGAGCACGAGGACGTGCACCCCGGGCAGCTCCGCGACGACGCGGGCCGTGGCGGCCGCACCGTCCGTGCCCGGCATGCGCAGGTCCATGAGGACGAGGTCGGGACGCAGCTCGTGCGCGAGCGCGACCGCCTGCTCGCCGTCGCCGGCCTCGCCGACGACCTCGAGGTCGGGCTCGAGGTCCAGCAGCGCGACGATCCCCGAGCGCACGACGGGGTGGTCGTCGGCGACGACGACGCGCACGCTCACGACGCCTCCCGGTCCGTCGGTCCGGCGGGGGCGCAGGACGGGTCGGACGCCGCCGACGCCGCCGCGGGCACGCGCACGCGGACCCGCGTGCCGTCGCCCGGCGCCCCGGCGACGTCGAGCGTGCCGCCGGCCGCGTCGGCGCGTGCCCGCATGCCGCGCAGCCCGTTGCCCTCGCGCGCCCCGGGGGGCAGGCCGCGCCCGTCGTCGACGACCTCGAGCACCACCTCGTCCCCCGCACGCGCCAGGTGCAGCGTGACGCGCGACGCCCCCGCGTGCCGCCGGACGTTCGCGAGCGACTCCTGCGCGGCGCGCAGCAGCACGACCTGCGCCTCGCGCCCCGTGGCGTCACCGGCGTCCGTGTCGTCCACGACGTCGACCCGCACGTCCGTCTCGGCGCCGAACCGCGCGGCGAGCCGCGTCAGCGCGTCGGCCAGCGTGCCGTCCTGCAGGTCGGGCGGGGCGAACGCCGCGACGAGCGCCCGCGCCTCGGCGAGGTTGTCGCGCGCGACGTCCTCGATGTGCACCAGGCGCGTCGCCACCCGGTCGGTGCGCCCGCGCTCGAGCTCGACGCCCGCGGTCTGCGCGAGCATCACGACCGACGTGAAGCCCTGCGCCAGCGTGTCGTGGATCTCGGCGGCGAGCCGCTCGCGCTCGGCGACGACGCCCGCGGCGTGGTGCGACGCCGCGAGCGCGTCCTGCGCCGCGCGCAGCTCCTCGAGCAGGTACGCGCGCTCCTCGCTCTGCTCGGCGACCTGCGTGATCCACAGCCCCAGGACGACCGCGAACAGCAGCGCGGCGCCGAACTGCGCGGCGATCTCCGCGATCCGCGGCCCGGTCGCCTCGACGCGGAGCACGGCGGCGACCGTGATGCCGAGCGTGAGCACCGCCGACCACAGCACGCCCGCGACGCGCGTGCGCGCGAAGAACCAGACCTGCGTGTAGGCGAGGAACAGCAGGACCGAGCCGATGTCGCCGGCCGCGACCTGCACCACCACGACCGCCACGAGCAGCGCGAGGTACGTGTCGGCGAGCCGTGCGTCGCCGCGCAGGGCGCCGCGTCGTCCCACCAGCCCGTAGGCCAGCGCGAGCGCGACCATGGTGGCCACGGGCACGAGCGCGTCCGCGGGCCGCGGGGCCTCGATCAGCACGGCGACCAGGTACACCGCCGACATCCCGACGAACACCAGGTCCCACATCAGCAGCGTGCGCAGCCAGAACCCGTGCCGGTCCACGGTCTGCCGCCCCGGGTGGGCGTCCGCGGCGGTGCTCATGCCCGCGACTCTGCCACGCGCGGTCGCCGGCGGGTCGCGACGCACGTCACCCGTCGTCCCGGCGCCGCCAGCGGAACGTCCGCACGCCCACGACCAGCCCGACGACGAGCCACACGAGCAGCACCGCGGCCGTCGCCCCGTGCTGCCAGGACCCCGCCGGCTCGACCGCGGCCATCTCGTCGGGCAGGAACACCGAGCGCATGCCCTGCGCCATCCACTTCAGCGGGAACACCGACGCGAGCTGCTGCATCCACGTCGGGAGCTGGTCGAACCGGAAGAACACGCCCGACACGAACTGCAGGACCAGCACCACGGGGATCACGACGGGGCTCGCCGAGCGTCCGGTGCGGGGGACCGACGAGTACGCCACGCCGCACACCGCGCCCGTCGCCGTGCCGAGCACGAAGACCCACGCGAACGTCCACCAACGCCCCGGGTCGGCCGGCAGCGGGACGTCGAACACCAGCGCCGCGACCGCGAGCAGCAGCCCGGTCTGCACGCCCGCCGTCACCAGGACCTGCCCGGTCTTGCCGAGGAAGTACGCGGTGGGCGGCAGCGGCGTCGAGCGCAGCCGCTTGAGCGTGCCGTCGTCGCGCTCGGCCGCGATCGAGATCGCGAGGTTCTGGAAGCTCGACAGCATGACGCCCGTCGCGACCATCCCGGGCAGGAAGTACTGCGGGAAGTGCACACCCGAGCCGGCCAGCAGCTCGTCGTCCGCGCCGAACACCGTCGCGAAGATCGCGAGCATGAGGATCGGGTACGCGAACACGAACACGACCGCGTCGCGCTCGCGGAAGAAGCCGCGGACCTCGTACACGGTGCGCGACCACGCGAGGCGCGCGAGGCCGGGCAGGGCCGGTGCCGGGCGGCGCGTGGGCCTGCTGGTCGTCGCGGCGGTCGCGGTGCTCGTCGTCGTGGTCATCGTGCCGCCTCCTCGTGCGTCCCGCCGATGAGCGCCAGGTACACGTCCTCGAGCGTGGGCCGCAGCACCTGCAGGCCCGGGACCTCGCCGTCGGGGCCGCCCACGCGCGCCGCGAGCCGCGCGACGAGCGCCGTCGGTGCGTCGGTCGCCTCCTCGTGCGTCGCGCCGTCCGCCGTCCACCGCACGCGTGCGCGCCGCGCCTGCCGCCCGCCCAGCCCGCCCGGCGTGCCCTGCGCGACCACCCGCCCGTGCGCCACGACGACCACGCGGTCCGCGAGCCGCTCGGCCTCCTCGAGGTAGTGCGTCGTCAGCAGGATCGTCGTGCCCTCGTCCCGCAGGGACTCCACGAGGTCCCAGAAGTCGTGGCGGGCCTGGGGGTCGAACCCCGTGGTCGGCTCGTCGAGGAACAGCAGCTCGGGGTCGCCGACGACGCCCAGCGCGACGTCGAGCCGGCGGCGCTGCCCGCCGGACAGCGCGCGCGTGCGGGTCGACGCCTTCTCGCGCAGCCCGACGGCGTCGATCACGGCCTCGGGGTCGCGCGGCGCGGGGTAGAAGCCCGCGACGTGCCGCACGATCTCGCGGACCGTCACCTCGGCGAGGTCCTGGTCGTCCTGGAGCACGACGCCGAGCCGGGCCCGCCACGCGCGCCCGCCGTGCGCCGGGTCCTCGCCGAGCACGCGGACGTGCCCCGCGTCGGCGCGTCGGAACCCCTCGAGCGTCTCGACCGTCGTCGTCTTGCCCGCGCCGTTGGGGCCGAGCACGGCGACGATCTCGCCGTGCTCGACACGCAGGTCCAGACCGTCGACGGCGCGCTTGTCGCCGTACCGCTTGTGCAGCCCCTCGACCAGGACGGCCGGGTGGTTCGTCGTCGCCATGCCGTCAGCGTCCCGCGCGTGGGCGCGGGTACGGGACGACCGCGCGGTCGTGCCCGGGGTCCACCGATCGGTGGACCCGGCCGCCGGAGCGTGGCGGCGGGGCGGGTCAGCGGGTCAGACGGCCTCGGCCAGCAGGCGCTGGATGCGGCCGACGCCCTCGGCGAGGTCGTCGTCGCCGAGCGCGTACGACAGGCGCAGGTACCCGCTGGGACCGAACGCCTCACCCGGCACCACCGCGACCTCGACCTCGTCGAGGATCAGCGCCGCGAGCTGCGCGGACGTCGTCGGCGTGACTCCCCGGACCGTGCGTCCCAGGACGCCCTCGACCGACGGGTACGCGTAGAACGCCCCCTGCGGCGCCGGGCAGACCACGCCGTCGATCGCCTCGAGCAGGTCGACCATCGTGCGGCGGCGACGGTCGAACGCCGTGCGCATCTCCTCGACCGCGGACAGGTCACCCGTCAGGGCGGCGACGGCCGCGCGCTGCGACACGTTCGCGACGTTCGACGTCAGGTGCGACTGGAGGTTCGTGGCGGCCTTGATGACGTCGGTCGGGCCGATCATCCAGCCCACGCGCCAGCCGGTCATGGCGTACGTCTTGGCGATGCCGTTGAGCACGATCGTGGTGTCCGCGAGCTCGGGGACCGCGCGGACGATCGGCGTGAACACCGCGTCGTCGTACGTCAGGTGCTCGTAGATCTCGTCGGTGACGACCCAGATGCCGTGCTCGAGCGCCCAGCGGCCGATCTGCTCGGTCTGCTCCGGGGAGTACACCGCGCCCGTCGGGTTCGACGGCGAGTTGAACAGCAGCGCCTTGGTGCGCGGCGTGCGCGCGGCCTCGAGCTGCTCGACCGTCACCAGGTAGCCCTGCTCGACGCCCGCGAACACCTCGACCGGCTCGGCGCCCGTCAGGCGGATCGCCTCGGGGTACGTCGTCCAGTACGGCGCGGGCAGCAGCACCTCGTCGCCCGGGTCGAGGATCGCGGCGAACGCCTGGAACACCGCCTGCTTGCCGCCGTTGGTGACCAGCACGTCGGACGGCTTCACCTCGTAGCCCGAGTCCCGCAGCGTCTTGGCGGCGACCGCCTCGCGCAGCACCGGCAGACCGGCGGCGGGGGAGTAGCGGTGGCTCGCCGGGTCCTGCGCCGCGCGCACGGCCGCCTCGACGATGTAGTCCGGCGTCGGGAAGTCGGGCTCGCCGGCCCCGAAGCCGATCACGGGACGCCCGGCGGCCTTGAGGGCCTTGGCCTTCCCGTCGACCGCGAGCGTCGCGGACTCCGCGATCGCGGCGAGGCGTGCGGAGACCCGCGCGCGGGTGGACGTCGTCGTCTGGGCGCTGTGCTCGCTCACGCGCCCATCCTCGCAGAGCCCCGCGGGTGCGTCGCCACGCGATATCACGACGTGGTACGACGCCCGGCGGTGCGGAGGGCGGTGCGGAGGGCGGTGCGGAGTGCGGTGCGCGGGCCGGGCCGCGGGCGGACGGCGGGGTGTCCGGACGCGGTTCGACCGCACGGCCCCGGGTCGCGTACAGTGATCCCTCGGCGGTTGACGTCCGCCATGATGAAGCACGCCCTCAGGTCGACCTCAGGCCCGAGCGGTGCGCGGAGACGTGGCGAGCCCGACCGTCGTAGGGCAGTGGCGCAATTGGTAGCGCAGCGGTCTCCAAAACCGCAGGTTGCAGGTTCGAGTCCTGTCTGCCCTGCGCACGCGGACCGGCCTGACCTCGGGGTTCTTCGGACCTCGGGGTTCGGGTCGGCGTCGTGAGCAGGACCGCCGGTCGGTCCGGCGCGTCGCGTCGGTCCGTCTGCGCGTCATCGACCCGCGGCGCCCGCCTGGGCACCGCACGAGACGAGACAGGGGCCAGACGTGAGCGATACCGCTGCCGCCGCGGCGTCCGACGCCGAGGGCTCGGCCGCCCGCAAGAGCGAGCGCGCGCCGCGTCGCGATGACGAGAAGCGCGGGCTGTTCGCACGCATCGCGCTGTTCGTGCGCCAGGTCGTGGCCGAGCTGAAGAAGGTCGTCCGGCCCACCCGGCAGGAGCTCGTCACCTACACCAGCGTCGTGCTCGTGTTCGTCGCGGTCGTCATGCTGTTCGTGACGCTGATCGACCTGGGCATCGGCAAGCTGACGTTCTGGATCTTCGGGTGACGCGCGCCGGCTGACACCGGCGCACCACCCCACCCGCGCGGGCCGATCCGCGCACTGCCGGCGCGTGCGCCGGCCCACCATCGGAGAAAGCAGGTTGCACGTGTCGCAGGAGTCGCAGGAGCCCACGCCGGGCGCCGAGGCCGAGCTCGCGGACGCGCTGGCGTCCGTCGAGGCCGTCGAGGCGAGCGCGGGTGACGAGGTCGACGACACGGACGCCACCGAGGCCGACGTCGAGGGCGAGGCCGTGGTCGCCGAGGACGTGGCCGCCGAGGACGAGGCGAGCGACGACGAGGCCGCCGACGACGAGGCCGCGCCCGCGTCGGACGACGAGGTCGACCCGGACGAGGACCCGGTCGCCGCGTTCAAGGCCAAGCTGCGCCGTCTCCCGGGCGACTGGTTCGTCATCCACTCCTACGCGGGCTACGAGAACCGCGTGAAGGCGAACCTCGAGTCGCGCACGCAGAGCCTCAACATGGAGGACTACATCCACCAGGTGGAGGTCCCCATGGAGGAGGTCGTCGAGATCAAGAACGCGCAGCGCAAGGTCGTCAAGCGCGTCCGGATCCCCGGCTACGTCCTCGTCCGCATGGACCTGACCGACGAGTCGTGGGGCGCCGTGCGCCACACGCCCGGCGTCACCGGGTTCGTCGGGCACACGCACCAGCCGGTGCCGCTCACGCTCGACGAGGTCTTCTCGATGCTCGCGCCCGCGCTCGAGTCGAAGGCCCCCGCCCAGCAGGCGGCCAAGGCGTCGAGCAAGCCGGTCGAGGTCGACTTCACGGTCGGCGAGTCCGTCACCGTCACCGACGGCGGGCCGTTCGACACGCTGCCCGCGACGATCTCCGAGATCAACGCCGAGAGCCAGAAGCTCAAGGTGCTCGTCTCCCTCTTCGGCCGGGAGACCCCGGTCGAGCTGTCCTTCAGCCAGGTCTCGAAGATCTGACCTGCTGATCCGCCCCGCACCGCGGGGCACTGCAACCGGGTCATCGCCCACGGCGTCGGCCCACGACACGGACGGAAGGCACCATGCCCCCCAAGAAGAAGGTCACCGGCCTCATCAAGCTCCAGATCAACGCTGGTGCTGCGACCCCCGCGCCGCCGATCGGCCCCGCGCTCGGTCAGCACGGCGTGAACATCATGGAGTTCTGCAAGGCGTACAACGCGGCGACCGAGTCGCAGCGCGGCAACGTCATCCCCGTCGAGATCACGGTGTACGAGGACCGCTCGTTCACCTTCATCACGAAGACGCCGCCGGCCGCCGAGCTCATCAAGAAGGCCGCGGGCGTGGCCAAGGGCTCGCCGACGCCGCACACCGTCAAGGTGGCGACGCTGACGCAGGACCAGGTGCGCGAGATCGCGACCACCAAGCTCGAGGACCTCAACGCGAACGACCTGGCCGCGGCGGAGAAGATCATCGCCGGGACCGCGCGTTCGATGGGGATCAAGGTCGAGGGCTGAGCCCCACCGACCGACGACGTCCGTGAGCGCGTCCCGCGCTCACGGACAGTGGCAGGGCCCGTGTGCGGCCCGGACGACCACGACTGCTGAACACGAGGAGAACAAGCAGATGCCCAAGCACAGCAAGGCGTACCGCGCCGCCGTCGAGCAGATCGAGGACGGCCGGATCTACTCGCCGCTCGAGGCCGTGCGCCTCGCGCAGAAGACGTCGACCACCAAGTACGACGCGACCGTCGAGGTCGCGTTCCGCCTCGGTGTCGACCCCCGCAAGGCCGACCAGATGGTCCGCGGCACGGTCAACCTGCCGCACGGCACCGGCAAGACGGCTCGCGTCATCGTGTTCGCGAACGGTGAGCGTGCCGAGCAGGCCCGCGCCGCCGGTGCGGACGAGGTCGGCGGCGACGAGCTCATCGCGAAGGTCGCCGACGGCTGGACGGACTTCGACGCCGCCGTCGCCACGCCCGACCTCATGGGCAAGGTCGGCCGCCTCGGCAAGGTCCTCGGTCCGCGCGGCCTCATGCCGAACCCGAAGACCGGCACCGTCACGATGGACGTCGCCAAGGCCGTGTCCGACATCAAGGGCGGCAAGATCGAGTTCCGCGTCGACCGGCACGCGAACCTGCACTTCATCATCGGCAAGACCTCCTTCTCGGAGACCGCGCTGGTGGAGAACTACGCTGCCGCGCTCGACGAGATCCTGCGTCTGAAGCCGGCGTCGTCGAAGGGCCGCTACATCACCAAAGCGACCATCTCGACGACCAACGGCCCCGGCATCGCGCTGGACCAGAGCAAGACGCGCAACCTCACGGAGGAGGACGCGGCCTGACGGCCGCTCCACCACGCGACGACGGCCCGGCACCCTCGAGGGTGCCGGGCCGTCGTGCACGACGGGGCCCGGTCCCCCCTGCGGACCGGGCCCCGTCCACGCGCCGGCGGTCGCGGCGCGTCAGCCCCTCACCAGGGCAGCCACTCCGTCACGCACGTGCCGTCGGCGCTCTCGCAGACGAGCCGAACGGGACCCTCGGGCCGGGCGTCGAGGCGGAAGTAGCCGACCTCGTCGGTGTCGACGGCCGTCACGTCGCCGTCCGGCCGGCGCAGCACCACGTGGCCCGGCCGCGCCGGGATGAGCTGACCCTCGACGGCCCCGTCGGTGACCTCGACCTCGACGCCGACGCCGTCCCCCTCGAACACGAGGGTCCGCGACGGCTGACCGCTGCGGTCCCGCACGCCCGCGAGCTCGGCCGCGGTGCGCGAGTCGTGCACGAGCGTGAGCAGCAGGAGGTCGGTCGCCAGCTCGTCGCGCAGCGCGAGCATCCCGCGGTGCGCGTGGAACGCCGACGACGCCGCTGCGGTGATGCGCCGCAGCGACTCCTCCTCCGTGACGGTGCGGACCAGGTCCGCGGCGAGCGCGTCGTCGTCCTCCCACGCGTCCGCGGGTCGCGGCTGCGGCAGGCTCACGTCATCCGAGTGCCAGGACATCGCGGCCTCCTTCTCCGAGGGCGGGGCCGGCCGGCACCGCGAGGTAGGTGCGGATCGCCTCCGTCTGGCGCAGCCGGGCCAGCCCGCGCTGCCGCGTCGGGCCGATGGAGCCCACGGGGATGCCCAGACGGGCCGACACCTCCTGGTAGCTCGGTGGCGGGTCCGTCGACAGCAGGAGCAGCAGCTCGCGCTGGTGCGCGGGGATCTCCGCGAGCGCGGCACGCAGTGCCGCGTGCCGCTCGCTGCGCAACAGCTCGCCGTCGAGCTCGGCGTCGTCCTGCGCGTCGAGGCGACCCGTCGTCGGGTCGACCGGGACGGAGCGGCGCGACAGGTTCGTCATGCGGATGCACTCGTGCCGCGTCGCGGTCGAGATCCAGCCCGGCAGGGCCTCCGGCTCGCGCAGGTCGCCCAGGTGCTCGAGCAGGTTCAGCCACACGGTCTGCGCGACGTCCTCGGCCTGCTGCGGCGTGAGCCGGAACTGCCGCACCCGCGCCATCACGAGGTTCGTGTGCCGGCGCACGATCTCCGACCACGACCCCTCGTCGCCGGTGAGCGCACCGGCCACGAGCTGCGACGTGGTGCGCTCGTCGTACGGCCCTCCCAGCTGTTCTCGGCTGCTCACGGCACGACTCCTTCGCCTGTCGGGTTTGTCCCGAAGGCCATCATGACGCTCCACGAGGCACGTGCCCAGCACGTCAGGCTCCTGGCAGGATCTGCAAAGCCTTGCCAAAGCCCGCGACGGGCTTCCCGGCGGCGAGGAGGGCGTCGACGGCCTGCGGGCCCGGGACCCCGAGCTCGGTCATGGTGCGGGCGATCGCACCGGACACCTGGGGCGCGGCGAACGACGTGCCCACCCAGGAGGCGAAGGCGTTCCTGCCGAACTGGGCGCCGCCGCCGAAGGCCGGGTTCTGCGTGCCCTTGACGTACGTCGAGACGATGCCCTCGCCGACGGTCGAGATGTCGACCCACGGGCCGCGGCTCGACCAGGTCGTGGGTCGGAGCTCGGCCGTCAGGCCCCCGACGGCGACGACGCGTCCGAACGCCGCAGGCCAGGTCTGCACCGCGTCGCCGTAGTTCCCGGCCGCCGCGACGATCACGCTGGTGCTGCCGCGCTCGGCCTCGATGTCGCGCACGACGTCGAGCGCCGCGCCCAGCGCGAGCGAGGGCTCGTCGAACAGCGTCTGCGTCCCCAGCGACAGGTTGACGACGTGCGCGCCGTCGCGGACGGCCCGGATGAGCGCGCACGCGACGTCGAGCTCGCTGCCGGCGCCGCCGGGCCCCACGGCCTTGTAGACGCGTACCTCGGCGCCCGGTGCGACCCGGGCGACGATCCCGGCCACGAACGTCCCGTGCCCCGCGTAGACGTCGAGCCAGCCGTCCTTCGGGTCCGCGTCGAGCGGGTCGATGTTCGACTCGTCGAAGTGGGTGACCTCGTCGTCGGCCCTGATCCGGGGGACGGCACCCAGCCATCCGTCGGTGCGCACCTCGCGCGTGATCCCGGTGTCGACGACCGCGACGACGACCCCGTCGCCGTACCGCGGGCCGGCGCTCTCGTAGGCGGGGAACGTCGCCACCTGGGGCGCGTACTCGCCGGTGTACGGCTTCATGATGGGACGGCCGCCGAGCGGAGTGATGTACGACAACGAGACGACGTACCCCCGCGCGCGCAGGGACGTCACGAGGTCGTGCAGGTCCGGGCTGTTGTCGGTGGGGTCGTGGTGCAGCCGGACCAGGCGGCCGGCGAGCTCCGGGTGGTCCAGCGGTACCTCGGTGAGGCCGGCGGCCAGCGCCTCGTTGCGGATCTCCTGCCACGTGTCCGGCGCCACGAGCAGCTCGCCCGCGACGGGGAAGACATCGGACCCGTGACTGTTGACGGCCACCTCCAGCCCGGGGCCGCCGCGCCGCGACCACCCGGATCGCAGGCGTTCGATGACGGCCTCCCGGCGCTCCTCCACGGTCCTGTCGGCGTCGTCGGGTGACAGTGCGGCCCGCAGTCCGCGCAGGTACGCGGCGCTGGGCGCAGGGGGCCGGATCGTCGCGAACGCGGTGGTCGCCGCGCCCTGGCGGCGGCCCACGAGCCTCGCGTCGTAGTCGTCGGCGAACGGCCGGCCCACGGGCCTGCCGGGGAATCGTGCCACGGGGTTCTCCTCGTCGAGTTCTCGGTACGGGTCCTCGCGCTCTGCAGAGGAGCGAGGTGCACGGCCTGATACGTCCGGAGGGCCCTAAAATCCCAGGGTGCAGCCCGGAGAGTCCACGACGCCCGCGGACGCCTCCCGTGCCGACCTGCTGGCGGAGGCCCACCGGCTGGAGGCCGCGATCGTCGCGGACCCCGCCGGGGCGCGACGGCGCGTGGTCGGGGTCGTCGAGGACGCACGACGCCTGGGCGAGTCCGAGGCGCTGGTGTGGGGGCTGCGAGCGCTCGCGGTGGTCAGCCGCCTCGAGGGCGACCCGGCGGCCGGCGTCGTGCTGCTCGACGAGGCGCTCCTCGTCGCCCGACGGGCCAGGCTCGTGACGCTGTGCGCGTGGGTGCTGGCGAGCCGCTCGGTCACGCAGCTCGAGCTGGGGCGCACCTCCCGGGCGCGGGCGGACGCAACCGAGGCGCTGCGCGTCGTCGAGGAGCATCGAGGACACGACCGCGCCCTCGACGACCTGCACGCGCGCATCCAGCTGCAGCTCGCGGTCATGGACCACAACGCCGGACGGCTGACGGCGGCGGAGGCGCGCTACCGGTCGGTGGCGCGCGAGGTCGAGCCCGGCAGCCCGGACATGGTGAGCGCGGTGAACAACATCGCCCTGGTGCTCGTCGCGCGCACCGAGTACGCCGAGGCGCTGCGCTGGGCGCAGCTCGCCGTCGACACGGCGGCGCATCTCGGCCCGTCGCTGCGCTCCTGGCCGTACCTGACACGGGCGCTCATCCGGGTGCAGACGGGCCAGCTGGCCGACGGGCTGCGCGACCTCGAGCGTGCCGCAGAGGCCTCCCACGAGGCCGGGCACTCGCCGGGCGAGTACTACGTCGAGTACGCGGAGACGATGCGCGAGCTGCGGCTCCTGCCGGAGGCCGCCGCGGCGGGGCGCCGAGCGCTCGACGAGCTCGTGGCGGCCGGCGGCGGCCTGGTCGAGGTGGATGCCCTCATCTCGCTGTCCGAGACGCTCCTGCTGCTGGGCGACGCGGACGGCGCCTCCGCGCATGCGCAGCGGGCACGGTCGCAGGCGCGGACGCAGCGGCGGCCGGGCGCGCACGACCGCGCGGTCCTCATCGCCGTACGGGCCCGGGTCCGCACGGGGCGCGCGGACCTCGCGGACCTGGCGGCGGTCCGCCGGGCCGCGGCACGCCTCGAGGGCTCACGCGAGCTCGGGGCGGCCGCCGACGCGCACCTGGAGGGTGGTCGGCTCGCGGCAGCGCTCGGCATGCCGCGTCAGGCCCGGCGGCACCTGCACGCGGCGGCGACGCTCGCGCGACGTGGACCCCTGTCGGTGCGGCTCCGGGGCAGGCTCGCGGGCGCGTTGGCGGCACGCCTCGACGATGCCGGCGACGACGTCCTGCGGGAGTGCCGCGCGGGCTTGCGCGACCTCGCGCGGCACCGTGCGGCGCTGCCGACCATGGAGCTGCGGGCGCTTGCGTCCGGTCACGGTGCGCAGCTCGGTGAGCTGGGCTTGGAGGTGGTGGTCGGTCGCGCGTCGCCGGCTGCGGTCCTGCGGTGGATGGAGCAGACGCGCGCCGCAGCGCTGGATGCCCGCCTGCCTGCCGGGGACGCGGGCAGCGCCGGGTCCGTCCGGGCGCAGGACGGCGCGACGGGTGACGCCGCGTCGGTCCCGTACGACGTGGTCGCACCGGCGACCGTTCCCGCCCCCGCGCAGCAGCGCTCGGTGATCGTCGCGGACGACGAGCTCGCGGCAGATGCCCGGCGGTCCGCGTGGCTCGAGGACGTGACGGGCCGGGACGGGCCGGTGGCTCGGGTGCCGGGTCCCGCGTCGCTCCGGCCCGCGCTCGCCGGGCGCGTCCTGGTCGAGTACGGGCGGTACGGCGACCGGTTCGTCGCGGTCGTCGTCGATGGTCCGCGGGCCCGTGTGGTCGATCTCGGTGAGGCCGCCGGCGACGTCGAGGGCGCCCTGCGTGCCCTCGTCTTCGCGCTGCGGCGGATGGTCGACCCGAGCAGCAGCGCCGCCGCTGATGCTGCGCGGGCGAGCGCGGACCTGCGGATCGCGCGGCTGCGTGCCGCGCTGGTCGCACCGTTGGACCTGCCCCGGGACGCCGAGCTCGTGGTCGTCCCGGTCGGCGTGCTGCACGGCGCGCCGTGGTCGGCGCTGCACGACGGCCCTGTGGCGCTGGCGCCATCGGCCGCAGCCTGGCTGCGCACGACGGCCCGCACGGGCGCAGCCAGCGGTCCGGCGATCCTGGTGGCGGGGCCCGATCTGAGGGGCGCCCAGGACGAGGTCCAGGCCCTGCGCGCGCTTCACCCGCACGTCCGGGTGCTGGGCGCGGACGCCAGCCGGGCGGTCGACGTGGTGTCGGCCGTCGCCAGCGCCGACCTCGCGCACCTCGCGTGCCACGGCTCGCTGCGGTCCGACAACCCGATGTTCTCGTCGGTCGTGCTGGCGGACGGTCCGGTGACGGTGCAGGAGCTGCACCGTGCGGGTGTGGCGCCGCGTCGTCTGGTGCTCGCGTCCTGCCACTCGGGGGCGGACGTCGCGTACGAGGGGGACGAGGTGCTCGGGCTGGTGTCGGCGATGCTGTCGCGGGGCACCGCCGGCGTCGTCGCGTCGATCGCCGCCGTCCCGGACGTCGAGGTCGTGGACCTCATGCTCGCGCTGCACCGGCGCCTCGCGGCGGGCCAGACGATGGCGCGCGCGCTGCACGGCGCCCGGGGCGAGATCGACCGCGACACCCCGGCGGGGTTCGTCAACTGGTGCACGTTCAGCGCGCACGGCGCCGCGTGACCTCGCGCCCGCCCGGGGCATCCGACATCTGAGACCCGGCTGCCGTCGGCGTGCCGCTGCCCCGTAACCTCCGCAACACGCTCATATCGGGCGAAACGGGGCATCGCCGGGCGGAGGGGCGTCATGGGGGCAGCGCAGGTCGCCGTGCTCGCGGTCGCGCCCCTGCTCGCGCTCGTGCTCCTCGTCCTGCGGGCGGCGACCCGGGAGGACGTCGCGGTCGACGCTCTCGCGGGTGGGGGCGGTGCGCGGACCGGCGCGTCCGAGCTGGCGTCGACGCGCGTCGTGGGGACGACGGTGCGCCTGTCGCGCGTCCTGCCGTGGGTGGCCGCGGCGGCGGGCGTCCAGGCGCTGCGCTCCGCGGACCCGGAATGGGCGGCCTCCGTGCTGCGCCCCGGAGGTGGAGTCGTGGTCACCTCGCTGCTCGGCGCGTGCGTCGCGGGTCTTCTCGCGACGACGTGGGGCAGCGCCGACCGTGTCGCGCGCGTGGCCCTCGTGGCGCTGGCCCTCGGTGCGGGGGCGAACCTGCTCGCGACCGCGACGAACGGGGGGATGCCGTTCGAGGTGGCCGCGGCACGCGCAGCCGGCATCCCGGAGGCGCACATCGCGGAACCACCGCCCGGCCACGTCGCGGCGGGGGAGGGGACGCGTCTGGTCGCGCTCGCCGACGTGTTCCCCGTCCCCGGTGCGGGCGTCGTCTTCAGCGCCGGCGACGTCCTGCTCTCGGCCGGTGCCGCCGGCCTGCTCGTCGCTCTCGTGGCGACCCCACGACGCCCTGGCGACCCCGCCGGGGAGATCCACCCCGACACGGCACCTGCCGTCACCGAGAGGAGATCGTCATGACCAAGGAGATCCGCGACCGCGTCGTCGTCGCTGCCGCGAGCGTCGTCACCGTCGCCGCGACCGTCTACGCCTTCGCGGCGCCGTTCACGGAGTGAGGTGACCTCCGGGCGTCCGCGGGCGCCCGGAGCGACCGCGCACGCGTCGCAGCGTGCCGCACGGTGGGCCCGGGGTGCGACGTCGCCCCGGGGCCTGCACGTGCGTTCGGCCGTCACGTCGCGTCCCGGGATTTGGACGCGCGCCGTGGTGTGTCGTAGTCTCGTGGGGCCCAAGACCGCCGGTCGTCGGTCCGCTCGTCGGACCGGCCGAAGCTCCGCATGACGCGGGGGCCTGCGCAGGCGAGAGTTCACCGCACGCGAGTGCATCGGCGTGGCCCCACCGGTCCGTGCCGTGCGTCCGTGCCCGAGCCCCGCGCCTGCGCGGGGCTCTTGTCGTCTCCTGCGGCTGCGACGGAAGACGCCCGGTGGCACCACCATCGGAAGGAATGCCATGGCGAGGCCGGACAAGGCTGCCGCTGTCGCGGAGCTGACGGAGCGCTTCCGCGGCTCGAACGCGGCCGTGCTGACCGAGTACCGCGGGCTCACCGTCGCGCAGCTCAAGACGCTGCGCAAGGCGCTCGGCGGCAACGCGAACTACGCCGTGGTGAAGAACACGCTGACCGCGATCGCGGCCAGGGAAGCCGGCCTCGAGGGCCTCGACGACGCGCTTGCGGGCCCGTCGGCGATCGCCTTCGTCACCGGTGACCCGGTCGAGGCGGCCAAGGGACTGCGTGACTTCGCCAAGGCGAACCCCGCACTGGTCATCAAGGCGGGCGTCGTCGACGGCCGCCCCGTGACCGCTGCGGACATCACCAAGCTCGCGGACCTCGAGTCCCGCGAGGTGCTGCTGGCGAAGGCTGCCGGCGCGATGAAGGCCAAGCTGTACCAGGCCGCGTACCTGTTCACGGCTCCTGCCTCGCAGGCCGTGCGCACCGTCGAGGCCCTGCGCGCCCAGCGCGAGGAGTCCGACGCCGCAGCCTGAGCCCGACGCTCCGGCCGCACGCTCTGACGAGCAAGCCCAGCATCTCCCGCCGCCCGAGCACGGGCAGCGGGCCCGAACGGAAGGAACCGCCATCATGGCGAAGCTCACCACCGACGAGCTCATCGACGCGTTCAAGGACCTCACGCTCATCGAGCTGTCCGACTTCGTGAAGGCGTTCGAGGAGACCTTCGAGGTCACCGCCGCTGCTCCCGCCGCCGTGGCCGTCGCCGCGCCGGCCGGCGGTGGCGCCGACGCCCCGGCCGAGGAGGAGAAGGACTCGTTCGACGTCGTCCTCGAGGCCGCCGGTGACAAGAAGATCCAGGTCATCAAGGAGGTGCGCACGCTCACGAGCCTCGGTCTGAAGGAGGCCAAGGACCTCGTCGACGGCGCGCCGAAGCCGGTCCTGGAGGGTGTCAACAAGGAGACGGCCGAGAAGGCCAAGGCCGCCCTCGAGGGCGCCGGCGCGACGATCACGCTCAAGTGACCTGAGCCGGCCGCGAGGCCGGCGCAGTGCGCTCACGAGGCCCGGTCCCCCTGCGGGGGCCGGGCCTCGTGCCGTGCTGCCGGGGCTGCGGGGGGCGACTCGCCGGCGGGTGTGCTGAGACGGACCTTCCGGGCGCGAGGGACGTTCCGCTACGGTCCGGCGACGCGTCAGCCGGCGCGTCGTCGACCGACCGGGAGGACCCCATGAAGAACCTCACCCCGTCCCGCGCGTACGTCGCGGCCGCGAGCGTGGTCACGGCCGCGCTGGCCGTCTACGCGTTCGCGGCCCCGTTCACCAGGACCAACTGACCGAGGCGCCGGCAGGCACCTCGAGGCGGGCGGCGCGGGAGCGTCGGGCTCCCCGCCGCGGTGACGGCGGAGCCCGGCGTTTCCCCGTCGGCAGTGGTTGTGTCACCATGGCACGCGGCGACGACGAGGTCGCCGGTGCGGGCGGTGAGGCCCGCAGTGGGCGGCCCGTGGGCTGACTTGAAGTTGCCCACGAAGGCGCGTACGCTAGCGCTTTGCGCTGGCCTGTGCCCGCGATCTCAGATATCCCGACTCCGGTTCCGACGTACGTGCGCGTCGGATCCTCGTGTCGTGGCCGGGGGTCGCGCCTCGCCAGGCGGCGCAGCGTGCCACGATCCGCAGGGAAGGACCCCTCTTGGCTGCCTCGCGCATCCCTACTGCACCGTCCGCCGACGCCATCGCGAACCGCACCGCCTCCCGTCGCATCTCCTTCGCCAAGATCCACGAGCCGCTCGAGGTCCCCGACCTGCTCGGTCTGCAGACCGAGAGCTTCGACTGGCTGCTGGGCAACGAGCGCTGGCAGGCCCGCGTGGCCGCCGCCCTCGAGGCCGGCCGCACGGACGTGCCGGAGACCGCCGGGCTCGAGGAGATCTTCGAGGAGATCTCCCCGATCGAGGACTTCGGCGGGACGATGTCGCTCTCCTTCCGCGAGCACCGCTTCGAGCCGCCCAAGTACACGGCCGAGGAGTGCAAGGAGAAGGACTTCACCTTCGCCGCGCCGCTGTTCGTCACCGCCGAGTTCGTCAACTACACGACCGGCGAGATCAAGTCGCAGACCGTGTTCATGGGTGACTTCCCCCTCATGACCGAGCGCGGCACCTTCATCATCAACGGCACCGAGCGCGTCGTCGTCTCCCAGCTCGTCCGCTCCCCGGGCGTGTACTTCGAGCGGACCGCCGACAAGACGTCCGACAAGGACGTCCTCACCGCCAAGGTCATCCCGAGCCGTGGTGCGTGGCTCGAGTTCGAGATCGACAAGCGCGACAACGTCGGCGTGCGCGTCGACCGCAAGCGCAAGCAGAACGCGACGGTGCTGCTCAAGGCGCTCGGCATGACCGAGGCGGAGATCCGCGAGGAGTTCGCCGAGTACCCGGCGGTCATCGACACGCTCGAGAAGGACCACGTCCAGACGCAGGACGAGGCGCTGCTCGACCTCTACCGCAAGATCCGCCCGGGCGAGCCGCCGACGGTCGAGGCCGGCCGCGCGCTGCTCGAGAACTTCTACTTCAACCCCAAGCGCTACGACCTGGCGAAGGTCGGCCGCTACAAGGTGAACAAGAAGCTCGGCCAGGACGCCCCGCTGTCCGACTCGGTGCTCGCGCTGTCCGACGTCGTCGCGACCATCAAGTACCTCGCGGCCCTGCACATCGACAAGCCCACGCTGCCCGGCACGCGCGGCGGCGAGCAGGTCGAGATCCGCGTCGAGACCGACGACATCGACCACTTCGGCAACCGTCGTATCCGCGCGGTCGGCGAGCTCATCCAGAACCAGGTCCGCACGGGCCTGTCCCGGATGGAGCGCGTCGTGCGCGAGCGCATGACGACGCAGGACGTCGAGGCGATCACGCCGCAGACGCTCATCAACATCCGGCCCGTCGTCGCCTCCATCAAGGAGTTCTTCGGGACGAGCCAGCTGTCGCAGTTCATGGACCAGAACAACCCGCTCGCGGGCCTGACGCACAAGCGGCGCCTGTCGGCCCTCGGCCCGGGTGGTCTGTCCCGCGACCGCGCCGGCATGGAGGTCCGCGACGTCCACACCTCGCACTACGGCCGCATGTGCCCGATCGAGACCCCCGAGGGACCGAACATCGGTCTCATCGGCTCGCTCGCGACCTACGGCCGCATCAACCCGTTCGGCTTCGTCGAGACGCCGTACCGCCGGGTCGTGGACGGCAAGGTCTCGGACGAGGTCGACTACCTGACCGCGGACGACGAGGACCGGCACATCATCGCCCAGGCGAACGCGCCGCTGAGGGGCGACGGCTCGTTCGCCGAGGACGCCGTCCTCGTGCGCACCAAGGGCGGCGAGCCCGACCTGGTGCCCGGCACCAACGTCGACTACATGGACGTCTCGCCGCGCCAGATGGTGTCGGTCGCGACCGCGCTGATCCCGTTCCTCGAGCACGACGACGCCAACCGCGCGCTCATGGGCGCCAACATGCAGCGTCAGGCCGTGCCGCTGGTCCGCTCCGAGGCGCCGCTCGTCGGCACCGGCATGGAGCGTCGTGCGGCCGTCGACGCCGGCGACGTGGTCGTGGCGACCAAGCCCGGTGTCGTCACCGAGGTGTCAGCCGACCTGGTCACCGTCGCCAACGACGACGCGACGACGTCGACGTACCGCATCGCCAAGTTCCGCCGCTCCAACCAGGGCACCTGCTACAACCAGCGCGTGCTGGTCGCGCACGGCGCCCGCGTCGAGGTCGGCTCCGTGCTGGCCGACGGCCCGGCGACGGACGAGGGCGAGCTCGCGCTCGGTCGCAACCTGCTGGTCGCGTTCATGTCGTGGGAGGGCCACAACTACGAGGACGCGATCATCCTGTCGCAGCGCCTCGTGCAGGACGACGTGCTGTCCTCGATCCACATCGAGGAGCACGAGGTCGACGCGCGCGACACCAAGCTCGGCCCCGAGGAGATCACGCGGGACATCCCGAACGTCTCCGAGGAGGTCCTGGGCGACCTCGACGAGCGCGGCATCATCCGCATCGGTGCCGAGGTCGCGGCGGGCGACATCCTCGTCGGCAAGGTCACGCCCAAGGGCGAGACCGAGCTGACCCCGGAGGAGCGCCTGCTGCGCGCGATCTTCGGCGAGAAGGCCCGCGAGGTCCGCGACACGTCGCTCAAGGTGCCGCACGGCGAGTCCGGCACGGTCATCGAGGTGCGCACGTTCAGCCGCGACGACGGCGACGAGCTGCCCGCCGGCGTCAACGAGCTGGTCCGCGTGTACATCGCGCAGCGCCGCAAGATCACCGACGGCGACAAGCTCGCCGGCCGTCACGGCAACAAGGGCGTCATCTCGAAGATCCTGCCTGTCGAGGACATGCCGTTCCTCGAGGACGGCACGGCCGTCGACGTCGTGCTCAACCCGCTCGGCGTCCCCGGCCGCATGAACGTCGGCCAGGTGCTCGAGACGCACCTGGGCTGGGTGGCCAAGCAGGGCTGGGACATCGAGCTCGCCGAGGGCGAGCTGACGTGGAAGGAGGGCGTCCCCGAGGTCGCCCACCGTTCCACGCCCGGCAACCCCGTCGCGACCCCCGTGTTCGACGGCGTCCCGGAGCAGACCCTCACCGGCCTGCTCGGCTCGACGCTGCCGAACCGCGACGGCGAGCGCATGGTCAAGGGCAACGGCAAGGCGCGGCTGTTCGACGGCCGCTCCGGCGAGCCGTTCCCCGAGCCCGTGTCCGTCGGCTACATGTACATCCTCAAGCTCCACCACCTCGTGGACGACAAGATCCACGCCCGGTCGACCGGCCCGTACTCGATGATCACGCAGCAGCCGCTGGGTGGTAAGGCGCAGTTCGGTGGCCAGCGGTTCGGCGAGATGGAGGTGTGGGCCCTGGAGGCGTACGGCGCCGCCTACACGCTGCAGGAGCTGCTCACCATCAAGTCGGACGACGTCCCGGGCCGCGTGAAGGTCTACGAGGCGATCGTCAAGGGCGAGAACATCCCGGACTCCGGCATCCCGGAGTCGTTCAAGGTCCTGCTCAAGGAGATGCAGTCGCTCTGCCTGAACGTCGAGGTGCTGTCGTCCGACGGCGTCTCGATCGACATGAAGGAGAACGACGACGAGGTCTACCGCGCGGCGGAAGAGCTCGGCATCGACCTGTCGCGGCGCCCGAACGCCAGCAGCATCGAGGAGATCTGAGGCCGAGCCCCGGCCCGGTGCCGCACCCCCCGGGGGATGCGGGTCCGGGCCGGGCGCCGACACCCTGTTGCAGATTCGCCGGTGAGCCGCAAGGCCCCGGAACGCGAAGGAAGTAGGAACCTTGCTCGACGTCAACGTCTTCGACGAGCTGCGCATCGGCCTGGCCACGGCCGACGACATCCGTGCCTGGTCGCACGGCGAGGTGAAGAAGCCCGAGACCATCAACTACCGGACCCTCAAGCCGGAGAAGGACGGGCTCTTCTGCGAGAAGATCTTCGGTCCCACCCGGGACTGGGAGTGCTACTGCGGCAAGTACAAGCGCGTGCGCTTCAAGGGCATCATCTGCGAGCGCTGCGGCGTCGAGGTGACGCGCTCGAAGGTGCGCCGTGAGCGCATGGGCCACATCGAGCTGGCCGCCCCCGTCACGCACATCTGGTTCTTCAAGGGTGTGCCGTCGCGTCTGGGCTACCTGCTCGACCTGGCACCCAAGGACCTCGAGAAGGTCATCTACTTCGCGGCCTACATGATCACGTGGGTCGACGTGGACGGGCGCCAGGAGGACCTCCCGAACCTCCAGAACGAGATCGACCTGGAGAAGAAGGAGATCTCGGACCGCCGCGACAACGACATCAACACCCGCGCCCAGAAGCTCGAGGCCGACCTGGCCGAGCTCGAGGCCGAGGGTGCCAAGGCCGACGCGCGCCGCAAGGTGCGTGACTCCGCCGAGCGCGAGATGGCCCAGCTCCGCAAGCGTGCGGACGCCGAGCTCGACCGCCTCGAGCAGGTCTGGGACCGCTTCAAGAACCTCAAGGTCGCCGACCTCGAGGGCGACGAGATGCTGTACCGCGCCCTGCAGGACCGGTACGGCAACTACTTCGAGGGCTCGATGGGCGCCGCGGCGATCCAGAAGCGCCTCGAGGCGTTCGACCTGGACGCGGAGGCCGAGTCGCTGCGCGAGACCATCCGCAGCGGCAAGGGCCAGCGCAAGACCCGCGCCCTCAAGCGGCTCAAGGTCGTCAACGCGTTCCTCACGACGAACAACTCGCCGACGGGCATGGTCCTCGACGCGGTCCCGGTCATCCCGCCGGACCTGCGGCCGATGGTCCAGCTCGACGGCGGCCGCTTCGCCACGTCCGACCTGAACGACCTGTACCGCCGCGTCATCAACCGGAACAACCGCCTCAAGCGGCTCCTGGACCTGGGCGCGCCGGAGATCATCGTCAACAACGAGAAGCGGATGCTCCAGGAGGCCGTGGACTCGCTGTTCGACAACGGCCGCCGCGGCCGCCCGGTCACGGGTCCCGGCAACCGTCCGCTGAAGTCGATCTCCGACATGCTCAAGGGCAAGCAGGGCCGGTTCCGCCAGAACCTGCTCGGCAAGCGCGTCGACTACTCGGGCCGTTCGGTCATCGTCGTCGGCCCGCAGCTCAAGCTGCACCAGTGCGGTCTGCCCAAGCAGATGGCGCTCGAGCTGTTCAAGCCGTTCGTGATGAAGCGGCTCGTGGACCTCAACCACGCGCAGAACATCAAGTCGGCCAAGCGGATGGTCGAGCGCGCGCGCCCGGTCGTGTGGGACGTGCTCGAGGAGGTCATCACCGAGCACCCGGTCCTGCTGAACCGTGCGCCCACGCTGCACCGCCTGGGCATCCAGGCGTTCGAGCCGCAGCTCGTCGAGGGCAAGGCGATCCACCTGCACCCGCTCGTCTGCGCCGCGTTCAACGCGGACTTCGACGGTGACCAGATGGCCGTGCACCTGCCGCTGAGCGCCGAGGCGCAGGCCGAGGCCCGCATCCTCATGCTCTCGAGCAACAACATCCTCAAGCCGTCGGACGGTCGTCCGGTGACCATGCCCTCGCAGGACATGATCATCGGCCTGTTCCACCTGACCTCCGACAAGGAGGACCCGGAGGGCCAGGGCCGCGCGTTCAGCTCGGTGTCCGAGGCGATCATGGCGTTCGACCAGGGGACCCTCGACCTCAACGCGGTCGTGAAGATCCGGTTCGACGACCTGGTCCTCGCCGAGGAGCAGGCGCCCGAGGGCTGGGAGCCGGGGCAGTCGCTCCTGTTCGAGACCACGCTCGGTCGTGCGCTGTTCAACGAGCTGCTGCCGGTCGACTACCCGTACGAGAACGGCGTCGTCGACAAGAAGCGGCTGTCGGTCATCGTCAACGACCTCGCCGAGCGGTACCCGAAGGTCGAGGTCGCGGCCTCGCTCGACGCCCTGAAGGAGGCCGGCTTCCGCTGGGCCACCCGCTCGGGTGTCACGATCGCGATCTCCGACGTCGCCACGCCGGCGATCAAGCAGGAGATCCTCGACGAGCACGAGGCGCGTGCGGCGAAGGTGCAGGGCCAGTACGACAAGGGCCTCATCACCGACGACGAGCGGCGTCAGGAGCTCATCGAGATCTGGACGAACGCCACCGACAAGGTCGCCAAGGCGATGCAGGCCAACTTCCCGGCCCGCAACACCGTGTTCCGCATGGTCGGCTCGGGTGCACGAGGCAACTGGATGCAGGTCCGCCAGATCGCGGGCATGCGTGGTCTCGTCGCCAACCCGAAGGGCGAGATCATCCCGCGCCCGATCAAGGCGAACTACCGTGAGGGCCTGTCCGTCCTCGAGTACTTCATCGCGACGCACGGCGCCCGCAAGGGCCTGGCGGACACCGCGCTGCGGACCGCCGACTCGGGGTACCTCACGCGTCGTCTGGTGGACGTCTCGCAGGACGTCATCGTCCGCGAGGAGGACTGCGGCACCGAGCGCGGCCTGACCATGCCCATCGGCGTGGCGGCCGCGGACGGCACGCTGCGCCGGCACGACAAGGTGGAGACGTCCGTGTACTCGCGGACGCTGGCCACCGACATCGAGGTCGACGGCGAGGTCGTCGGCCGGGCGGGCGACGACGTCGGCGACGTGCTGCTCGACCGGCTGCTCGAGAGCGGCGTCACCGAGCTCAAGATCCGCTCGGTGCTCACCTGCGAGTCCCGCGTCGGCACGTGCGCCAAGTGCTACGGCCGCTCGCTGGCGACCGGCAAGCTCGTCGACATCGGCGAGGCCGTCGGCATCATCGCGGCGCAGTCGATCGGCGAGCCCGGTACGCAGCTGACGATGCGTACCTTCCACACCGGTGGTGTGGCGTCGGCCGACGACATCACGCAGGGTCTGCCGCGTGTCCAGGAGCTCTTCGAGGCCCGCACCCCCAAGGGTGAGGCGCACATCGCGGAGTTCTCGGGCCGGATCGCGATCGAGGAGACCGACCGTTCGCGGGCGCTCGTCCTGACGCCGGACGACGGCTCGGAGGAGATCCGCTACGCGATCACCAAGCGCTCGCGCCTGCTCGTGCAGGACGGCGACCACGTGGCGGTCGGCACGCAGCTCGTCCAGGGCGCCGTCGACCCGAAGAAGGTGCTGCGCATCCTCGGCCCGCGTGCGACGCAGAAGCACCTGGTGGACGAGGTCCAGGAGGTCTACCGCTCGCAGGGCGTGGACATCCACGACAAGCACATCGAGGTCATCGTGCGGCAGATGCTGCGGCGCGTGACGGTGCTCGACTCCGGCGAGACGGGCCTGCTGCCCGGCGAGCTGGCCGAGCGCGGTCGCTTCGAGGACTTCAACCGCAGGGCGGTCTCCGAGGGCGGTCAGCCGGCGTCGGGTCGTCCCGAGCTCATGGGCATCACGAAGGCGTCGCTCGCGACGGACTCGTGGCTGTCGGCGGCCTCCTTCCAGGAGACGACGAAGGTGCTCACCGAGGCCGCGATGTCGAGCCGCTCGGACCCGCTGCTGGGCCTGAAGGAGAACGTCATCCTCGGCAAGCTCATCCCCGCCGGTACGGGTCTGCCCCGCTACCGCAACGTGGAGGTGGAGGCGACCGAGGAGGCCAAGGCCGAGCTGTACCCGGCCTTCGGCTACGACGAGATCGACTTCCCGGCGCTCGGCCTGGGCACCGGCGAGGCGATCCCGCTCGAGGACATCGACTTCGGCGACTACCGCTGAGGTCCGTCCCCAGCAGCACCCCGAGGGGCCCGTCGGTTCGTTCCGACGGGCCCCTCGGGCGCGCCCGGCAGGTGATGGTCGGTGCGCGCGTCGCCGTGAGCGGCGCCTTTGACGCTCCGTTCCGGGCCAGGTAGCGTAGGACACCGTGCCCGCGCCGTCGGGCCCTTGCGCGTGCACTCGGCCGATCCCCGTCGCGGGGATGACGTGAGTCGCACCGGGTGGCTTCCACCTCCACCGGAACGGTCCCGCACGGGACGGTCGCCGTGCGGAGGAGCGGGGCGACACGCCCGGGCGCGGGGGTCGGTGCGGGACTCGAGACCTCCGGGGTAGTCGCGCGACGGGCGACGATCCGGGCCGAGCCGGCCGTCCTGGGTGACGGGTGCCGGTCAGACCAGAGAACACCGACAGACGGAGACGTAGTGCCTACGATCCAGCAGCTGGTCCGCAAGGGCCGGCAGGCGAAGACGAACAAGTCGAAGACGCCTGCCCTCAAGGGCTCCCCCCAGCGACGCGGTGTGTGCACCCGCGTCTACACGACCACCCCGAAGAAGCCGAACTCCGCGCTCCGCAAGGTCGCGCGTGTGCGCCTCTCGTCGGGCATCGAGGTCACGGCGTACATCCCGGGCGTCGGCCACAACCTGCAGGAGCACTCGATCGTGCTCGTGCGCGGCGGTCGTGTGAAGGACCTGCCGGGCGTGCGCTACAAGATCGTGCGTGGTGCACTCGACACGCAGGGCGTCAAGAACCGCAAGCAGGCGCGCAGCCGCTACGGCGCGAAGAAGGGCTGAGACAGATGCCTCGCAAGGGTCCCGCTCCGAAGCGGCCGCTGATCGTCGACCCCGTCTACGGTTCGCCGGTCGTCACGCAGCTCATCAACAAGGTGCTCCTCGACGGCAAGAAGACCGTCGCCGAGTCCATCGTCTACGGCGCGCTCGAGGGCGTCCGTGAGAAGACGCAGTCCGACCCGGTCGTCGTGCTCAAGCGCGCGCTGGACAACGTGCGTCCCTCCATCGAGGTCAAGTCCCGCCGCGTCGGTGGTGCGACCTACCAGGTCCCGATCGAGGTCCGCCCCGTGCGTGCCACGACGCTCGCGCTGCGCTGGCTCACGGACTTCTCCCGCGCACGCCGCGAGAAGACCATGACCGAGCGCCTCATGAACGAGATCCTCGACGCCTCCAACGGCCTGGGTGCCGCGGTGAAGCGCCGTGAGGACATGCACAAGATGGCCGAGTCCAACCGGGCGTTCGCGCACTACCGCTGGTGATCCCGGCCGTCGCCGCGGGCCGGCCTGCTGACAGGGCAGGCCCGCGGCGACGCGAACGGCACCCGACCGCAAGCCAACCGACAAGGGGCTATTCACGTGGCACTGGACGTGCTGACGGACCTCACGAAGGTCCGCAACATCGGCATCATGGCGCACATCGATGCCGGCAAGACGACGACCACCGAGCGGATCCTGTTCTACACGGGGGTCAACTACAAGATCGGTGAGACGCACGACGGCGCCTCGACGATGGACTGGATGGAGCAGGAGCAGGAGCGCGGCATCACGATCACGTCGGCCGCGACGACCTGCTACTGGAAGAACAACCAGATCAACATCATCGACACGCCCGGCCACGTCGACTTCACCGTCGAGGTCGAGCGCTCGCTGCGCGTCCTCGACGGCGCCGTCGCGGTGTTCGACGGCAAGGAGGGCGTGGAGCCCCAGTCGGAGACCGTCTGGCGCCAGGCCGACAAGTACGACGTCCCGCGCATCTGCTTCGTCAACAAGATGGACAAGCTCGGCGCGGACTTCTACTTCACCGTGCGCACGATCGTCGAGCGTCTCAAGGCCAAGCCGCTGGTCATCCAGCTGCCGATCGGCGCGGAGAACGACTTCGTCGGCGTCGTGGACCTGGTCGAGATGCGGGCCCTGGTGTGGCGCGGCGAGACCGCCCTCGGCGAGAAGTACGAGATCGAGGACATCCCGGCCGACCTGCAGGAGAAGGCCGAGCAGTACCGTGCCGAGCTCCTCGAGGCCGTCGCCGAGACGAGCGACGAGCTGCTCGAGAAGTTCCTCGGCGGCGAGGAGCTGACGGTCGCCGAGATCAAGGCGGGGATCCGTCAGCTGACGGTCGCCTCCGAGGCGTACCCGGTGCTGTGCGGCTCGGCGTTCAAGAACAAGGGCGTGCAGCCCATGCTCGACGCCGTGATCGACTACCTGCCCACGCCCCTGGACGTCCCGGCCGTCGCCGGTCACGACGTCAAGGACGAGGAGGTCGTGGTCGAGCGTCACCCCGACGCGTCCGAGCCCTTCGCGGCTCTCGCGTTCAAGGTCGCCGCGCACCCGTTCTTCGGCAAGCTGACCTACGTCCGCGTGTACTCGGGCAAGGTCGAGCAGGGCGCCCAGGTGCTCAACTCGACCAAGGGCAAGAAGGAGCGCATCGGCAAGCTCTTCCAGATGCACTCCAACAAGGAGAACCCCGTCCCCGAGGCGCAGGCGGGTCACATCTACGCGTTCATCGGTCTCAAGGACGTCACCACCGGTGACACCCTGAGCGACCCGAGCGCGCCGGTGATCCTCGAGTCGATGACCTTCCCGGAGCCCGTCATCGACGTGGCGATCGAGCCGAAGACGAAGGGTGACCAGGAGAAGCTCTCCACGGCCATCCAGAAGCTCGCCGAGGAGGACCCGACCTTCCGCGTCAAGCTCGACGAGGAGACCGGCCAGACCGTCATCGGCGGCATGGGCGAGCTCCACCTCGACATCCTCGTCGACCGCATGCGTCGCGAGTTCAAGGTCGAGGCCAACGTCGGCAAGCCGCAGGTCGCGTACCGCGAGACGATCCGCCGTGCGGTCGAGAAGATCGACTACACGCACAAGAAGCAGACCGGTGGCTCCGGCCAGTACGCGAAGGTCCAGATGACCTTCGAGCCGCTGGACCCGGCCGAGGGCGAGCTGTACGAGTTCGAGAACAAGGTCACCGGTGGCCGCATCCCGCGCGAGTACATCCCGTCGGTCGACGCCGGCATCCAGAGCGCGATGCAGCTCGGCGTGCTCGCCGGCTACCCGCTCGTGGGCGTCAAGGCGATCCTGCTCGACGGTGCCGCGCACGACGTCGACTCCTCGGAGATGGCGTTCAAGATCGCGGGCTCGATGATCCTCAAGGAGGCGGTGCGCAAGGCGGACCCGGCTCTCCTCGAGCCGATCATGGCCGTCGAGGTGCGCACGCCCGAGGAGTACATGGGCGACGTCATCGGCGACATCAACTCCCGTCGCGGCATGATCCAGTCGATGGAGGACGCGACGGGCGTCAAGGTCGTCCGCGCGCAGGTGCCGCTCTCGGAGATGTTCGGGTACGTCGGGGACCTGCGGTCCAAGACCCAGGGCCGCGCCGTGTACTCGATGCAGTTCGACAGCTACGCCGAGGTTCCTCGGAACGTGGCCGACGAGATCATCAAGAAGACCCGGGGCGAGTAGTCCCACAGGTCGAACCCTGCAGTTCCAGCTACACAACCGACCCGTAGGACCGCGCGTCGAGCAGGTACCGTCAGGTGGCTGCCGTCGGGCAATCTCTACCAAGTCCTGAGGAGGACACCCAGTGGGCAAGGCGAAGTTCGAGCGGACGAAGCCGCACGTCAACATCGGGACCATCGGTCACGTCGACCACGGCAAGACGACGCTGACCGCCGCGATCTCGAAGGTGCTGCACGACAAGTACCCGGAGCTCAACCCCTTCACGCCGTTCGACGAGATCGACAAGGCGCCGGAGGAGAAGCAGCGCGGTATCACCATCAACATCGCGCACGTCGAGTACCAGACCGAGAAGCGTCACTACGCGCACGTCGACGCCCCCGGTCACGCCGACTACATCAAGAACATGATCACGGGTGCGGCGCAGATGGACGGCGCCATCCTCGTGGTCGCGGCCACCGACGGCCCGATGGCCCAGACGCGTGAGCACGTCCTGCTCGCCCGTCAGGTCGGCGTGCCCTACCTGCTCGTCGCGCTCAACAAGTCCGACATGGTCGACGACGAGGAGATCCTCGAGCTCGTCGAGATGGAGGTCCGCGAGCTGCTGTCGTCGCAGGAGTTCGACGGCGACAACGCCCCGGTCGTGCGCGTCTCGGGCCTCAAGGCGCTCGAGGGCGACCCGCAGTGGGTCAAGTCGGTCGAGGACCTGCTGGACGCGGTCGACGAGAACGTGCCGGACCCGGTGCGCGAGATCGACAAGCCGTTCCTCATGCCGATCGAGGACGTCTTCACGATCACCGGTCGCGGCACCGTCGTCACCGGTCGTGTCGAGCGCGGTCAGCTCAAGGTGAACGAGGAGGTGGAGATCGTCGGCATCAAGGAGAAGGCGATCAAGACCACCGTCACCGGCGTCGAGATGTTCCGCAAGCTGCTCGACTACGCCGAGGCCGGCGAGAACGTCGGTCTGCTTCTGCGCGGCACGAAGCGCGAGGAGGTCGAGCGCGGCCAGGTCGTCGTCAAGCCCGGCTCGATCACGCCGCACACCGAGTTCGAGGGCCAGGTCTACATCCTGTCCAAGGACGAGGGTGGCCGTCACAACCCGTTCTATGGGAACTACCGTCCCCAGTTCTACTTCCGGACGACGGACGTCACCGGTGTCATCACGCTGCCCGAGGGCACCGAGATGGTCATGCCCGGCGACAACACCGAGATCTCGGTGACGCTCATCCAGCCCATCGCCATGGAGGAGGGCCTCGGCTTCGCCATCCGCGAGGGTGGCCGCACCGTCGGCTCGGGCCGGGTCACGAAGATCGTCAAGTGATCACCGCCCCTCGGGGCTGATCCACCACGCAGGGCCCGGGAGCTTCGGCTCCCGGGCCCTGCGTCGTGCTCCCGGACCCCGCGTCGTGCTGCCGGGACGACGCGGCGCCGTCGGACCGCGCGTGCTCCGGCGTGAGACGGTGCACGTCGCGTCGCCCGCAGGTCGCGCCGCCTGCACGTCGCGGCGCCCAGCCGCGCGTCGGTGTCGACGAGAGCGCGCGGCACGTCCCGCCCGCGCGCGGGCGACGTCGGCGCGACCAGCCACCCTGCCTCTGGGCGTGCTGGGCGTGCTGGGCGTGCCGGGCGTGCCAGGCCCCTCGTGTGCTGGGCGTGCCGCTCGGCCCTCGATCGGAAGGTCGTTCGGCGCCGCGCCGCTGGTCGACGTCCCGCAGGTGCTCGGCAGGCGGCACGCGACGACCGTCGCTAGCCTCGCCGCGTGCGTGAACGAGCGGCGCTGCGAGCGCGGAACCGGGTGGAGGACCGCCAACGGCGCGTCGGATGGTGGGTCGTGGTGGGCGGTGTGCTCGTCGCGGTCGCTGTCGCCGTCGTCGCGCGCCCGTGGTCCGGCGGGCCCGTGGCGGGTGACGACGTCGTGGTCAGCGCGCCGCGCGGGTCGGCCCGCACGGCGGAGCTGCACCTCGACGCGCGGGCCGCGCAGGTGCGGGTCGAGGGCGGTGCTCCAGCCGCCGTGCTGCTGGACGCGCGGGGCGTCGGCGACGGGCGCACGGCGTCGCACGAGCGCTCGGGTGACGTGCACGACGTGCGCGTCACGGGCGCAGAGGCCGTCGTCCGGCTCGCCGCGGACGTGACCTGGACGCTGCGGCTGACCGTCGGTGCGGACGACGCACGGGTCGACCTGTCGGCTCTCGGCCTGGACTCGTTCACGCTGGCGGGAGGCGCGCAGACGGTCGAGCTGTCCCTGCCGGCCCCCGGTGGCACAGCGTCGGGCGAGCTGCGCGCCGGTGCGGACAGCCTCACGATCCACCTGCCCGCGGGCGTGGGTGCCCGGGTCGCCGTGGCCGCAGGTGTCGGGACCGCGGTCGTCGACGGTGCGCGGACCGAGGGCGTCGGCCAGGGTGCCGAGCTCACCACCGCCGACGACTCGTCGGACCACTGGGCGCTCACGCTGGCGGCCGGCGTCGGCACCCTCACGCTCCCCTGACCCGCCGAGGGAGGCACTCCCGTACCCAGGGAGGGCGTCAGGACGCACTCCCTGGGTACGGGAGTGCCTCCCTCGCGGGGGGCTGTGGACAGTGGGCGGCGTGCCGGTGCGTGTTCCGGGCACAGTGCGGGGATGGGCGGAGCGGCGTGGGGTACGGGGGCCAGCGACGTGGCGGCGTGGGGTGCGGGGGCGGTGGGTGCTGCGGGGAGGGGCGCGGCGGGGGTGGAGGGCGGCGTGGGGGAGCGGCCGGCGATCCTCACGAGCGCGCGAGCCGAGCAGCGGGGGGTGACGCGCCGCGAGCTCGAGCGCGCTGTGCGCGACGGCACGCTCGTCAAGGTGCGGCGGGACGCGTACGTCGACGCCGCGCGCTGGGCGTCGTGGGACGAGGCCGCGCGCCACCGCGCCCGGGTGGTGGCCGCGGCCGAGCGGATGCCCGGCACCGTCTTCTCGCACGAGTCCGCCGCGGCGCTGTGGCGGATGCCGCTGATCGGTCGCTGGCCGGCCGACGTCACGGCGACGTCGCGGCACCTCGGAGGAGGACGTGCGCATCCCGGCGTGCGCCGGCGGACGACCACGGCGACGACCCCCGTGGCCCTCGTCGACGGGCTCGTGGCGACGACGCCGGGCCGGACGGCGCTCGACCTCGCGCGCACGCGGACGTTCGCGTGCGGCCTGGCCGCGGCCGACCACGCGCTGCGCGGTCGGCTGACCACCGCCGGTGAGCTCCAGGCACAGGCCCGTGCGCTCGGTGCGCGACGCGGGGCGCTGGCCGCCCGGCGCGTCGCGGAGAACGCGACGGCCGACGCCGAGTCGGTCGGCGAGTCGCTCAGCAGGGCGCGCATGCTCGAGCTCGGTCTGCCGCGTCCGGAGCTCCAGGTCGCGATCCGCGACAGGGCGGGCCTGATCGGCCGGGTCGACTTCTGGTGGCCCGCTGTGCGCCTGGTCGGGGAGTTCGACGGTCGTGTGAAGTACCGCGTCGACGGCATCGGCGACGTCCGTCCGCTCGAGGAGCGGCTGTGGGCGGAGAAGAGGCGCGAGGACCGGCTGCGGGCCGTCGTGGCGGGCGTCGTCCGCTGGACCTGGGACGACGCCTGGGACATCGACCGCTTCGCAGCACTCCTGGCCCGCGCGGGCCTGACCCCGACCACCCCCGCCTGACCCGCGTCGCCCGGCCCGTCCGGTGCACCGCGACGGAGGCCCTCCCGTACCGACGGCTTACGCCGTGACGTCCGCCGTCGGTGCGGGAGACGGTCCCTCGCGGTGGTGGGGGACCGGGTGGAGGGGCGGGGCGGGAGAGGGCGGGTGCGCGGGTTGGTCTTCTGGCGTGTTGTCTGGCAGACTGTCGGGGTTGCCCGCTGGGGTGTGCGTTCACGCGCGCCCATCGGCTGGGCGAACAGACGTGGCGAGCGCTCGGACCTCGGGGTCACCCGGTGGGGGGCGTTCGACGACAACCACGACCCCTGTCCCGGGAACGGTACGCAGCGCAGAGGCGTGTCGCGCAGAGCGACACGCCCGAGTGCGGGGGTCGGACGGACCGGTTCGAGAGAGAGAAGTAGACGACGCCATGGCGGGACAGAAGATCCGCATCCGGCTCAAGTCCTACGACCACGAGGTCATCGACAGCTCGGCGCGCAAGATCGTCGACACGGTGACTCGCGCTGGTGCGTCGGTCGTGGGTCCGGTGCCGCTGCCGACGGAGAAGAACGTCTTCTGCGTCATCCGGTCGCCCCACAAGTACAAGGACAGCCGCGAGCACTTCGAGATGCGCACGCACAAGCGGCTCATCGACATCATCGACCCCACGCCGAAGGCCGTCGACTCGCTCATGCGTCTCGACCTGCCCGCGGACGTGAACATCGAGATCAAGCTCTGATCGCTGGGAAGGGACTGATCTTCATGGCTACCCAGCAGAACGCGCGCCCTGTCACGGCGCTGCTCGGCACCAAGCTCGGCATGACCCAGGTGTGGGACGAGGCAGGCCGCCTCGTGCCCGTCACGGTCGTCGCCGTGGGCACGAACGTCGTGACGCAGGTCCGCTCCGCTGACGCTGACGGCTACGCCGCGGTCCAGCTGGCCTACGGCCAGATCGACCCGCGCAAGGTCACCAAGCCGCTCAAGGGCCACTTCGAGAAGGCGGGGGTCACCCCCCGTCGGCACGTGGCCGAGATCCGCACGCCCGATGCGGCCGAGTACACGCTCGGCCAGGAGATCACCGCCGGTGCCTTCGAGGCCGGCCAGGTGGTCGACGTCATCGGCACCACCAAGGGCAAGGGCACCGCCGGTGTCATGAAGCGTCACGGCTTCTCCGGCGTCGGCGCCTCCCACGGTGCGCACCGCAACCACCGCAAGCCCGGCTCGATCGGTGGGGCCTCGACCCCGTCGCGCGTCTTCAAGGGCCTGCGCATGGCTGGTCGGATGGGCGTCGACCGCCAGACCACCCAGAACCTGACCGTGCACGCGATCGACGTCGAGAGGGGTCTGCTGCTCGTCAAGGGCGCGGTTCCCGGCCCCAAGGGCGGCGTCGTGGTCGTGCGATCCGCTGCGAAGGGTGCGTGACCTCGATGAGCGACACGCTGACCGTCGACGTCCTCGACGAGAAGGGCAAGAAGGCCGGTACGGCCGACCTGCCCGGTGACGTCTTCGACGCCACGACGAACATCCCGCTGATCCACCAGGTCGTCGTCGCCCAGCTCGCTGCCGCGCGCCAGGGCACCCACGACACCAAGAGCCGCGGCGAGGTCCGCGGTGGTGGCAAGAAGCCGTACAAGCAGAAGGGCACCGGTCGCGCCCGTCAGGGCTCGACCCGTGCGCCGCAGTTCGCGGGTGGTGGCGTCGTCCACGGCCCGACGCCTCGCGACTACTCGCAGCGGACCCCGAAGAAGATGAAGGCCGCGGCGCTCCGCGGTGCTCTCTCGGACCGCGCGCGCGCCGGCCGCGTCCACGTCGTCACGGGCTTCGCCCCGGGCGAGGTCCCGTCGACGAAGTCCGCGCTCGCGGTGCTCGACAACCTCTCCGGTCGCAAGCACGTCCTCGTGGTGGTCGAGCGCCAGGACGAGATCACCTGGAAGTCGCTGCGGAACGTCGAGCGGGTCCACCTGCTCGTCGCCGACCAGCTCAACACCTACGACGTCCTCATCTCGGACGACGTGGTCTTCACGCAGGGCGCGCTCGACGCGTTCCTCGCGGGCCCGGTCAAGGGTGCGAAGGCCGTCGCGACCGAGTCCGAGGCCAACGAGGAGACGAAGTGACCGCCGCCGGCAAGGACCCGCGCGACATCCTGATCGCGCCGGTCGTCTCGGAGAAGAGCTACGGCCTGCTCGACGAGGGCAAGTACACGTTCCTCGTCGACCCGCGGGCCAACAAGACCGAGATCAAGATCGCCGTCGAGCAGGTCTTCGGCGTCAAGGTCGAGTCGGTCAACACCGCGAACCGTCAGGGCAAGGCCCGCCGGACCCGCTTCGGCATCGGCCGCCGCAAGAACACGAAGCGTGCGATCGTCACCCTCCGCGAGGGCGCGATCGACATCTTCGGCGGACCGGTCGGCTGACCGAGAGCGAAGAGGACGAACTCCCATGGGAATCCGTAAGTACAAGCCGACGACGCCTGGCCGCCGTGGCTCGAGCGTCGCCGACTTCGTCGAGATCACGCGCTCGCAGCCCGAGAAGTCGCTCGTCCGCCCGCTGCACAAGACGGGTGGCCGCAACTCGACCGGTCGCGTCACGACGCGTCACCAGGGCGGCGGGCACAAGCGTGCCTACCGCGTGATCGACTTCCGTCGTCACGACAAGGACGGCGTGCCGGCCAAGGTCGCGCACATCGAGTACGACCCGAACCGCACCGCGCGCATCGCGCTGCTGCACTACGCGGACGGCGAGAAGCGGTACATCCTCGCCCCCCACAAGGTGTCGCAGGGTGACGTGCTCGAGGCCGGTGCCGGTGCCGACATCAAGCCCGGCAACAACCTGCCGCTGCGCAACATCCCGACCGGTACGGTCATCCACGCCATCGAGCTCAAGCCCGGTGGCGGCGCGAAGATCGCACGTTCGGCAGGTGCGTCGGTGCAGCTCGTCGCCAAGGACGGGCCGTACGCGCAGCTGCGCATGCCGTCGGGCGAGATCCGCAACGTCGACCTGCGCTGCCGCGCGACGGTCGGCGAGGTGGGCAACGCCGAGCAGTCGAACATCAACTGGGGCAAGGCCGGCCGCATGCGCTGGAAGGGCAAGCGCCCGACCGTCCGCGGTGTCGCCATGAACCCGATCGACCACCCGCACGGTGGTGGTGAGGGCAAGACCTCCGGTGGTCGCCACCCGGTGAGCCCCTGGGGCCAGCCCGAGGGTCGCACCCGTCGTCCGAACAAGCCGAGCGACAAGCTCATCGTGCGCCGTCGGCGCACCGGCAAGAAGCGCTGATAGGAGCCCGAGAGAATGCCTCGCAGCCTCAAGAAGGGCCCGTTCGTCGACGGCCACCTGCAGAAGAAGGTCGACGCGCAGAACGAGGCCGGCACGAAGAACGTCATCAAGACGTGGTCGCGTCGTTCGATGATCACGCCGGACTTCCTCGGCCACACGTTCGCGGTCCACGACGGCCGCAAGCACACCCCGGTGTTCGTGACGGAGTCGATGGTCGGGCACAAGCTCGGCGAGTTCGCCCCCACGCGGACGTTCCGCGGCCACGAGAAGGACGACCGGAAGGGCCGTCGCCGCTGACCCCGGTCAGCCTGGTGACGCCCTGACGGCAGAGACAAGAGAGCAGGACAGCGATGGAAGCCAAGGCGAAGGCGCGGTTCGTCCGCGTCACGCCCCAGAAGGCCCGCCGCGTCGTGGACCTCATCCGTGGCAAGCAGGCGGCCGAGGCCGTGGCGGTGCTGAAGTTCGCGCCGCAGGCCGCGGCAGAGCCCGTCCTCAAGACGGTGCAGTCCGCGGTCGCGAATGCGGTCGAAGGGGCCAAGCGCAACAGCGAGCGGCTCGACGAGGCAGACCTCTACATCTCGGAGGTCTTCGTCGACGAGGGCCCGACGCTCAAGCGATTCCGTCCGCGCGCGCAGGGTCGCGCCGGTCGGATCAACAAGCGCACCAGCCACATCACGGTCGTCGTCTCGCAGCGCGAGAAGGCGACGTCCACCAAGGGAGGGACCCGCTAGTGGGACAGAAGGTCAACCCGCTCGGGTACCGCCTCGGCATCACGACCGACCACCGGTCGCGGTGGTTCGCGGACTCGACGAAGCCGGGCCAGCGGTACCGCGACTACGTGCGCGAGGACGTGCAGATCCGCAAGCTCATGAGCACGGGTCTCGAGCGCGCCGGCATCGCCAAGGTCGAGATCGAGCGCACCCGTGACCGTGTGCGCGTCGACATCCACACCGCCCGCCCGGGCATCGTCATCGGGCGTCGCGGGGCGGAGGCCGACCGCATCCGTGGCGAGCTCGAGAAGCTCACGGGCAAGCAGGTCCAGCTGAACATCCTCGAGGTCAAGAACGCCGAGATCGAGGCCCAGCTGGTCGCCCAGGGCATCGCCGAGCAGCTCGCGAGCCGCGTGTCGTTCCGTCGTGCCATGCGTAAGGGCATCCAGTCGGCCCAGCGCGCCGGTGCCAAGGGCATCCGCGTGCAGGTCTCCGGCCGCCTCGGTGGTGCGGAGATGAGCCGCACGGAGTTCTACCGCGAGGGTCGTGTGCCGCTGCACACGCTGCGCGCGAACATCGACTACGGCTTCTTCGAGGCCCGCACGACCTTCGGCCGCATCGGCGTGAAGGTCTGGGTCTACAAGGGCGACGTCACCGAGAAGGAGTGGGCGCGCGAGCAGGCCTCGCAGGCTCCCCGACCTTCGCGCGGTGGCCCGCGCGGCGACCGTGGTGACCGTGGGGACCGTGGTCCTCGCGGCGGCGGTCGTCGTCCCGAGCGTCAGGACGCTCCCGCCCCGGCCGCCGAGCAGGCGCCCGCGGCGGACGCGCCCACCGAGTCCGGAACGGAGGCCTGAGCCGTGCTGATCCCGCGCAGGCTGAAGCACCGCAAGCAGCACCACCCCGGGCGCTCCGGCGCGGCGACGGGTGGCACGACGATCTCGTTCGGCGAGTACGGCATCCAGGCTCTCGAGCCCGCCTACGTCACGAACCGGCAGATCGAGGCTGCACGTATCGCCATGACCCGCCACATCAAGCGTGGTGGGAAGGTCTGGATCAACATCTACCCGGACCGTCCCCTCACCAAGAAGCCCGCCGAGACCCGCATGGGTTCCGGCAAGGGCTCGCCGGAGTGGTGGATCTCCAACGTCAAGCCGGGCCGGGTTCTGTTCGAGCTCGCCGGCGTCCCGGAGCCGCTCGCGCGTGAGGCCATGCGTCGCGCGCAGCACAAGCTTCCGATGAAGACACGTTTCATCGTGCGCGAGGGTGGTAACTGATGGCTATCGGAACCAAGGAGCTGGCTCCCACCGAGCTGGACACCTTCGACGACGAGAAGCTGGTCGCCGAGCTGAAGAAGGCCAAGGAGGAGCTGTTCAACCTCCGCTTCCAGTCCGCGACCGGTCAGCTCGAGAGCCACGGGCGCCTCAAGGCCGTCCGCCGCGACATCGCGCGCATCTACACGATCCTGCGCGAGCGTGAGCTCGGCATCCGTACCGCCCCGAGCGCGGAGTGAGGCAGCAATGACCACGAAGCACGAGCACACGACGGCCACGTCGGAGCACCGCGCGTACCGCAAGACGCGTCGGGGCTACGTCGTGTCCGACAAGATGGACAAGACGGTCGTCGTCGAGGTCGAGGACCGCGTCAAGCACCCGCTGTACGGCAAGGTCATCCGCCGCACCAGCAAGGTCAAGGCGCACGACGAGCTCAACGCCGCCGGCATCGGTGACCTGGTCGAGATCATGGAGACCCGGCCGCTGTCGGCGACCAAGCGCTGGCGCGTCGTCGAGATCCTCGAGAAGGCCAAGTAACCCTGCGCCGGCCGCGAGGCCACGTAGCACAGCACAGCACCACGACAGTTGCCCACGACGCGGGCGGGTCTCCCGCCCGCGGCGTGTGCACCACGGCAACCATCCGTATGGCCAGGCTCGCCGCCACCGTGCGAGCGAGAACCCGCCAGACGACAGGAGTAGCTAGATGATCCAGCAGGAGTCGCGACTGCGTGTCGCCGACAACACGGGTGCCAAGGAGATCCTCTGCATCCGTGTGCTCGGCGGCTCCGGCCGTCGCTACGCCGGTATCGGCGACGTCATCGTCGCCACCGTCAAGGACGCGATCCCCGGCGGCAACGTCAAGAAGGGCGACGTCGTCAAGGCGGTCGTCGTGCGCACCCGCAAGGAGCGCCGGCGTCCCGACGGCTCGTACATCAAGTTCGACGAGAACGCCGCAGTGATCCTCAAGAACGACGGCGAGCCGCGCGGCACCCGTATCTTCGGCCCTGTGGGCCGCGAGCTGCGCGACAAGAAGTTCATGAAGATCATCTCGCTGGCTCCGGAGGTGATCTGACCATGGCGAAGATCAAGAAGGGCGACCTCGTCGTCGTCATCTCGGGCCGGGACAAGGGCCAGAAGGGTCGGGTCCTCGAGGTCCTTCCCGAGACGCAGCGCGTCGTGGTCGAGGGCGTGCAGCGTGTGCAGAAGCACACGAAGGCCGGCCAGACCTCGCGTGGCACCCGCACCGGCGGCATCGAGACGATCGAGGCCCCCATCCACATCAGCAACGTGATGCTCGTGGACCCGGAGACCAAGAAGGGCACCCGGGTCGGCTACCGCACCGAGCAGGTCGAGCGCGACGGGCGCACGCGCAACGTGCGCGTCCGCGTCGCCAAGCGCTCCGGTAAGGACATCTGATGACCGAGACCACCATCGAGGCCCCGGCGCAGCCGCGGCTCAAGACGCGCTACAACGACGAGATCAAGTCGGCGCTCTTCGAGCAGTTCGGCCACGAGAACATCAACCAGGTCGCGCGGCTGGTCAAGATCGTCGTCAACATGGGCGTCGGCGAGGCCGCGAAGGACTCCAAGCTCATCGAGGGCGCGATCCGCGACCTGACCCAGATCACGGGCCAGAAGCCGCAGGTCACCAAGGCTCGCAAGTCCATCGCGCAGTTCAAGCTGCGCGAGGGCATGCCGATCGGCGCGCACGTCACGCTGCGCGGCGACCGTGCCTGGGAGTTCCTGGACCGCCTGCTGTCCATCGCGCTGCCGCGCATCCGCGACTTCCGCGGTCTGTCGCCCCAGCAGTTCGACGGCCACGGGAACTACACGTTCGGCCTCGTGGAGCAGTCCGTGTTCCACGAGATCGACCAGGACAAGATCGACCGTGTCCGCGGTATGGACATCACGATCGTGACCACCGCGACGACGGACGACGAGGGGCGCGCGCTCCTCAAGCTCCTCGGCTTCCCGTTCAAGGAGAACTGACATGGCGAAGACCGCCCTCATCAACAAGGCGGCCGCGAAGCCGAAGTTCGCGGTCCGCGGGTACACGCGCTGCCAGAAGTGCGGTCGTCCGCACTCGGTGTACCGCAAGTTCGGCCTGTGCCGGATCTGCGTGCGGGAGATGGCCCACCGCGGCGAGCTCCCCGGCGTGACCAAGAGCAGCTGGTAACCCAGCACAGCTCGTACGACCCTCCTGACGTCGGTAGGTCCGCGGCCCCCCACGGGGCCGCGGATACCCCGGCGAGAAAGGGCTGACGCCCGATGACCATGACCGACCCGATCGCAGACTTCCTGACGCGTCTGCGCAACGCGAACTCGGCGCACCACGACACGGTGACGATCCCGTTCTCGAAGCTCAAGAGCCACGTCGCCGAGATCCTGCAGGCCGAGGGCTACATCTCCGGCTGGACCGTCGAGGACGCCCCCGTGGGCAAGAACCTCACGATCACGCTGAAGTACGGCCCCAACCGCGAGCGTGCGCTCGCCGGTGTCAAGCGCGTGTCCAAGCCGGGCCTGCGCGTGTACGCCAAGTCGACCAACCTGCCGAAGGTGCTCGGCGGCCTGGGCGTGGCGATCCTGTCCACGTCGTCCGGGCTGCTGACCGACAAGCAGGCCGCCAAGAAGGGCGTGGGTGGGGAAGTCCTCGCCTACGTCTGGTAAGTCCGAGACGGAGAGGAGAACAGCCATGTCTCGAATCGGCAGGATCCCCGTCCCGGTGCCGGCAGGCGTCGATGTCACCATCGACGACCGCCTCGTGACGGTCAAGGGTCCCAAGGGCACGCTCAGCCACACGGTCGCCGCCCCCCTGACGGTGGACCGCGACGACGCGGGCGCCCTCGTGGTGACGCGTCCCGACGACGAGCGCCTCTCGCGCTCGCTGCACGGCCTGACCCGCACGCTGCTGGCCAACCTGGTCACCGGCGTGACGGAGGGCTACACCAAGAAGCTCGAGATCGTCGGCACGGGTTACCGCGTCACGGCGAAGGGCGCCAACCTCGAGTTCGCTCTCGGCTTCAGCCACCCGGTCGTCGTCGAGCCGCCGGCGGGCATCACGTTCGCCGTCGAGGCCCCGACGAAGTTCTCGGTCGAGGGCATCGACAAGCAGCAGGTGGGCGAGGTCGCCGCGAACATCCGCAAGATCCGCAAGCCCGAGCCGTACAAGGGCAAGGGTGTGCGCTACGCGGGCGAGAACGTGCGCCGCAAGGTCGGAAAGGCTGGGAAGTAACCCATGGCTATCGGCATCAAGGGCAAGGGCACGTCCATCGCCCGTCGTCGCCGCCACCTGCGCCTTCGCAAGAAGGTCGTCGGTACGGCCGCGCGTCCCCGCCTCGTCGTGACGCGCTCCGCGCGGCACATCACCGCCCAGGTCGTCGACGACGCCATCGGCAAGACCGTCGCGTCCGCGTCGACCCTCGAGGCCGACCTGCGCGCGAACGACGGCGACAAGACCGCCAAGGCGAAGAAGGTCGGCGAGCTCGTGGCCGCCCGTGCCAAGGCTGCCGGCGTCGAGGCGGTCGTGTTCGACCGCGGCGGCAACAAGTACCACGGCCGTGTGGCCGCGGTCGCCGACGGCGCCCGCGAGGGCGGTCTGGCCCTGTGACGACGAACTCCGCATCGAAGAAGAGGACTTTCTGATGGCTGCTCCTCAGCGCAGCAACACCGGTGCCGGTGGCACCGGCGGCGACCGCCGGGACGGCGGCCGTCGTGACGGCGGGCGGCGCGGTGACGCCGCCGAGAAGAGCGCGTTCGTCGAGCGCGTCGTGACGATCAACCGTGTCGCCAAGGTCGTCAAGGGCGGCCGCCGGTTCAGCTTCACCGCGCTCGTCGTGGTCGGCGACGGTGACGGCACGGTCGGCGTCGGCTACGGCAAGGCCAAGGAGGTGCCCGCGGCGATCGCCAAGGGTGTCGAGGAGGCGAAGAAGAGCTTCTTCCGCGTCCCCCGCATCCAGGGCACCATCCCGCACCCCGTGCAGGGTGAGGCCGCGGCCGGCGTCGTCTTCCTGCGTCCGGCGTCGCCGGGTACCGGTGTGATCGCCGGTGGTCCGGTGCGCGCGGTGCTCGAGTGCGCCGGTATCCACGACGTGCTCAGCAAGTCGCTCGGGTCGTCCAACGCGATCAACATCGTGCACGCCACGGTCGAGGCCCTGCGCTCCCTCGAGGAGCCCGAGGCCGTGGCCGCCCGTCGGGGGCTGCCGCTCGACCACGTCGCGCCGCACTCGCTGCTGCGGGCGCAGGCCGAGGGTCGTGCCGCTGCCGCGGCCGCGAAGGCGGGTGCGTGATGGCGCGTCTCAAGGTGACCCAGACCCGGTCCGCCATCGGCGGCAAGCAGAACCAGCGCGACACGCTGCGCACCCTGGGCCTGAAGCGGATCGGCGACGTCGTCGTCAAGGAGGACCGCCCTGAGATCCGCGGCATGGTCAAGACGGTGACGCACCTCGTCGCGGTCGAGGAGGTCGAGTGACCATGGCCGACGACAAGAAGGCCGACGAGAAGGCGACGGAGACCGAGGCGCCCAAGGCCGCCAAGAAGGCTCCGGCGAAGAAGGCTCCCGCCAAGGCGGAGGCCGCTCCGGCTGCGGAGAAGAAGACGGCGGCCAAGGCGGAGTCCTCCGCCAAGGCCGAGTCCTCGAAGAGCGAGTCCTCCGCGAAGGCGGAGAAGGCTCCGGCGAAGAAGAAGGCCCCGACGGCTGCCGCGAAGGCCGCCGCCGAGGCCGCTGCCCGGCCCGGTGCGGGTGGCACCCTCAAGGTGCACCACCTGCGTCCGGCCCCGGGCGCCAAGACCGCCAAGACCCGCGTGGGTCGTGGTGAGGCGTCCAAGGGCAAGACGGCCGGCCGCGGTACCAAGGGCACCAAGGCCCGGTACCAGGTGCCGGACCGCTTCGAGGGTGGGCAGATGCCGCTGCACATGCGGCTGCCCAAGCTCCGTGGCTTCAAGAACCCGTTCCGCGTCGAGTACCAGGTCGTCAACCTGGACAAGCTCTCGGCGCTGTACCCCGACGGTGGCGACGTGACGGTCGCCGACCTGGTCGCCAAGGGCGCGGTCCGCAAGGGCCAGCCCGTCAAGGTGCTCGGCACCGGTGAGCTGACCGTCAAGGTCGCCGTCGACGTGGACGCGTACTCCGCGTCCGCGAAGGAGAAGATCGAGGCCGCCGGCGGGAGCGTCGCGCAGGGCTGAGCCCCGCACGACGTCCGCTCGGACGGACATCACGCAGTGGGCGGTCCCGGGAGCTCCCGGGACCGCCCACTGCGTCGTCCTGGCGGTGCGTACGCGACGTCCGGGCGCGCGCACCGAGGGCCTGTGAGAGGTCCACCACCCGGGCAGGTCTGGTTCAGTGCCGCGCGCAAGGTAGTCTCTACCGGCGGTCCGTCCCGCTCATCGACGGCGACGGGGTCGGAGGACGGCCCACACAGCAGGAGGACGACAGGTGCTCAGTGCATTCGTTCGGGCGTTCAGGACGCCCGACCTGCGGCGCAAGCTGCTCTTCACCATCGGCATGATGGTGGTGTTCCGCATCGGGTCGTTCCTGCCGACCCCCGGCGTGAGCTATCCGAACGTGCAGGCCTGCATCGAGCAGACCGCCGACAACGACCTGCTGGGGCTGGTCAACCTGTTCAGCGGCGGCGCGCTGCTGCAGCTGTCGGTGTTCTCGCTCGGGATCATGCCGTACATCACGGCGAGCATCATCGTCCAGCTCCTGCGTGTGGTGATCCCCAAGTTCGAGGAGCTCCACAAGGAGGGTCAGTCCGGCACCGCGAAGCTCACGCAGTACACGCGGTACCTGACGATCGGCCTGGCGGTCCTGCAGTCGACGACCATCATCACGTTCGCGCGCAGCGGCAACCTGTTCCAGGGCTGCGCGCTCGAGGTCATCCCCGACGACAGGCCGATGACGCTGCTCATCATGGTCATCACCATGACGGCGGGGACCGGCCTGATCATGTGGCTCGGTGAGCTCATCACCGAGCGCGGTGTCGGCAACGGCATGTCGCTGCTCATCTTCACGTCGATCGCCGCGTCGTTCCCCGGCGCGATGTGGTCGATCGCAGGTGGCGCGGGCGGCGCCGGCAAGTTCATCGCGGTCCTCGCGATCGTGGTGCTGGTCATCGGGCTCGTCGTGTTCGTCGAGCAGTCCCAGCGCCGGGTCCCGGTGCAGTACGCCAAGCGCATGGTGGGCCGCCGCATGTACGGCGGGTCGAGCACCTACATCCCGATCAAGATCAACATGGCCGGCGTCATCCCGGTGATCTTCGCGTCGTCGCTGCTCGCGGTGCCGACGCTGATCGCGCAGTTCGGCGACGCGACGGCCGGCTGGGTGCAGTGGATCAGCGTGCACCTCGCGGACCCGGGCGCCCCGCTGCACATCGGTGTCTACCTGCTGCTGATCATCTTCTTCTGCTACTTCTACACGGCGATCACGTTCAACCCGGACGAGGTCGCGGACAACATGAAGAAGTACGGCGGCTTCATCCCGGGCATCCGCGCGGGCCGTCCCACGGCCGAGTACCTCGACTACGTCATCACGCGCATCACCGCGCCGGGCTCGATCTACCTGGCCCTGGTCGCGCTGATCCCGACGATCGCGTTCATCGTGCTCGGCGTCGGCACCAACATCCCGTTCGGTGGCGCGTCGATCCTCATCGTCGTGGGCGTCGGCCTCGAGACCGTCAAGCAGATCGAGTCCCAGCTGCAGCAGCGGCACTACGAAGGGTTCCTCCGGTGAGCGCACGTCTGGTCCTGCTCGGCCCGCCCGGTGCGGGCAAGGGAACGCAGGCGGCGCGCCTGGCCGAGCGGCTGGGGGTCCCGGCCATCTCGACCGGCGACATCTTCCGGTCGAACATCAAGAACGGCACGGAGCTCGGCAGGCGCGTGCAGGACATCACGGCGTCGGGTGCGCTCGTGCCTGACGAGCTGACCAACGAGCTCGTGCGCGACCGCCTCGCGCAGGCCGACGCGGTCGAGGGCTTCCTGCTCGACGGATACCCCCGCAACGTCGCGCAGGTCGCGGCGCTCGACGAGATCCTCGCCACGGCAGGCAGCCGGCTCGACCTCGCGGTCGAGCTGACCGTCGACCCGCAGGTCGTCGTCGAGCGACTCACCAGGCGTGCGCAGATCGAGGGGCGGGCGGACGACACCGAGGACGTCATCCGGCACCGTCTCGACGTCTACGCCGAGCAGACCGCACCCATCTCGCAGGTCTACGCCGCCCGTGACCTGCTCGCGCAGGTCGACGGCCTGGGCGACGTCGACGACGTCACGGACCGGCTCCTCGCGGCGCTGAGCCCGGTCCTGTCCTGAGGCGGCCGCCGTGTTCGGGCGCGAGCGCATCGAGTACAAGACGCCCGAGCAGGTCGCCGTCATGCGGCGCGCGGGGCTCGTCGTCGCGGACGCGCTCGACGCGGTGCGCGCGTCCCTCGCGCCGGGCGTGACGACCGCCGAGCTCGACGCCGTCGCCGAGGACGTCATCACGTCCGCCGGTGCGACGCCGTCGTTCCTCGGCTACCACGGCTACCCCGCGTCGCTGTGCGTGTCGGTGAACGACGAGATCGTCCACGGGATCCCCGGGTCGCGCGTGCTGCAGCCCGGTGACGTCGTCTCGGTCGACTGCGGCGCGGTCGTCGACGGCTGGCACGGCGACTCGGCCTTCAGCGTCGTGCTCGACGCCGCCGACGCGGCGGACGTCGACCTGGTCAGCACCACCGAGGACGCCCTGTGGGCCGGCATCGCCGCGCTCGCGACGGGGGAGCGGCTCGGAGCCGTCGGCGAGGCGGTCGAGGAGGTCGTCGAGGCGGCCGCGGCCCGCGCCGGCGGTGCGGCGCTGGGCATCGTCGAGGACTACGTCGGCCACGGCATCGGCACCGCGATGCACCAGCCGCCCGACGTCCCGAACTTCCGGACGCGCGACCGCGGCGCACGGCTGCGCCCCGGTCTGTGCGTCGCGATCGAACCGATGCTCGTCCGCGGAGCGGAGGCCAACCACGTGCTCGCCGACGACTGGACCGTCGTCACCGACGACGGGTCGCGCGCCGCGCACTGGGAGCACACCGTCGCGCTGCTCGAGGACGGGATCGTGGTGCTCACCGCACGCGACGGTGGCGCCGAGCGGCTGCGCGGTCTCGGCGTGGAGATCGCGACGCTCTGAGCCGCGTCGACGTGGGCGGCGTCGGTCGCCAGGGACCCGAACGCCGCTCACCGGCAGCCGTCGGCCCCGCGCGTCCCGAACCGACCGCCTCCGCGGTACCGATCGCCGCTGCGGTACCGACCGCCGCTGCGGTACCGACCACCGCTGCGATGCCGTATGATCGTTCGTTGGTTGTGTGCGCCGTTGGTTCGGCGACCAGTCACCCCACGATCATCCGCAGGGCCTCGCACGGTCTCGCGGGGTCCGGCATGTCTGCCGGACCGCGGCACGGGGTGGGACGACCACCGGCAGGACAAGTCGAGCACGACAGTTAGCGGAGGACATGGCCAAGAAGGACGGCGTCATCGAGATCGAGGGCAGCGTGGTCGAGGCGTTGCCGAATGCGATGTTCCGCGTGGAGCTCGCGAACGGCCACAAGGTGCTCGCGCACATCTCGGGCAAGATGCGTCAGCACTACATCCGGATCCTCCCCGAGGACCGGGTGGTGGTCGAGCTCAGCCCGTACGACCTGTCCCGCGGGCGCATCGTCTACCGCTACAAGTAACCACCACCATCGAGACGCCGTCGGTCGGGCCCACGTGGCCCGGTGCGCGGCGGCGGAGGAACGAACGCGATGAAGGTCAAGCCGAGCGTCAAGAAGATCTGCGACAAGTGCAAGGTGATCCGCCGGCACGGTCGCGTCCAGGTGATCTGCGAGAACCTGCGCCACAAGCAGCGCCAGGGCTGAGCAGCCAGCACCCACGGCACCACCCGCCCCGCCAGGGGCAGCAAGCGCACCGCCGCTCCGCGACGACGGCCCTCGGGCCGGGCGTCACGGCGAACCCCCAGCTCGGAGGCTGGGGCCCGCAGCAACGCGGGAGGACGGTGCGGCAGACCTCCGAACGCAGTAACAGGAGCCACCAGGCACATGGCACGTCTCATCGGTGTCGACCTGCCCCGCGACAAGCGGGTCGAGGTCGCGCTCACCTACATCTTCGGGGTCGGCCGCACCCGCGCGCAGCAGACCCTGGCCGCCACCGGCATCAGCCCTGACGTCCGGGTCAAGGACCTGGGCGACACCGAGCTCGTCGCCCTGCGCGACTACCTCGAGGGAAGCTTCAAGCTCGAGGGTGACCTCCGCCGCGAGATCGCCGCCGACATCCGCCGCAAGGTCGAGATCGGCAGCTACGAGGGTCTGCGTCACCGCCGCGGCCTCCCGGTGCGCGGTCAGCGCACCAAGACCAACGCGCGTACCCGCAAGGGCCCCAAGCGCACCGTCGCCGGCAAGAAGAAGGCCGGGCGCAAGTGACGTCGCGGGCCGGTCGCGCCTGCCGCTGACCGCCCGCCCGTCGGCCCACCGACCCGCAGACCCCGAGAGAAGAAGAGATGCCTCCCAAGTCCCGCACCGCAGTGCGCAAGCCGCGCCGCAAGGAGAAGAAGAACGTCTCCCACGGCCAGGCGCACATCAAGAGCACGTTCAACAACACCATCGTGTCCATCACCGACCCGTCGGGCGCCGTGATCGCCTGGGCGTCGTCGGGCCAGGTGGGCTTCAAGGGCTCGCGCAAGTCGACCCCGTTCGCGGCGCAGCTCGCCGCCGAGGCCGCCGCGCGTCGCGCCCAGGAGCACGGCATGCGCAAGGTCGACGTCTTCGTCAAGGGCCCGGGCTCGGGCCGTGAGACGGCGATCCGCTCGCTGCAGGCCACAGGCCTGGAGGTCGGTTCGATCCAGGACGTGACGCCGCAGGCCCACAACGGCTGCCGTCCGCCGAAGCGCCGCCGCGTCTGACACGCGTCCGGCCGGGACGGTGCCCTCGAGGCACCGGTCCCGGCCCTGGCGTGTCCGCCGCGCACGTCCGACGCCCCGACGGGGGTCGGGCCGCGCAGCGGCACGTCGGACCACACCAGCACTCTCGCCCGGACGTGCGGACCGAGGCACGCCCAGGCATGCAGTACCTGCGACAGCGTCATATGGCGGACGCTCGCGGAGAGGAACCACACCGTGCTCATCGCACAGCGCCCCACCCTGACCGAAGAGGTCATCTCGGAGCACCGCTCGCGGTTCTCCATCGAACCTCTCGAGCCCGGCTTCGGCTACACCCTCGGCAACTCCCTGCGCCGGACCCTCCTGTCGTCCATCCCGGGCGCCGCCGTCACGTCCATCCGGATCGACGGTGTGCTGCACGAGTTCTCGACGGTCCCGGGTGTCAAGGAGGACGTCACCGAGATCATCCTCAACATCAAGAACCTCGTCGTCTCCTCGGAGAACGACGAGCCCGTCGTGATGTACCTGCGCAAGCAGGGTGCGGGCGAGGTCACCGGCGCGGACATCGTGCCGCCCGCCGGCGTCGAGGTGCACAACCCCGAGCTGCACCTGGCCACGCTGAACGAGAAGGGCAAGCTCGAGATCGAGCTGACCGTCGAGCGCGGCCGCGGCTACGTGTCGGCCAACCAGAACAAGTCGTTCGACGCCGAGATCGGCCGCATCCCGGTCGACTCGATCTACTCGCCGGTCCTCAAGGTGACCTACAAGGTCGAGGCGACCCGTGTCGAGCAGCGCACCGACTTCGACAAGCTCATCGTGGACGTCGAGTCGAAGCCGGCGATCAGCCCGCGCGACGCGCTCGCGTCGGCCGGCCGCACGCTCGTCGAGCTCTTCGGCCTGGCGCGTGAGCTCAACGTCGAGGCCGAGGGCATCGAGATCGGCCCGTCGCCGACGGACGCCGCCCTGGCCGCGGACCTGGCGCTGCCGATCGAGGACCTGCAGCTGACGATCCGGTCGTACAACTGCCTCAAGCGCGAGGGCATCCACTCCGTGGGCGAGCTCGTGGCGCGGTCCGAGGCGGACCTGCTGGACATCCGCAACTTCGGTGCGAAGTCGATCACCGAGGTCAAGGAGAAGCTGGCCGAGCTGGGCCTGACGCTCAAGGACAGCCCGCTGGACTTCGACCCCTCCGCGGCCGGTGGCTACTACGGGGACGACGAGACGGACTTCGTCGAGGACGAGCAGTACTGACGTAGGTGATCCCGCGGGCCGCGTGCTGACGCGCCGGCCCCGGGACGTCGCCCTCACCGCAGAACTCAAGGAGTAGAGACCATGCCCACGCCCACCAAGGGTCCCCGGCTCGGTGGCAGCCCGGCGCACGAGCGGCTGATCCTCGCGAACCTCGCGACGGCGCTGTTCGAGCACAAGCGGATCACGACCACCGAGACCAAGGCCAAGCGTCTGCGTCCGCTCGCCGAGCGGCTCATCACGTTCGCCAAGCGCGGTGACCTGCACTCGCGCCGTCGTGTGCTGACCGTCGTCAAGGACAAGGGTGTCGTGCACGCCCTGTTCACCGAGATCGCGCCCGCCGTGGCCGACCGCCAGGGCGGCTACACGCGCATCACGAAGGTCGGTCCGCGCAAGGGCGACAACGCGCCCATGGCCGTCATCGAGCTCGTCCTCGAGCCGCTGTCGCCCAAGCAGGCCGTCGTCAAGGAGGCCACCAAGGCCGCCGAGAAGGCCGCGCCCAAGAAGGCCGCCGCGAAGCCGGTCGAGGACGAGGCCCCGGTCGAGGACGCCCCGATCGAGGACGCGCCCGTCGAGGACGCGCCCGCCGACGCCGACAAGGCCTGACGCACCCCGCACGCCGACAGGGCCCGGACACCGCACGGTGTCCGGGCCCTGTCGCATCCGGCGCGCCCACCCGCACGCGGTCGGCAGTAGGGTCGCGCCATGTCCGGTTCCGCCCCGCCCGTGGTCCTCGTGCACGGGCTGCGGGCCTCGCGCACGATGTGGCGGGCGCAGGTCGAGGCGCTGGGCCGCGCCGGCCGCACGGTGGTCGCGGTCGACCTGCCCGGTCACGGCCGGCGCATCGAGGAGACGTTCACGCTGGACGGTGCGGTGGCGGCCGTGCGCGACGGGGTCGACGAGGTCGGCGGGCGGGCCCTGGTCGTCGGGCTGTCGCTGGGCGGGTACACCGCGATCGCGCACGCGGCGCGACACCCCGCACAGGTCGCGGGTCTCGTCGCCGCCGCGTGCAGCAGCGTGCCGCGCACCGCGGTCGTGCGGGCCTGGGCGGCCGCGGCCGACGGGTTCTTCGCACGGCTCCCGGACCGGGGGTCGGCGATCAACCAGGCCCTCGTCGACCGGCTGCTGCCCGCGGACGCCGCCGCGGACGTCGCGGCGGGTGGGTTCGCACTCGACGTCGTCGGCGACGTGCTGCGGGCGATGCGTGCCGCGACACCACTCGCGGACCTCGCGCGCGTCGAGGCCCCCGTGTGGCTCGTGAACGGTCGCTACGACCACTTCCGCGGCGACGAGCGGCGCTTCCTCGCCGCGTGCCGCGACGCGCGCCTCGTCGTCGTGCCCGGCGCGACGCACCTGGTCAGCCTCGTGCAGCCGGTGCGCTTCACGCGCGTGCTGCTCGAGGCGCTCGCCCAGGTGGACGCGCGGGAGGCGTCAGGCGTGCCGGCCGACCAGGTCCCACGCTCGCACCCCGCCGACGATGCCGGCCTGGTTGGGCACGACCACGACGTCGTCGCCGAGCCGGTCGAGGGTCGTCGCGGTGACGCGGCGGGAGTTGCCCCCACCGAGGTAGAGGCGGTCCCAGTGGAACACCGGCCGGAAGCCCTCGACGACCTTCCGCACGCGCCGTGACCACAGCGCGTCGCCGAGACGCGCGCGCTCGTGCTGCCCGACGTACGCGTCGTACGTCGTGCCCCAGCGCACGGGCGCGTGCGACAGCTCGAGGTGCGGAGCGAGGCGGCCGCCGTCGAACAGCGCGGACCCCAGACCCGTGCCGAGCGTCAGGACGAGCTCCAGCCCCGTGCCGGACACGACGCCCGCACCGTGGACCTCGGCGTCGTTGAGCACGAGCGTCGGCACGCCCAGCCGCGCGGCGAGCAGCGCCTGCACGTCGCAGCCCGACCACGCGGCGAGCAGCTCGGGGACGACGGCGCTGCGCGGGCCCGAGCGCGTCACGTAGTGGGGTGTCGCGACGACGACGCCGTGGCGGACCATCCCGGGCACGCCGACGGTCGCGCGCCGGGCGGTGGGCAGCCCCGCGGCGATGTCGGCGATCGTGTCGGCCAGGTGCTGCGGCGGCAGCGGGTACGGCGTGGGGACGCGGACCGCGGGAGCGTGCAGCGTGCCGGCTGCGTCGAGCACCGACGCCTTGATCCCGCTGCCGCCGCAGTCGACGGCCAGCGTGTACGGCTCGGAACCGGGGGGCACCGTGCCACGGTAGCCCGACCGTTACCGTGGGCCCGTGAGCGGCGAGGAGACACGCATCGTGCGGCTGCGCGTGGACCTCGCGTACGACGGCGGGCGGTACGCCGGGTGGGCGCGCCAGCCGGGCCTGCGGACCGTGCAGGGTGTGCTCGAGGACGGGCTGGCGACGGTGCTGCGCAGCGCGCCGCGGGGTGACGCGCCGCCGCGCGTGACGGTCGCGGGCCGCACGGACGCGGGTGTGCACGCGCGTGGGCAGGTCGCGCACGTCGACGTCGTCGCCGACGCGCTCGACGCGGCCCGGGGACGCTCGGACCGCACCGACGTCGAGGTGCTCACGACGCGCCTGGCGGGGGTGCTGCCCGGCGACCTCGTGGTGCACGCCGTGACGCGCGCGCCCGAGGGTTTCGACGCGCGCTTCTCGGCCCTGCGCCGGCGGTACGCGTACCGGGTGTGCGACTCGGCCGCCACGCGGGACCCGTTGCGTCGCGGCTGGGTGCTGTGGCACCGGCGTGCGCTGGACGTCGACGCGATGGACGCCGCGGCGCGCGCGCTCGTCGGCCGCCACGACTTCGCCGCGTACTGCAAGCCGCGGCCGGGGGCCACGACCATCCGCACGCTCGAGGAGTTCGGCTGGTCACGCCCGGACGGCGGGGCCGATGCGGGACTCGTGGTCGCGCACGTGCAGGCCGACGCGTTCTGCCACTCGATGGTGCGCGCGCTCGTCGGTGCGAGCCTGGCCGTGGGGGAGGGGCGGCGGCCCGCGCCGTGGCCGCGTGAGCTGCTCGACGCGCGCCGGCGGGAGGGCGGGGCGACCGTCGTGGCCGCGCACGGCCTCACGCTCGAGGAGGTCGGCTACCCGTCGGACGACGAGCTGGCGCGGCGCGCCGAGCAGACGCGTGCGCGGCGCAGCGCGGACGACGTCGAGCGGGCGCCCGGCGCGGGCTGCTGCGACTGACCGCGTGCGGGGGACGCACGCGGTGGGGTCCTGCGTCCGACGCCTCGCGCCGGCGCCCGCGTCGGACGACCCGCGTCAGAAGCCCTCGTCGTCCTGGTCGGCCTCGACGTACTCCTCCTCGATGACGTGCACGGCTGCCTCCTCGGCGCTCGCCGCGCCACCCGCGACGCCCGCGTCGAGCGCGAACTCGTCGTTGCCGCCCGCGTCGACGGCGTCGTCGTCGGCGACGAGGCGTCCGGCGCGCAGCTCCTCGCGGTCGCCCGACGGCGTCGGGCGCTCGTCCCAGACCTCGGGCTCCTCCTCGGCGAGGCGGCGGTCGAGCGGCTCGCCGTGCACCTCCTCCCAGGCCGTCTCGCCCCAGTGGTTGGTGCGGTCGCGCTCGGGCACCGTGTAGCCCTCGTCGAGCAGGTCGTCGACCCCGCGGTCGACCAGCGTGTCCTCCTTGGGCAGCTGGTCGGCGTCGCCCTCCGAGCCGAGGGCGGGGTCGGTGCTGGTGGCGGGGGTCTCGTCGGTCATGGCACGAGCCAAGCACCGGCCGGTCCCGCCCGCCACAGCACACGACGTCCCGCCGTCCCGCTCGCCGCGACCGGAACGTCACTCCTCCCCCCCACCCCGCCGACCGGAACACCGCTCACCGAATGGCGTAGCAGACGGTGAGTGGGGTTCCGGTCGGCGTGGGGGGAGGGGGAGATGGCGTCGGTCGGGTGGTGGGGAGATGGCGTCGGCCGGGTGGGTCGGGAAATGGCTTCGGCTGGGTGGGCGGGGGGCCGAGACTGGGGGCATGGGTCATCTCGACGTCGGCGGTGTCGGCTACACGCTCCCGGACGGGCGGCCGCTGCTGTCGGACGTCACGTTCCGCGTCGGTGACGGTGCGCGCGTGGCGCTCGTCGGGCCCAACGGCGTCGGCAAGTCGACGCTGCTGCGCATCGTCACGGGCGACACGGCGCCCCACGCGGGGTCGGTGCAGCGCAGCGGCGGTCTGGGCGTGATGCGGCAGGACGTCGGGCGGATCGACGACGACCGCAGCGTGCGCGACCTGCTCGCGGACCTCGCGCCGCCGGCCGTGCGGGCCGCCGCCGCGGAGCTGACGGCCGCCGAGCTGGCGATGATGGAAGTCGACGACGAGCCGACGCAGCTGCGGTACGCGCAGGCGCTCGCGGACTGGGCGGACGTCGGCGGCTACGAGGCCGAGGCCGGGTGGGACCGGGTGACCGACGCCGTGCTGTCCCTGCCGTTCGAGCGTGCGCAGCACCGGTACGTGCGCACGCTGTCCGGGGGCGAGCAGAAGCGGCTCGTGCTCGAGGCGCTCCTGCGCGGCCCGGACGAGGTGCTGCTGCTCGACGAGCCGGACAACGCGCTCGACGTGCCGACCAAGCGGTGGCTCGAGGACCGGCTCGTCGCGAGCGGGCGGACGGTGCTGTTCGTCAGCCACGACCGCGAGCTGCTCGCGCGGATCGCGACGCACGTCGCGACCCTCGAGCCGACGGCTGCCGGGGCGCACGTCTGGGTGCACGGCGGCGGGTTCGCGTCGTACGCGCAGGCGCGTGCGGACCGGCGCGCACGGCTCGACGAGCTGCTGCGACGCTGGGAGGAGGAGCACGCGCAGCTGCGTGAGCTCGTCACGACGCTGCGGACCAAGGCCGCCTACAACGACGGGCTCGCGTCGCGCTACCAGGCCGCGCAGACGCGGCTGCGCAAGTTCGAGGAGGTGGGTCCGCCCACCGAGGTCGCGCGCGAGCAGCGGGTGAGCGTGCGGCTGACCGGCGGACGCACCGCCAAGCGGGCCGTCGTCGCGACGGGGCTCGAGCTCACGGGGCTCATGCGGCCCTTCGACCTGGAGGTCTGGTACGGCGAGCGGGTCGCGGTGCTGGGGTCGAACGGCTCGGGCAAGTCGCACTTCCTGCGGCTGCTCGCCGCCGGTGGCTCGGACCCCGAGCACGCACCGGCCGGCGACGTGCCCGTGGACCCGGTCGCGCACACGGGCGCGGTCGTGCTGGGCTCGCGCGTGCGGCCCGGGTGGTTCGCGCAGAACCACGCGCACCCCGAGCTCGTGGGTCGCACGCTGCTGGAGGTCCTGCACCGTGGCGACGGGCGACGCGCCGGGCTGGGCCGCGAGGCCGCGAGCCGCGCGCTCGACCGCTACGAGCTCGTGACGGCGGCCGAGCAGCCGTACGAGACGCTGTCCGGCGGGCAGCAGGCGCGGCTGCAGATCCTGCTGCTCGAGCTCGGGGGCGTGACGCTGCTGCTGCTCGACGAGCCCACCGACAACCTCGACCTGCACTCGGCCGAGGCGCTCGAGGCCGGTCTGGCCGCGTTCGACGGCACGGTGCTCGCCGTGACGCACGACCGGTGGTTCACGCGCACGTTCGACCGGTACCTGCTGTTCGCGGCCGACGGGTCGGTCGTCGAGACGCCCGAGCCGGTGTGGGACGCGGGCCGCGTGCAGCGGGTGCGCTGAGCCGCTCGGGGGCGGTCGGGATGAGGTGCTGGTCACGTGTCTTGCCCTGCGCCTGGCGTGCCGGTAGTCTGGTGCGTCGTTGTGCGTCCCGTCGTCGCGCACCGGTGGCTTCTCACCACCGGGTGCCGATGGCCGTCCTGGTGCGATCCCACTCGCCGGGCGGGATGCTCCGGCAGCCATCCTCGCCGGTCGCCCAGCGCGACCGGCTACGACACGCATCACGAGACAGAGGCACCCCGTGCGCACGTACACCCCGAAGCCCGGCGACGTCGAGCGGAACTGGTACGTCATCGACGCGACCGACGTCGTGCTCGGCCGCCTGGCCAGCCACGTGGCCACGCTGCTGCGCGGCAAGCACAAGGCGACCTTCGCTCCCCACGTCGACGGCGGCGACTTCGTCATCGTCATCAACGCGGGGAAGGTCGCGCTGACCGGCAACAAGCGTGAGACCAAGCTCGCCTACCGGCACTCCGGCTACCCGGGAGGCCTGCGGGCGACCCGCTACGTCGACCTGCTCGAGAAGCACCCCGAGCGGGCGATCGAGAAGGCCGTCCGCGGCATGCTGCCCCACACGAGCCTCGGTCGTCAGCAGCTGACCAAGCTCAAGGTCTACGCGGGTGCCGAGCACCCGCACGCGGCCCAGCAGCCCAAGCCGTTCGTGCTGACCCAGGTGGCGCAGTAAGCCCCCGGCTGCTGCGGCAGAGAAACTAGAACGCGAGGATCCCGTGGCTCAGACCACCGTCGAGACCGAGTACGAGGGCGACGACACGCCCACCAGCTACACCTCCGAGACCACTGCACCCGTCGGCCGTGGGCAGTCGCTCACGGCTCCGGGCCAGGCGCTCGGGCGCCGCAAGGAGGCGGTCGCCCGCGTCCGCCTGGTGCCCGGCACCGGCCAGTGGAAGATCAACGGCCGCACCCTGGAGGAGTACTTCCCCAACAAGGTGCACCAGCAGCTCGTCAACTCGCCGCTGAAGCTCGTGGACGTCGAGGGTCGCTTCGACGTCGTCGCGCGCATCACCGGTGGTGGCGTCTCCGGCCAGGCCGGCGCGCTGCGTCTGGGCATCGCCCGGGCGCTCAACGCGATCGACGCCGAGAACAACCGTCCGGCGCTCAAGAAGGCCGGCTTCCTCACGCGTGACGCGCGTGTGGTCGAGCGCAAGAAGGCGGGTCTCAAGAAGGCCCGCAAGGCGCCGCAGTACTCGAAGCGCTGACCCAGCGCACCGGCCCGATGGCCCCGGTGGTCGACAGACCGCCGGGGCCATCGGCATGCGGGGGCACGGTGCGGCGCACGCCGCACGCACCCGCGGACGTATCAGGCACGACGTCGGCCACGTGCACCCCGCCGGGGGTGGCGGCCGACAGGACGAAGGAGTCGGGTGATGGGTCGACTGTTCGGGACCGACGGTGTGCGCGGTCTGGCGAACCGGGACGTCACGGCGGAGGTCGCGCTCGACGCGTCCGTCGCCGCGGCGCACGTGCTGGGCACGGCGGGGGCGTTCGAGGGGCACCGTCCCCGTGCCGTCGTCGGCCGCGACCCGCGCGCGTCGGGTGAGTTCCTCTCGGCCGCGGTGGCGGCGGGGCTCGCATCGGCGGGCGTCGACGTCGACGACGTCGGCGTGCTGCCCACGCCCGCCGTGGCGTACCTGACGGCCGCCCGCGGGGTCGACATCGGCGTCGTGCTGTCCGCCTCGCACAACCCGATGCCGGACAACGGCCTCAAGTTCCTGGCGCGCGGGGGGCACAAGCTCGACGACGAGGTCGAGGCCGCCATCGAGGCGCGCATGGGCGAGGAGTGGGACCGACCGCTCGGGGCCGCCGTGGGGCGCATCCGCACCGACGTGAGCCTCGCCGGCCAGCAGTACGTCGACCACCTGGTCGCCACGGTGGGCACGCGGCTCGAGGGGCTGCGGATCGTCGTCGACTGCGCCAACGGTGCGGCGAGCGAGGTCGGGCCGGCCGCGCTGCGCCAGGCGGGTGCGGACGTGGTCGTCATCAACGCGTCGCCCGACGGCCGCAACATCAACGAGGCGTGCGGGTCGACGCACCCGGAGCAGCTGCAGGCCGCGGTCGTCGCGGCGCACGCGGACCTCGGGGTCGCGTTCGACGGCGACGCCGACCGCTGCCTCGCCGTGGACGCGGCGGGCACGCTCGTCGACGGCGACCAGATCATGGGCGCCCTCGCGATCGCGCTGCACGAGCGCGGCGAGCTGCCGCACGACACGCTCGTCACCACGGTCATGAGCAACCTCGGTCTGCGGATCGCGATGCGCGACGCGGGCATCGTGACGGTCGAGACGGGCGTCGGTGACCGGTACGTGCTCGAGGCGATGCGCGCGGGCGGGTACGGGCTGGGCGGTGAGCAGTCCGGTCACATCATCCTGGCCGCGCACGCCACCACGGGCGACGGCCTGCTCACGGCGCTGCAGCTCGCGTCGCGGGTCGTCGAGAGCGGCCGCACGCTGGCCGACCTCGCGGGGGTCGTGCGTCGGCTGCCGCAGATCCTCGTCAACGTGCCCGGCGTCGACCGCACGCGCACCGACGACGAGGTGCTCGCCGAGGCGGTCGCGGTCGCCGAGAAGCAGCTCGGCGACACGGGGCGTGTGCTGCTGCGGCCGTCCGGCACGGAGCCGCTCGTGCGTGTCATGGTCGAGGCCGCGACGCAGGACGAGGCCGACCGCACCGCGCACGAGCTGGCCGAGGTGGTCCGGACGCGACTGGCGCTGTGAGGACGTGCGCCACCCGGTGACACGGCGCGCGCCGGGCAGGTGCAGGACGACGACGGGGGAACGGGATGGGCGGACGTGACCGGATCGTGCGCGACCTCGTGCGGCGCACGCTCGACGCGGTGCGGGAGGCGGGGCCCGACGCCGTCGCCCCCGTCGTCCAGGCAGGGCACCCCGTGCTGCGCGCGGTCGCGTCGCCGTTCGACGGCCAGGTCGACGACGGCGAGCTCACCGAGCTCCTCGCGCTCATGCACCGCACCATGCGGGCCGCACCGGGCGTCGGGCTCGCCGCGCCGCAGATCGGCCTGCCGCTCGCGCTCGCGGTCGTCGAGGACCCCGGGGCCGGCGACGACGAGGCCGCGCGCGTGCGCGAACGCCCGGCGCTGCCCTACCGCGTGCTGGTCAACCCGTCGTACGCACCCGTGGGCGACGAGCCCGCGGCGTTCTACGAGGGCTGCCTGAGCGTCGTCGGCTACCAGGCCGTGGTCGTGCGGCCGCGGGCCGTGCACCTCACCGGCGCCGACGAGACGGGGCGTGCCCTCGACGAGGTCGTCACCGGGTGGCCCGCGCGCATCGTGCAGCACGAGACGGACCACCTGCGCGGCACGCTGTACGTCGACCGCGCGCTGACGCGCTCGCTGTCCGCCACCGACGCCTGGGGCGCACACTGGGGGACGGAGCCCGTCCCGCGCGAGGCCGCGCGGGCCCTGGGCTTCGAGCTGCCGGGTACGGCACGAGGGGGTGCCGGGGAGGAGCCGCGATGAGGCCGTTCCTGTTCCTGGGGGTGCGCCCGGAGGACGCCCCCGCGGACGACGAGTACGCGGCCATGCTGCGGTGCACCGGCCTCGACGAGTCGGGCCTGCGCCGGGTGCGGCTCGAGGCCGCACCGCTCGGCGACGTCGACCTCGACGCGTGGTCGGGCGTCGTGCTGGGCGGCGGGCCGTTCTGCGTCAGCGACCCCGAGGACCGCAAGTCCGCCGTGCAGCGCCGCGTCGAGGCGGACCTGGCGCGGCTGCTCGACGCCGTGGTCCCCGCCGACCACCCGTTCCTGGGCGCCTGCTACGGCATCGGGACGCTCGGGCGGCACCAGGGCGGCGTCGTCGACCGCGCCCACCCCGAGCCCGTCGGTGCGGTGACGGTCGAGCTGACGGCCGCCGGGCGCGCGGACCCGGTGCTGGGCGTCGCCCCCGCGCGCTTCGGCGCGTTCGTCGGGCACAAGGAGGGGCTCAGCACGCTGCCCGCCCACGCCGTGCTGCTCGCGTCGTCCTCGACCGCACCGGTGCAGGCGTTCCGCGTCGGCCGCAACGTGTACGCGACGCAGTTCCACCCCGAGCTCGACGCCGACGGCCTGGCGACGCGCGTCGAGGCGTACCGGTTCGACGGCTACTTCGACCCGGCGCAGGCGCAGGACGTCGTCGCCGCCGCGCGGACCAGCGGCGTGCGCACGGTGCCGGCGGTGCTGCGCGCCTTCGTCGAACGGTACGTACGTCCCGGGGAGGATCCCGGCCGCACCCTGGGCGTCCCCCGGGACGAGATCGAGGTCCCTCAGGGCTGATTCGGGGGCATTCCCGATGTGCGGACGGCCCCGGCGCACCTAGCGTGGTCGTCGTCGGCCCGTCCGGGGTGGGCAGGACGAGGGGAGGGGCACGTGCTCGAGCAGTGGGCACTCGACCTGGCGGCGTCGCCGTGGGTCCTCGCGGCGCTGTTCGGGTTCGCGACCGTCGACGGGTTCTTCCCTCCGGTGCCCAGCGAGTCGCTCGTCATCGCGCTCGCGTCGCTGTCGGCCTCGACGGGCAGGCCCGTGCTGTGGGCCGTCGTCGCGGTCGCGGCGCTCGGGGCGTTCGTCGGTGACCAGATCGCCTACCAGATCGGCAGGGCCGTGCCGGTCCGCCGGCTGCGTCTGTTCCGGGGTCGCCGTGGTCACGCCCTGCTCGACTGGGCGGAGCGGGCGCTGCGCACGCGCGGTGCGGCGCTCCTCATCGCGGCGCGGTACATCCCGGTCGGACGCGTGGCGGTCAACATGACGGCGGGGGCGCTCGGCTTCCGGCGCCGCCGGTTCGTGCTCCTCACGGCGATCGCCGCGGGCACGTGGGCGCTGTACTCCACCGCGATCGGCGTCGGCGTCGGCGCCGTGCTGGGCAGCTCGCCGCTCGTCGGCGTGGTGGCCGGCGTGGTCGGCGGGTTCGCCGTCGGGCTGGTCGTCGACTGGGTGCTGCGACGCTGGCTGGGGTTCGCGACGCCCGCGCTGCCGGACCCGTCCGCCGACGTCCCCGGCCCGCTGCCCGGCGCGTTCCCGCAGGCCACCACGGGACCCGTGGGCGGGTCTCCCGCCGCGAGCCGCGAGGGCACGGCGGCCTGACCCGCCGCGTCCGGCACGCACGCGGGTCCGCGCGGCGGGCGCCGTCTGTCGAGGTCACGATGACCTCACGATGTGTCCCGTGTGACAACGATCCGGTATCGACCCCAGGGGCGACGGCGTCGGTGTCGGTGCAGCGTCCTACCCTCGCAGGCAGGACGACGTCGACGTCGTCCTCCCCGCGCACGCGAGGCCCCCGCGCCGCGGGGGTCCGACCCCGTGCGCCCGGGGACGGACGACGACGGAGGGCACGACGGTGCGGGCAGCGGGACGTGCGGCGGTCACGGGTGCCGTCGTCGTGCTCGCGCTCGCCGGGTGCGTGCAGACGCGCGCCGTCCCGCGGCACGACGTGACCGCCGAGGTGCGCACGGACGCCAGCTGTCTCGACCCGGACGTGCTCGACGCGCTCGGGCTGGAGCTCGACGCCTCGCTGCGCACCGACGCGCCCGCCCCGACGACGCGCGGGCTGCCGCCCGAGGGCTTCGTGGCGGACACCGTGCTCGTCTGCGACCGCGGCGAGACGCTCCGGGACTCCGTCGGCAGGTGGTGGGCCGTCACCGCGACCCTCCTCGAGGGCGACCTGGCCCCGCTCGTCGGCGTCGTGACCCGCCCCACGCCCGCCGCCGGCTGCGGCACCGGGGTCGTCGCACAGCTGTGGCTGGTCGACGCGATGGGCGCGGCCGTGCTGCTGCCGCGGGACGCCGCGTGCGCGGGGGACGAGGTGCCCACGACGCTCGCGGACCTGGCGGTCATCGACCGGACCGAGCACGCCGTCGCGCTCGCGCAGCCGGTCACCGCGGAGGCGCTCACCCCCTGAGCGCCGCGGCCGCCGGGCGGTGCGCCCGGTCAGATCTTGCGCAGCCTCACCCGCTGCACCGCGTGGTCCGAGCCCTTGGTGAGCACGAGCGTGGCGCGGCTGCGCGTCGGCAGGATGTTCTGCTCGAGGTTCGGGGCGTTGATGCTGTCCCAGATGCTCTCGGCGCGCGCGGTCGCCTCGTCGTCGGACAGCGACGCGTAGCGGTGGAAGTACGACTCCGGCCGCGCGAACGCCGTGGCCCGCAGCGACAGGAACCGGTCGACATACCACTGCTTGACGTCGGGCGTGCGCGCGTCGACGTAGATCGAGAAGTCGAAGAAGTCGCTCAGGGCGAGGTTGGACGTGCCCTCGAGCGTGGGTCGCGCGGGCTGCAGCACGTTGAGGCCCTCGACGATGAGGACGTCGGGCTGGCGCACCACGACCTCGGCTCCCGGCACGATGTCGTACGTGAGGTGGTCGTACACGGGCACGGCGACCTCGGGCCGGCCCGCCTTGACCTTCGAGACGAAGCGCAGCAGCGCGCGCCGGTCGTACGACTCGGGGAACCCCTTGCGCTGCAGCAGGCCGCGCCGCTCGAGCTCGGCGTTCGGGTGCAGGAAGCCGTCCGTGGTCACGAGCTCGACGCGCGGCGTCGCCGGCCAGCGGGCGATGAGCTCGCGCAGCAGCCGCGCCGTCGTCGACTTGCCCACGGCGACCGAGCCGGCGACGCCGATGACGAACGGCGTGCGGCCCACGTCCTCGCGCAGGAACGTGCTCGTGGCACGGTGCAGGCCCTGCGTCGCCTGGATGTACAGGTCCAGCAGACGCGACAGGGGGCGGTAGATCGCGTCGAGCTCCGCCAGGTCGATCGGGTCCCCGAGGCCGCGCAGCCGCTCGACGTCGGCGTCGGTCAGCGGCAGCGGTGTCGAGGCGGACAGCCGGGTCCAGGCGTCGCGGTCGAGGTCGACGTAGGGCGTGGCGGGGACCAGGGACGGCACGCGACGATTGTTCCGCATCGTCGACGCGTGCCGCGCACCCGGCCGGTGCGCCGGTCGGGACAGCGGGTTCCGCCGTTAGGATCGTGCCCATGTGCGGAATCGTCGGGTACGTCGGCAGCGCTGGGCCGAGCGAGCGTCCGCTGGACGTCGTCATCGAGGGGCTGCGGCGGCTGGAGTACCGCGGCTACGACTCCGCGGGCGTCGCGCTGGTCGTGCCGGGCGGGGAGCTGGCCACCGCCAAGAAGGCCGGCAAGCTCGCCAACCTCGTCGCGGAGCTCGAGGCGCGCCCGCTGCCGACGGCGACCGCGGCGATCGGCCACACGCGGTGGGCGACGCACGGCGGACCGACCGACGCCAACGCGCACCCGCACGTCGCGGGCCGCGTCGCGGTGATCCACAACGGCATCGTCGAGAACTTCGCGCCCCTCAAGGCCGAGCTGCTGGCCCAGGGGGTCGAGTTCCTGTCGGAGACCGACACCGAGGTCGTGGCGCACCTCGTCGCCCGGGCGTACGACGACTCGAAGGACCTCACGGCCGCGCTCGCGTCGGTCTCGCGGCGCCTCGAGGGCACGTTCACGCTGCTGGCCGTGCACGCTGACGCCCCCGACACCGTGGTCGGTGCGCGCCACGACTCGCCGCTCGTCGTCGGGCTGGGCGACGGCGAGAACTTCCTCGGGTCGGACGTCGCGGCGTTCATCGGCTCGACGCGCGAGGCGCTCGAGCTGGGGCAGGACCAGGTCGTCACGATCACGCCGACGTCGGTGACGGTGACGGACCTGGCGGGTACCCCGGTGCAGGCCAAGCCGTTCACGGTCGACTGGGACACCAAGGCCGCCGAGAAGGGCGGCTTCCGGTCCTTCATGGACAAGGAGATCCACGACCAGCCGCAGGCCGTCGCGGACACGCTGCTGGGACGTCTCGACCTGTCCGGGCGCCTCGTGCTCGACGAGATGCGCATCGACGAGTCGGTGCTGCGGTCGGTCGACAAGATCGTCGTCGTCGCGTGCGGCACGGCCGCCTACGCGGGGCACGTCGCGAAGTACGCGATCGAGCACTGGTGCCGCATCCCGGTCGAGGTCGAGCTCGCGCACGAGTTCCGCTACCGGGACCCGGTGGTCGACGAGCGCACGCTCGTGGTCGCGGTGTCGCAGTCGGGCGAGACGATGGACACGCTCATGGCGGTGCGTCACGCGCGCGAGCAGGGCGCGACGACGCTCGCGATCGTCAACACGCACGGCTCGACCATCCCGCGCGAGGCCGACGCGGTCCTCTACACGCACGCGGGCCCGGAGATCGCGGTCGCGTCCACCAAGGCGTTCCTGTCGCAGATCACCGCGGCGTACCTGCTGGGCCTGTACCTCGCGCAGCTGCGCGGCAACAAGTTCCCCGACGAGATCGCGGGGACGCTCGCCGAGCTGCGCGAGATGCCGGACAAGATCCAGCAGGTCCTCGACCGCTCCGACCGCGTGCGCGAGATCGCGCGGTGGATGGCCGACACGCAGTCGGTGCTGTTCCTGGGCCGTCACGTCGGCTACCCGGTCGCGCTGGAGGGTGCGCTCAAGCTCAAGGAGCTCGCGTACATCCACGCCGAGGGGTTCGCCGCGGGTGAGCTCAAGCACGGGCCGATCGCGCTGATCGAGCCCGGTCAGCCGGTGTTCGTCATCGTGCCGTCGCCGCGGGGGCGCGACTCGCTGCACTCGAAGGTCGTGTCGAACATCCAGGAGATCCGGGCGCGCGGTGCGCGCACGCTCGTCGTGGCCGAGGACGGGGACGAGACGGTCGTGCCGTACGCGGACGAGGTGTTCCGCGTGCCGCAGACCTCGACGCTGCTGGCGCCGCTGGTGGCCGTCGTCCCGCTGCAGGTCTTCGCGTCCGAGCTCGCGACGGCCAAGGGCCTCGACGTGGACCAGCCGCGCAACCTGGCGAAGTCCGTCACGGTCGAGTGACGGCCGACCGGGCGCCGGTCACCGGCGGACCCGTGCGCGGTGCCGCGTGATCGTCGGGGTCGGCATCGACGTCGTCGACGTCGCGCGGTTCATGGCGACGATCGAGCGCGTGCCGGCGCTGCGGGCCCGGCTGTTCACGCCCGACGAGCGGGACCTGCCCGACGCGTCGCTCGCCGCGCGCTTCGCCGCGAAGGAGGCGATCGCCAAGGCGCTGGGTGCGCCACCGGGCATGAGCTGGCAGGACGCGACCGTGCGACGCGTCGCGGGTGCCCAGCCCGTCGTCGAGGTCGTCGGCACCGTCCGGGCGCGCGCCGACGAGCTGGGCGTCGACCGGTTCCACCTGTCGATCTCGCACGACGCGGGCATCGCGTCGGCCGTCGTCGTCGCCGAGCGCGACACCTGACCCGAGCCGCCGGGGCCGGACCGCCCTCGCACCAGGTGGTGGGAGGGCGGTCCAGCCCGGTGGTCAGCGCAGGTGCGGTGCGACCTCGCGCGCGAACAGCTCGATGCCCGAACGGTCGTACGCCGCCTCGGCGAAGTACGTGATCGCGTACGTCATGCCGAGGTCCTGCAGCGCGCGCAGCTTCTCGACGATCTGCTCGGGGGTCCCGACGAGCGGGCCGTTGCGGAACTGCTCGGCGACCTCGGGCGCCTTGTCGGGCACGGTGTTCGCGTAGTGCTCCTCGACCCACGCGATGCGGTCGTCGACCTCGGCCTGCGTCGCACCGATCACGACGTTGTAGTTGGCCGAGCGCGTGATCTCGTCGAAGTCGCGACCGATCGCCTCGCAGTGCCCGCGCAGGATCTGCGACTTGTGCGCGAAGCCCTCGGGCGAGCCGTCGAAGTTGGTGTACTGCGCGTGCTCCGCGGCGATGCGCAGCGTCTTCTTCTCGCCGCCCCCGGCGATCCACAGCGGCGGCCCGTCGACCTGCAGCGGCAGGGGCGACAGCTGCGCGCCGTCGACCTGGTAGTGCGCGCCGTCGAGCGTCGCGACGCCGTTGGTCCACAGCTGCTTGAAGATCTGGACGCCCTCGTCGAGCATCGCGAGCCGCTCACCGGCGCGCGGGAACCCGTAGCCGTAGGCGCGCCACTCGTGCTCGTACCAGCCGGCGCCGATGCCCATCTCGACGCGGCCGCCGGAGATGACGTCGGCCGTCGTCGCGACCTTCGCCAGGTAGGCGGGGTTGCGGTAGGCCATGCACGTGCACATCTGGCCGAGGCGCACGCGCGAGGTCGAGGCCGCGAACGCGTTGACCAGGCTCCACGCCTCGTGCGTCGCCTCGCCGTTGGGCTCGGGAACCGCGTGGAAGTGGTCGTAGACCCAGATCGACTCGTAGACGTCGCCGTCGTCGGCCCACTGCGCGAGCCCGTGCATGACCTTCCAGTGGTCGCGGGCGTCGATGCCCGTGAGGTCCTGCCGCCAGCCCTGGGGGATGAAGAGTCCGAATCGCATGCCCGCACGCTACCGGCGCTCGCACGTGGACGGTGGGCGGGACAGGATGGGCGCGTGCTGCACTCGTGGGAGGCCGGCGCCGTGCGCGCGGCCGAGGAACCGTTGCTGGCCGCCGGGGTGCCGCTCATGGCGCGGGCGTCGTTCGCCCTGGCGGGGCACGTCGCGCGCGTCCTGCGCGAGGTGCGGGGGCGGGTGCCGGGGGCGCGCGCGGTGCTGCTGGTGGGCCCGGGCAACAACGGCGGCGACACGCTGCACGCGGGTGCGCTGCTCGCGCGCCGGGGCGTCGCGGTGACGGCCGTGCTCGCGTCCGGGCGCGTGCACGGCGAGGGGCTCGCGGCGCTGCGAGCGGCGCACGGGCGGGTCCTGGCGGTGACGGACGACGGCCCGGGCGACGACGTGGCCGCGGGCGTGCTCGCGGCGGTCGGCGCCGCGGACGTCGTGCTGGACGGTCTGCTCGGGATCGGCGGGCGCGGGGGCGTGCGCGGGACCGGCGAGCGACTCGTCGAGGCGGTCGCGGCGTGCCACCCGCGGCCGGTCGTCGTCGCGGTCGACGTGCCGTCGGGCGTCGGTGTCGACGACGGGACGCGCACGGGCGCCGTCCTCGACGCGGACCTCACGGTGACGTTCGGCGCGCACAAGCCCGCGCTGCTGCTGCCGCCCTCGTCCGGCGCCGCGGGTCGCGTCGTGCTCGTCGACCTCGGCCTGGGGCTCGGTCCGGGCGCGGGCGTCGCGCCCGCGGTGGTGCGGCTCGAGCCCGACGACGTCGCGGCGCTGTGGCCCGTGCCGGGCCGCGACGCGCAGAAGTACGGGCGCGGCGTGCTCGGCGTCGTCGCCGGGTCGGCCCGCTACCCGGGTGCGGCGGTCCTGTCGGCGGCCGGTGCGGTGCGCGCGGGCGTCGGCATGGTCCGGTACGTCGGGTCGGCCGGTCCGCAGGTCCTCGCGGCGCACCCCGAGGTCGTCGTGGGGGACGGGCGCGTGCAGGCGTGGGTCGTGGGGTCGGGGGTCGCACCGGACGACGGCGAGCAGCGCGACCGGGCCCGGGACGCCGTCGCGCACGCCGTCCGGCACGACGAGCCGGCCGTCGTCGACGCCGGCGCGCTCGACCTGCTGCCCGGCAGGGTGCCGCCGCACGTCGTGCTCACGCCGCACGCCGGTGAGCTCGCGGCGCTGCTGGAGGCGCGCGGTGAGCACGCCGGGCGCGACGACGTCGAGGCCGCGCCGCTCGCGCACGCGCGCCGGGCGCACGACCTGACGGGCGCGACCGTGCTGCTCAAGGGCGGCACGACCGTCGTGGTCGGACCGCGCGGCGCGACGTACGCGCAGGCCGACGGGCCGGCGTGGCTCGCGACCGCGGGTGCCGGCGACGTGCTCGGCGGCGTGCTGGGCGCGCTGCTGGCGGGCCGCGCGGCCGCCGCCGTCGCCGACCCGACGCTGCCCGCCGCGCTCGCGGCCGCCGCGGCCCTCGTGCACGGCCGCGCCGCGCACGACGCGAACCCGGGCGGGCCCGTGTCGGCGTCCGCGGTCGCCGACGCGCTGCCCGCGGTCGTCGCCGGGCTGCTGCGCGCATGAGCGGCCGGCCCGCGGACGCGCCGGCGACGACCGGCTCCGCGTCGTCGTCCCCGCAGCACGTCGGACCCGGCGCGGCAGCGTCGGCCGAGCCCCTCGCGGTGCCGGCGGCCGCGCCCCCCACCGCGCCTCCCACCGCACCTCTCGCCGCACCGCTGGCCGCACGTGTGCGCGCGCTGCTCGCGCGGGGTGGGCGCACGGTGCTCGGGATCGCCGGCGCACCGGGCGCCGGCAAGTCGACGCTCGCGGCGCAGGTCGCTGCCGCGTTCGGCAGCGCGTGCGTCGTCGTGCCGATGGACGGGTTCCACCTCGCGCAGACCGAGCTCGAGCGGATCGGCCGCGCCGACCGCAAGGGGGCGCCCGACACGTTCGACTCCGACGGCTACGTCGCGCTGCTGCGCCGTCTGCGCGAGCCGCGACCCGGGCACGTGGTGTACGCCCCCGAGTACCGCCGCGACCTGCGCAACCCGGTCGCCGGTGCGGTCGCCGTGCCGGCCGACGTGCCGCTCGTCGTCACCGAGGGCAACTACCTGCTGCTCGACGCGCACGGCTTCGCGCCCGTGGCGGACCTGCTCGACGAGGCGTGGTTCGTGGCCCCCGACGACGACGTGCGGCTCGCGCGCCTGGTCGCGCGGCACGAGCGGTTCGGCAAGCCGCCCGCCGCGGCGCTCGCGTGGTCCACGGGCCCGGACGCGGCCAACGCCCGGCTCGTCGCGCCGACCGCGGTGCGCGCGCAGGTCGTCGTGGGGCCCGGGCTCCTGGGCTGATCCGCCGCGCGTCCCGCACCGTGGGACGCGTACGCCGCGAGACCGGGCCGAGTGCGCTCATCACGGCCGACGGGCGATCCCGGCCCGGTCTCGCAGCGGGCCCGTCCCGCGATCCGGACCGGCCGGCACCACCCGCCCCGTGCCGACCGGGCACGCGGCACGCGTGCTCGGTGAGACACTGGCGGGCGTGAACGACTTCCCGGCACGTGCGGTGGTCGACCTCGCCGCGGTGCGCGGCAACGTCCGCGCGCTCGCGGCCCACGCACCGACGGCGCAGGTCATGGCCGTGGTCAAGGCCGACGCGTACGGGCACGGTCTCGTGCCCAGCGCGCTGGCGGCGCTCGAGGGCGGTGCCACGTGGCTGGGGACGGCGCAGGTCCCCGAGGCGCTGCACCTGCGCCGCGCGGGCGTCACGGGAGTCCGCGTCCTGTCGTGGCTGTACGCACCGGGTGCGCCGCTGCGGGAGGCCGTCGAGGCGGACGTCGACCTGTCGGTCGCGTCGCGCTGGGCGCTCGACGACGTCGTCGCCGCGGCCCGCGAGGCGGGCCGCACCGCGCGCGTGCACCTCAAGGTCGACACGGGCCTGGGACGCAACGGCCTGGCCGCCACGCAGCTGCCCGACGTGCTCGCGGCGGCCCTCGCGGCGCAGGCCGAGGGCGTCGTGCGCGTCGTGGGCGTGTGGTCGCACCTGGCGTTCGCCGACGACCCGGACCACCCGGTCGTCGTGCAGCAGGCCGCGGCGTTCGCCGGGACGGTCGCGGCCGTCGAGGCGGCCGGTGCGCGGCTCGAGGTCCGGCACCTCGCCAACTCCGCCGCGACGCTCACGTCGCCCGCGCTGCACTGGGACCTCGTACGGCCCGGCATCGCGGTCTACGGGCTGTCGCCCGTGCCGCACCTCGGCGGGCCCGAGCGGTTCGGCCTGGTCCCCGCGATGACGCTCGAGGCGCAGCTCGCCACCGTCAAGCCGGTGCCCGCCGGGTCCGGGGTGTCGTACGGGCACGAGTACGTCGTGCCGCGCGACACCGTGCTCGGCGTCGTGCCGCTCGGGTACGCCGACGGGATCCCGCGGCACGCGTCCGGCACGGCCGACCGGTGGGGCGGGCCCGTGCAGGTGGGCGGCCGGCGCCTCGGCGTCGCCGGACGCGTGTGCATGGACCAGGTCGTGCTCGACCTGGGGCCCGACGCGCACGAGGCCGCGGGCGACCGCGTCGTGCTGTGGGGCGACGGCCGCGACGGCGGCCCGACCGCGCAGGACTGGGCGCAGGTCGCGGGCACGATCTCCTACGAGATCGTCACGCGCCTGGGGGCACGTGTGCCACGCACCTACGTCGACTCCGAGCGCGGGGACCTCGCGGCCGCCGCGCTCGCGACCACCGCGGGTGGTGCCTCGTGACCGCGCAGGTGCGGCTGCCGGACGCCGACGCGACCCGGGCGTGGGGCCGCGCGCTCGCGGCCGTGCTGCGCGCGGGCGACCTCGTCGTGCTCACGGGCGACCTGGGGGCCGGCAAGACGACCCTCACGCAGGGCCTCGGCGAGGGCCTGGGCGTGCGGGGGCAGGTCGCGTCGCCGACGTTCGTCATCGCCCGCGAGCACCCCGCGCTGCCGCGGCCCGACGGCACGCGCGGCCCCGCGCTGGTGCACGTCGACGCGTACCGGCTGGGCTCGCTCGACGAGGTCGAGGCGCTCGACCTGGACGCCGCGCTCGACGAGGCCGTCACGGTCGTCGAGTGGGGCGCGGGCTGGGTCGAGGGCCTGACCGACGACCGCCTCGAGCTCGCGCTGCAGCGCCCGCACGGCGGCGTCGGCGAGGACGTCGAGGACGCCGCGGCGGGCGAGCGCGTGCTCACCGTGCGCGGTGTGGGGGAGCGCTGGGTGGGCGTCGTGCTGCCGGGCGCACCGCACGCACCGGGTCCCGGGACCGGGACGGACGAGGAGGACGGGCGCTGATGTACCTGGGGATCGACACGTCGGGCGCCGTCGCGGCGTCGCTCGTCGTCGACGGGGACCACGCGCACACGCTCCGCGACGACGAGCCGCGACGGCACGCCGAGCACCTCGCGCCGTTCGTCGCCGAGCTGCTGGAGCGGGTCGGCGCGACGCCCGCGGACGTCGAGGCCGTGGTCGTCGGCACCGGGCCCGCACCGTTCACGGGGCTGCGCGTCGGCCTGGTCACCGCGCGGGTCCTGGGGCTCGCGCGCGGTGTGCCCGTGCTCGGTGTGCCCAGCCTCGACGCGCTCGCGGAGGCCGCCGTGCAGCACGGCGCGCTGCCCGACGGCACGTCGGTCCTCGTCGTGACCGACGCCCGCCGCCGCGAGGTCTACTGGGCGCGCTACGAGGTGCGCGGGGGCGTGGCCGAGCGCACCGCCGGTCCCGACGTCGCGGCGCCGGCGGACGTGCCCCGTGGGGCCGGCGACGTCGTGCTGGGCGCGGGCCGCGACCTGTACCCCGACGTGCTCGGCGCCCGGGACCCGCGGCTCGCCGGTGACGACCCCGCGCTCGTGCACCCCGACCCGGCGCTGCTCGTCCGGATCGCGCGCCGCCGCGCCGCAGCCGGTGAGCCGCTGCCCGTCGAGCCGCTCTACCTGCGGCGCCCCGATGCCGTCCCGCCCGCGGGTGCCAAGCGGGTCCTGGCGTGAGCGCACCGGCCGCCGGGATCGAGGTGCGGTCGCTGGTCGCGGCCGACCTGGCCGCCCTCGACCGCATGGAGCGCACGCTGTTCGGCGTCAGCGCGTGGTCGCGGCAGATGCTCGCCGACGAGCTGGTCGGCCCGGGCCGCACCTACGTCGGCGCCACGCTGCCGGGCGGCTCGCTGGTCGGGTACGCCGGGCTGTGGTTCGACGGCCGGGACGCGCAGGTCATGACGGTGGCCACGGACCCCGGCCACCAGGGGCGGGGCATCGGGCGGCGGCTCCTGACGACGCTCCTCGACCACGCGCGTGCGGTCGGCGCGGAGTCGGTGCTGCTCGAGGTGCGCGTCGACAACGACCCCGCGCTCCACCTGTACGAGAGCCTCGGGTTCCGGCGGCTGGGGCGCCGCCGCGGCTACTACCAGCCCGAGAACGTCGACGCGTGGACGATGCAGCTGCCGCTGCCACGCGCGCAGCCGCAGCCGGTCGACGCCGGGGAGAGGGAGCGATGAGCACCGACGACACCGCGCGCGGTCGGGTCCTGGTCGACGCCGACCAGCTCGCGCGGCTCCTGGGCGACGACGAGCCGCCCGTCCTGCTGGACGTGCGCTGGGCGCTCGGGCGCACCGACGGGCACGAGCGGTACCTCGCGTCGCACCTGCCGGGGGCGGTGTACGTCGACCTCGACACCGAGCTCGCGGCACCGCCGTCGCCCGCCGCCGGGCGCCACCCGCTGCCCGACGTCGCGGACCTCGAGCAGGCGGCGCGGCGCTGGGGCGTGCGCGAGGGCTCGGCGGTCGTGGTGTACGACGACGCCGGCGGCACGTCCGCCGCGCGCGCGTGGTGGCTGCTGCGCTGGGCGGGCGTGCGCGACGTGCGGATCCTCGACGGCGGGCTGCCCGCATGGACGGCCGGCGGGTACGGCGTCGAGCCGGGCGAGGTGACCCCCGAGCCGGGGGACGTCGTGCTGGTCCCCGGTGCGCTGGCGACGCTCGACGCCGACGGCGCGGCGGCGCTCGCGTCCGACGGCGTGCTGCTCGACGCGCGCGCCGCCGAGCGGTACGCGGGCCGCGTCGAACCGGTCGACCCGCGCGCGGGTCACGTGCCGGGGGCGGTGAGCGCACCGACGGCCGGGAACCTCGGGCCCGACGGGCGGTTCCTGGGCGGTGACGTGCTCGCGGCCCGGTTCGCCGCGCTCGGCGTCCCGGTCGCGGGCGACGCGCGCGTGGGCGTCTACTGCGGGTCGGGCGTCACCGCGGCGCACGAGGTCGCGGCGCTCGCGTCGGTCGGCGTCGACGCCGCGCTGTACCCGGGGTCGTGGTCGCAGTGGTCGAACGACCCGGGCCGGCCCGTCGCGACCACCGACGGCGCCTGACGCGCGTCAGACCTCGCGGGAGACCTGGTCCCACCCGAGGCGCGGCGCACGCGGCCGGTCGGTCCCGTCGCCGTCGGGCCAGCCGACGTTGAGCACGGCCAGCGTCCGCCAGGACGTCCCGGCGAGGAGCTCGGCGTCGACGCCCTCGGCGTCCATGCCCGTCATGGGGCCGACGCCCAGCCCGGCGGCGCGCAGGCCCACGACGAGGTAGCCGGTCTGCAGCCAGGCGTTGTCGCGCGCCATGCGGGCGCGCAGCTCGGGCAGACCGGCGAGGCGCTCGCCCGAGGCCGGGGCGTGCGGGACGAGCGTGGGCGTGTGCACGTGGAAGTCGGTGTCCGCGGCGACGACCAGCGTCACGGGGGCGGCCAGCACACGCTCGCGGTTGAACTCGCCCATGTGGGCCGCCAGTCGCGCGCGGGCGTCGCGGCCGCGGACGACGAGCACGCGCAGCGGGACCGAGTTGTTGGCGGTGGGGCCCCAGCGGACGGTGTCGTACACGTCGCGCAGCAGGTCGTCGGGCACGGGGGCGTCGAGGAACCGCCCCACGGTGCGGGCGTCCCGGAACAGCGGGTCGGCGGTGCGGAGGCCGGCCGGCGGCGTGGTGTCGTCGAGAAGATCGCTCGTGGTCACGTCGGCACAACGTCGATGCGTTCGCATCGATGCCCTCGGGCAACCGTGACGCGTGTCACGTCACCGCGGGCGCCTATCCTGGGCGGCGTGAGCGAAGCCCTCGTCCTCGGGATCGAGACCTCCTGCGACGAGACCGGCGTCGGGCTCGTCCGCGGCTACGACCTGCTCGTCGACGCCGTCGCCAGCTCGGTCGACGAGCACGCGCGGTTCGGCGGGATCATCCCCGAGATCGCGGCACGCGCCCACCTCGAGGCCATGGTCCCCACGATCGAGCGGGCGCTGACCACGGCGCAGGTCACGCTCGACGACGTCGACGCGATCGCCGTCACCGCCGGGCCCGGGCTCGTCGGACCCCTGACCATCGGGGCCGCGGCGGCCAAGGCGCTCGCGGTCGGTCTCGGCAAGCCGCTGTACGGCGTCAACCACGTCATCGGGCACGCGGTCGTCGACGAGCTCGTCGACGGGCCGTTCCCCGAGCGCGTCATGGCGCTCGTCGTGTCCGGCGGGCACTCCTCGCTGCTGCTCGTCGACGACACCGTGCACGTCACCGAGCTCGGCTCGACGCTCGACGACGCCGCGGGGGAGGCGTTCGACAAGGTCGGCCGGCTGCTCGGGCTGCCGTACCCCGGCGGCCCGCACATCGACCGGCTGGCGCGCGAGGGCGACCCCGCGGCGATCCGGTTCCCACGCGGCCTCACCGCCGCCAAGGACCAGGCGAAGCACGCGACCGACTTCTCGTTCTCCGGTCTCAAGACCGCCGTCGCCCGGTGGGTCGAGGCGCGGCAGGACGCCGGCGAGCCGATCCCGCTGGACGACGTCGCGGCGTCGTTCGCGGCCGCCGTCGCCGACGTGCTGACCGCCAAGACGATCGCGGCGTGCCGTCGCGAGGGTGTCTCGACGCTCGTCGTCGGCGGCGGCTTCTCCGCCAACTCCCAGCTGCGCGACCTGGCGGCGGCGCGCTGCGCCGAGGCGGGGATCGACCTGCGCATCCCACCGATCCGCTACTGCACGGACAACGGCGCGATGATCGCGGCGCTGGGCTCGGCGGTCGTCCGGCGCGGGCTGCCGCCCTCACCGCTCGACCTGCCGGTGGACTCGACGATGCCCCTCACGCAGGTGCTCGTCTAGCGACCCGGGCCGCTCGTGGGCGGGATCGGGGACGTCCTGCGTCCCGAACCCCGCCCGCGAGAGCGTTCGTGGATCCGGGCACCACCCGACGCCGCCGCGGCCGAGGCTAGAGCGGACGACCTGCGGCGAGCTCCGCGACCAGCGAGCGCACGACCGGCTCGAGGTCGCCCGCGTGCCGGCGCGCGACCGCGCGCTGGCGCTGGTACGACGCGCCCCGGCGCAGGATCACGCGCACCTGCTCGAGCTCGGCGGTGCAGCCGAGCCGCTCGGCCACGGGCGCGAGCTCGACGAGCCACCGGCCCACCGAGTCCGTGACGAGCTCCTCGTCGCCCGCGGCGTTCGTGATGACGATCGCGTCCATGCCGTAGCGCGCCGAGCGCCACTTGTTCTCCTGGGCGAACCACGGGGGCAGCGTCGGCAGCGGCTCGCCGGCGTCGAGCATCGACGAGAAGTGCTCGACGAGGCAGTGCGTGAACGCGCTGATCGCCGTGACCTCGAGCAGGTTCGCGGCACCGTCGGCGATGCGCATCTCGAGGGTCCCGAAGCGCGGCGACGGGCGGATGTCCCACCGGACCTCGTTGACCTGGTCGATCACGCCGGTGTGCATCATGTCGCCCACGTACTGCTCGAGCTGCTCCCACCGCTCGAACTGCGGCGGCAGCCCGGCCGTCGGCAGCTGCTGGAACAGCAGCGCGCGGTTCGACGCGTAGCCGGTGTCCTTGCCGCCCCAGAACGGCGACGACGCCGACAGCGACTGGATGTGCGGGAACACCGTGAGCATCGCGCGGCTCAGCGGCAGCACCTTGTCGCGGTCCTCGACGCCGACGTGCACGTGCACGCCGTAGATGAGCATCTGCCGGCCCCACCACTGGGTGCGGTCGATGAGCGTCGCGTAGCGCTGCTTGTCGGTGACGCGCTGCGTCGCCCAGTTGGCGAACGGGTGCGTGCCGGCGCCCATGAGCTCGATCCGCAGCGGGCGGGCGGCGGCCGCGACCTCGTCGAGCGCACGCTGCAGGTCCGCACCCGCCTCGCCGACCGTGCGGCACTTGCCGGACGAGACCTCGACCGTGTTGAGCAGCAGCTCGGACGTGATGTGCGGGTGGTCGCTGCCGTCGGCGGGCTGCACGGCCGCGAAGATCGCCTGCGCGGCCTGCCGCAGGTCGCCGGAGTCGGCGTCGACGAGGGCGACCTCCCACTCGATGCCGACCGTCGAGCGTTCCGACCGCGCGAACGGCAGGCTCACGGGCGCGGCCATCAGACCGGCTCCACCACGAGCACGCGCTGCTGGCCGGCGACGCGCGTCAGCACGACGGTGCCCTCGGCCGGCCCGCGCAGGTCGAGCTGGCGACGCAGGGTCTCGGGGGTGACGGCCGTGCCACGCTTCTTGATCGTGAGCCGGCCGACGCCACGCTCGCGCAGGTAGGTGCGCAGCCGCTTGAGCCCGAACGGCAGGTCGTCGAGCACGCGGTACGCGGTCGCGTAGGGCTGCCAGGCGGTGCGGTCGGCGAGGGCGTCGGACGTCACGTAGGCGATCGTGGCGTCCACGAGGCGGCCGCGCACGCGGTGGGCGACGGTCCCGACGAGCCCGGCGCGGATGACGGCGCCGTCCGGCTCGTACAGGTAGCCGCCGACCGGGCCGACGGGCGGTGCGTCGTCCTCGCCGTCGGGGTCGGCGCGCAGCGTGTGCGCGGTGCCGTCGCGCAGGACGAGTGACGAGCGCCCGGGGCCGTCGGGTGCCAGCGGACCGAACCACAGTCCCAGCTCGACGACCTCGCCGTCGGCCGACACCCACTGCGCCTCGGCGTCGACCGGGAGGTCGCGGTGCGCGATGCCGGGGCCGAGCTTGAGGCCCAGCGCGGGGACGCCGTCGCGCACGGCGAGCACCTCGTCGAGCGGCGGGGAGTAGGCGCGGGGGTCGAACACGCGCCGGCCCGTGCCGGTGCGGCGCGCGGGGTCGGCGTACACGCCGTCGACGCCCTCGGCGGCCAGGTCGAGCGCGAGCCCGTCGCCCATGCGGACCTCGACCTCGGGGAACGCGCGCAGGTTGACGGTCGCGAGCGCGGCCGTCGTCTCGTCGACGTCGGTCGCGAGCACCCGCAGGCCGATGCCGGCCATCGCGAGCGCGTCGGCGCCCAGGCCGCAGGTCAGGTCGGCCACGTACGTGCACCCGGCGTCGCGGTAGCGGCGGGCGTGGTGCGCGGCGACCTCGAGCCTGGTCGCCTGCTCGAGGCCGGCGACGGTGAAGAGCATGCCCTCGGCGAAGTCGCCGAGCTTGCCGCGCGCCTTGGCCCGCAGGCGCGACTGCGTGAGCGCCGCCGCGACCAGCGCGGGGTCGAGCCCCTCCTTCTGCAGCCGCTCGGCGATCGGCAGCGCGAGCCGCTCCTCGTACGGCGGCAGCGCCTGCAGCAGCGCCCAGCCCTCGGGGCGCAGCAGCCTCACGAGCCCGTCGTCGTCCACAGCCCCACCCTCCCACGCGCCCGCCGCGAGGGAGCACCTCCCGCACCGAGGGATGGTGTCGTCGCGTGCTCCGTGGGTGCCGGACGTGCTCCCTCGCGGTGGGGTGGGTGGGAGTGGATCTGGCACTCGGGTTGACCGAGTGCTAACGCGTTCCTAGAGTGAGGAGCTGGCACTCTCCCTGCGAGGGTGCCAACCGCTCCGGTGGCCCCGGCACCCGCGACGACGGCGGCGACGGTGCGGTGCAGACACCTGCCTGAACTACTCACATGCGAAGGGGAGGTCCGCTGTGTCGGTCTCCATCAAGCCCCTCGAGGACCGGATCGTCGTCAAGACCCTCGAGGCCGAGACGACGACCGCGTCGGGTCTCGTCATCCCGGACAGCGCCAAGGAGAAGCCCCAGGAGGGCGAGGTCCTGGCGGTGGGCCCGGGTCGTATCGACGACAAGGGGAACCGCGTGCCGCTCGACGTGGCCGTCGGTGACAAGGTCATCTACTCGAAGTACGGCGGCACCGAGGTGAAGTACGCCGGTGAGGACTACCTGATCCTCTCGGCGCGCGACATCCTCGCGATCGTCGGCTGACCACAGCTCTGCCGCCCCGGGGACGCGTTCCCGGGGACGACGAAGGCCCCCTCCCTCGGGAGGGGGCCTTCGTCGTCGTGCGGGTCGGGCCGTCGTGCAGGTCAGGCGGTGACGCGGCGTCCGGCGCGCTCGGCCAGGACGGCGGCGCGCTCCTCCTCGGACAGGCCACCCCACACGCCGTAGGGCTCGCGCACGGCGAGCGACTGCTCGCGGCACTCGTTCAGCACGGGGCACGTGGCGCAGATGGCCTTGGCCGCCTCGGCGCGCCGGCGCCGTGCCGAGCCGCGCTCACCCTCGGGGTGGAAGAACAGGTCCTGGTCGGCGTCGCGGCAGGCACCGTCGAACTGCCACTCCCACAGGTCCATCACCGGTCCGGGCAGACGCGAGATCTCGGCCATGCGTTCCTCCTTGGCTCCTGCGTTGTCGTCCTGCGGCGCCGGGCCGGGACGGAAGTCCGTGTCGTCGGCGACTTCGCCTGTCGACGTGCCGCAACGCTACAACCGCGTCAGAAGTTGTTCAAGGCCCTCTTTGTGGCGCGATCGTGTGAAACGGTTGGTTGGCGCGATCTGGACGGTGGTGCTGGACGGCCGTCCGCGGTGCGCGAGCCCGCGGGTGCGACGTCCGCCCGGATCGCGTCAGCGGCTGGCACAATCGCGTCATGGTCCCCGCAGCAGACGAGGCACCGGCGGGCAGGGCCGGCGCGGAGCGCGACGCGGGCTCGGCCGACGCGCCGACCGACGGGCCCGCGGACGCACGGGAGGCCGCCACCCCGCAGGGGCCGGCTCTGACGGTCGCCGCGGTCGCGCGACGCCTCGGCGTCGCGCCCGCGACGCTGCGGACCTGGGACCGGCGCTACGGCCTCGGGCCGTCCGAGCACTCCGCGGGCGCCCACCGCCGCTACTCGGCGCACGACCTCGAGCGGCTGCTCGTGATGCGGCGGCTGACCATCGACGGCGTCGCACCGGTCGAGGCGGCCCGGCTCGCGCTGTCGTCGGACGCGCGCGACGTCGTCGCACCGGCGCCCGCACCCCGGAGCGACGACCTGACGCGCAGGCTCCCCGAGCCCGGCCCCGGCGTGGCCGCGAGGGCAGGCACCGATCCGGCCTCGCCGCTCGGCGCGGGGGCGCCGGGCGCCGCGGGCACCGTCGTCGCGCTCGTCGACGCCGCGCTCGCCGGCAGGGCCGACCGGTGCGCCGCGCTGCTCGACATCACCACCGGCCTCGCGTCGTGGTGGTCCGGGCTCGTGCAGCCCGCGCTCGCCGCGCTCGCTCGGCGCACGGTCGTCGAGCGTCCCGGCGTCGACGCGCGCGAGACGCTGCTCGGTGCCGTCCTCGGGGCGGTGCGCGCCCACACCGCCGCGCCGCCGCGCACCGGCGCGCCCGTCGTCCTGCTCCTGCCCGTGCCCGGCGAGGCCCGGCCCGTGCTCGCCCACGTGCTCGCGGCCGCGCTCGTCGACGGGGGCGTCGACGCACGCCTCGTCGCGGGCCCGGTGTCGACGCGGCACGCGGGTGAGCTCGCGCTGATGACGCGCGCACGCGCCGTCGTGACGTTGTCGGAGTCCGACGCGCCGGACCTGTCGGTCGTGGCCCGTCTCGCGCAGGAGCGGACCGACCTGCCGCAGTTCGTCATGGTCGCCGACGGCGCCGAGGACAGGGTCCCGCTCGACCGCTCGGTGCACCGCGCGCGCACCTTCCCGGGCCTGCTGCACGAGGCTCTCGCGGCGGTCGAGCAGTCTGCACCACTGTGACGATGTCTCATCGCGGCGCGACACGATGACCCGAACGCGTGACGACATATCACGTGTCCAACTCCAACCGTGAGGAAACGGCGCGTTCGATTCTCGACGGTCGGTCCCTGGGGCTAACGTGACGCACCGGTAACGCCGATGCAGGCATGGACCCGTGCACGCAGTGGTGGTCGGGATCGGCGCGAGGAGGAACCCCATGGCTGGAGTCGTGGTCTGCCACGGCTCGGCGACCGTTCGCGAGCGGCTCGTCGTGACATCGATCGGTGTGCCGTCGTTGGCACCCGTACGTGCCGCTGCGACCGCGGACGAGCTGCTTGCTCTTGCCCGGCGCATCGCGCCGACCGTCGTCCTGCTGGACGCCCATCTTCCGGGCGCCGGCCCCGCGGAGGCGATCCGCCGGCTGCGTGCCGTCGCTCCGTCCGCCGCGGTCGTGCTGCTCGCAGGCCCCGAGGACGGTGAGGCGCTGGACCGCGCGCTCGCCCTCGGCGCGCGTGGCTTCCTCGCTCCCGACGTCGGCCGTGCCGAGCTCGCGGCGGTCGCGGCGCACGTGCAGGCGAGCCCCGTCTCGTCGTCGCCGTCGGGTGGGCCGAGCGTGCCGCACCCGGCGTCGCCCCTGCAGGACGCCCACGCACCGCGCGCCGACGCCGGCGTCGCCGCGCGCCCGGCCGAGCCCACGCCCGTGCTGACCAAGCGCGAGATCGAGGTGCTGGTGGGCATGAGCCACGGCAGGTCGAACGCGCAGATCGGCCAGGAGCTGTTCCTGTCCGAGGACACCGTCAAGACGCACGCGCGCCGGCTGTTCCGCAAGCTCGGGGCGTCGGACCGCGCGCAGGCCGTCGCGATCGGGCTGCGCCGCGGCATCATCGACTGACAGCCCCACCAGGGCGTCGACGGCTCCCGGCGACACGTCGTCGGGAGCCGTCGTGCTGCGTCGGGACGTGCCGTCCGCCAGGCGGGACCGGGCGGCCGGGTGAGCCCGTCGGCCACGTATCCTGAGGCGATGACGGCGCCCGACTCACCCACGTCTCCCGCGGACCCGTTCGCGCGGGTCGGACTCACCTACGACGACGTCCTGCTGCTCCCCGGCGAGACGGACGTCATCCCCTCCGAGGTCGACACGACCTCGCGTCTCACCCGCGAGATCACCGTGCGCGTGCCGCTCGTGTCGGCCGCCATGGACACCGTCACCGAGTCGCGCATGGCGGTCGCGATGGCCCGTCAGGGCGGCGTCGGCATCCTGCACCGCAACCTGTCGATCGCCGACCAGGCCCACCAGGTCGACGTCGTCAAGCGCTCCGAGTCCGGCATGGTCTCGGACCCCGTGACGGTCGGCCCGGACGCGACGCTCGCCGAGCTCGACGCGCTGTGCGGCACCTACCGCGTCTCGGGCCTGCCCGTCGTCGACGACGACGGGCGCCTCGTCGGCATCATCACCAACCGCGACCTGCGCTTCGTGCCGCCGGGGGAGTTCGCGACGCGCCGCGTACGGGACGAGATGACGTCGATGCCCCTGGTCACCGCGCCCGTCGGCATCGCGCGCGCGGACGCCGCGGCGCTGCTGGCCAAGCACAAGGTCGAGAAGCTGCCGCTGGTCGACGAGCACGGCAAGCTCGCCGGCCTCATCACCGTCAAGGACTTCGTGAAGTCGGAGCAGTACCCGGACGCCACCAAGGACGCGGACGGACGCCTCGTCGTCGGCGCCGCGATCGGGTTCTTCGGCGACGCGTGGGAGCGCGCGAGCGCGCTCGTCGAGGCGGCGGTCGACGTGCTGGTCGTCGACACCGCGAACGGCCACGCGCGCCTGATGCTCGACATGGTGCGGCGCCTGAAGTCCGACCCGGCGACCCGGCACGTGCAGGTCATCGGCGGCAACGTGGCGACGCGTGCCGGTGCGCAGGCGCTGGTCGAGGCCGGCGTCGACGCCGTCAAGGTCGGTGTCGGCCCCGGGTCGATCTGCACGACGCGCGTGGTCGCGGGCGTCGGCGTCCCGCAGGTGACGGCCATCCACGACGCGGGCCAGGTGTGCAAGCCGGCCGGCGTGCCGGTCATCGGCGACGGCGGCCTGCAGTACTCGGGCGACATCGCCAAGGCCCTCGTGGCGGGTGCCGACACCGTGATGCTCGGCTCGCTGCTCGCGGGCTGCGACGAGTCGCCCGGCGACCTCGTGTTCGTCAACGGCAAGCAGTACAAGCACTACCGCGGCATGGGGTCGCTCGGTGCCATGGCCTCGCGCGGGCGCGTCTCGTACTCCAAGGACCGGTACTTCCAGGCCGACGTGACGACGGACGAGAAGATCGTGCCCGAGGGCATCGAGGGCCAGGTGCCCTACCGCGGCCCGCTGTCGGCCGTCGCGCACCAGCTGGTCGGCGGGCTGCACCAGTCGATGTTCTACGTCGGCGCGCACACGATCGGCGAGCTGCAGCAGCGCGGCCAGTTCATCCGGATCACGCCCGCGGGGCTCAAGGAGTCCCACCCGCACGACATCCAGATGACGGTCGAGGCGCCCAACTACACCGGCCGCTGACGGGCGCGCTCCGGCCCGGCCCGCGGCGTCCCGGCGTTCCCACGTCGTGGGACCGACGCGTCGCGACACCGGGCCGAGATCGCGCACGGCAGTCGACGAGCCACCTGAGCCCGGTCTCGCGGCGGGCCCGTCCCGCGATCCGGACAGCCGGGCCCGGTGGGCCGTGTGCCGACGTCGCCGCGGGGAGGGGCCCGGTGGGCGGGTCACCGGGGCGTGCTGCTGCGCCGGTAGGCTCGTCGGGTGACCAGCGACATCGAGATCGGGCGGGGCAAGCGGGGACGCCGGGCGTACTCCTTCGACGACATCGCGGTGGTGCCCTCGCGGCGCACGCGCGACCCCGAGGAGGTCTCGGTCGGCTGGCAGATCGACGCGTACCACTTCGAGCTGCCCGTCCTGGCGGCACCCATGGACTCGGTGGTCAGCCCGGCGACGGCGGTGGCGCTCGGACAGGCCGGCGGTGTCGGCGTGCTCGACCTCGAGGGTCTGTGGACGCGCTACGAGGACCCGACGGGTCTGCTCGAGGAGATCGCGACGCTCGACGCCCCGCACGCGACGGCGCGCATGCAGGAGATCTACGCGGCACCGATCCAGGGCGAGCTGATCCGCGCGCGGCTGCAGGAGATCCGGGACGCGGGCGTCGTCGTCGCCGGTGCCCTGAGCCCGCAGCGCACGCAGGAGCACTGGCGCACGGTGGTCGACGCGGGCGTCGACCTGTTCGTCATCCGCGGCACCACGGTGTCGGCCGAGCACGTGTCGGGCCGTGCCGAGCCCCTGAACCTCAAGCGCTTCATCTACGAGCTCGACGTGCCCGTCATCGTCGGCGGCGCGTCGACGTACACCGCGGCGCTGCACCTCATGCGCACGGGCGCCGCGGGCGTGCTCGTCGGCTTCGGCGGCGGAGCGGCGCACACCACGCGCGTGTCGCTCGGCATCCACGCACCCATGGCGACGGCCGTCGCGGACGTCGCCGCGGCCCGCCGGGACTACCTCGACGAGTCCGGCGGCCGGTACGTGCACGTCATCGCCGACGGCGGCGTCGGGCGCTCGGGCGACCTCGTCAAGGCCGTCGCCTGCGGCGCCGACGCGGTCATGCTGGGTGCGGCGCTGGCGCGCGCGAGCGACGCGCCCGGGCGCGGCTTCCACTGGGGGCCCGAGGCGCACCACCCGCAGCTGCCGCGCGGCGAGCGGGTCGAGGTCGGCACGGTCGGCACCCTCGAGCAGATCCTGTTCGGTCCCGGCCGCACCGCCGACGGCACGCTCAACCTCATCGGCGCGCTGCGCCGGGCCATGGCGACGACGGGCTACTCCGACCTCAAGGAGTTCCAGCGCATCGAGGTCGTCGTCTCGCCGTACCAGCCGCACTGAGGTCGCGGGCTCGCACCCCGTGATCGCCCTGCCCGCTCGCCACGAGCGGGGCTCACAGGACGGGCTGGGCCGCCGGCTGCTCGGTGGGAGGCACGGCGGCGTCGTCCTGGGCCCGAGTGGCCTGCGCCGTGCGGTGCCGGCCGACCGGCAGCACCAGCGGGGTGCCGCTGACCGGGTCGGGGACGACGCGCGCGGTCATGCCGAACACGTCGCGCACCATCTGCTCGGTGACCACCTCGGCGGGGTCGCCCTGCGCGTAGAGGCGCCCGTCGGTCAGCGCGACCAGCCGGTCGGCGTACCGGGCGGCGAGGTTGAGGTCGTGCAGGACCATGACGATCGTGGTCCCGCGCTCGCGGTTGAGGTCGGTCAGCAGGTCGAGGACCTCGACCTGGTGCGCGACGTCGAGGAACGTCGTGGGCTCGTCGAGC
>Ga0160462_100042_pt1 | contig 152024 bp, 142 predicted proteins | sample HID1975K_E6MG_FD_108219 | JGI IMG/M metagenome (GOLD analysis project Ga0160462, IMG submission 108219) | Enriched soil microbial communities from UW Madison campus, WI, USA - HID1975K_E6 MG | ecosystem: Environmental > Terrestrial > Soil > Unclassified | place: USA: Madison, Wisconsin... | reverse complement strand
TACCCGTTGTTGGTGCCGGTCTGGTTGGTGGTGATCGCGGAGGCCGGGGCGGCCATGGCCAGCCCGGCGCCGATCATGGCGCCGGCCGCAGCGATGCTGGTCAGCGCACGCAACGACCTACGGTGCGTCGAGACGAAACTATCGGACATTTCTCTGCACTCCCTCGTGCGGGGACATGGTGCATGGACAGTGGCGACCCGATGGAGATCCACCTGGACAGGTGCCGAGGCCGCCTGTCGGCTCACGTCGCGCGCATGGTGACGCGTTCGGCAGAGCCGTCGCAACGAGTCTTACGCGGACGAAGGCGCAGGTGAACAGGGTGGCAGACCTTCGAACCGTTTAGGCGTCCGGGGTTGTTGCCGTCGTTGCCACGCTCCGGTGCAGCGGGGTGCGCATGCCCGGGGGCTGGATGACCCGTTCCGAAACTTTCACCAGGGATGGTGTGTCGCCTGGTCGACACAGGGGTGGGGCGGGGGCACCGACCGCGTCGGCACCCCCGCCCCGGCTGAGGCTGCAGACCGTTACGAGCAGACGCCCGTGGGGGTCCAGTTGACGTTGTTGCTGCCCTTGTAGAACGTCACGCCGAAGCTGTTGGAGCCGTTGGGCGTGAAGGTGTTGCCGTTGCGCGTGGCGCCCCACGAGCTCTGGATCGACTGGCCGTTGCTCGGGTAGACCGTCACCGACCAGTTGGACTTGCCGGACACCGTGTAGGTGACGTTGAACCGGTCGCCCCACTCGTCGCCCTTGGTCGCGGTCGCGGTGCACGAGCCCGAGCTGCCGCCGCCGGTGTTGCCGCCGCCGGTGTTGCCGCCACCCGTGTTGCCGCCGCCGCTGGACGAGCCGGTGCCGACCGTGATGTTGGACGAGCCGGAGGACTGGTACCCCTCGGTCGCCATGATCTGGTAGTTCTGGTTGCCCAGCTGCATGCCCTTCGACGCCCAGGCGCTGAAGTGGTTCTGGGCGGTGATGGTGCCGCCGACGCGCTTGGACTGCCGCACGGACCAGAACTGCTTGAACGTCGCGTTGCCCTGGATCGACGGGGCGTTGGTGCGGGTCGTCTCGTAGATGTCGTAGGTGCCACCGTCGGTGGTCACCGTGCCCTTGTGGGTGCCGGTGGGCCGGTAGGTGCCCCACGAGTCGACGATGTAGTACTCGACGAGCGGGCCGGTCGTCCACCCGTACAGCGTCAGGTAGGCGTTGCCGGAGGGGTTGAACTGGCCGGAGTAGGACACGGCACGCCCGGTGCCGGTCGACCAGCCCTTGCCGATGACGAAGTTGCCCGTGTTGGACCACTGCGTCGAGTAGTTGCCGCCGTTGCCGAGCGTGGCGGACACGGTGCCAGGCGCGTCGGTCCAGAACGAGAACCAGTACCCGCTGTGGGTGCCGGTCTGGTTGCTGTTGACGTTCTGCGCCGAGGCGGGTGCGGCGAGCGCGACGGTACCGGCCATGAGCGCGCCGACGGCGACGGTGCCGAGTGCGGCGCGCAGTGAGCGGCGTGACGGGTGTCGTGCTGTACCGAAAGTGTCGGTCATGTGGTGGCACTCCCTTGTGCGTTCGAACGAGGAGGATGACGGGGTGGAGCCGGCTCGCCTCCTCCAGCGGGCCGGTGGTTCCTTCCTCAACGGGTGACTTCTGTCGACGACGACAGTCATCGATACCGTTATCGACGCAGTGTGCAGCGTGGGAGCGTGGTCTCCACACCCATCATTCGGGCGATTAAGCGATTAAGCACCCCACCGGGTGCGAATCAGGTGGCTCCACGCCAGCCTCACGGGTGAGGGCGAGTCGGGTGATACCGGACGGCACTGAGAACTCGAAAGTTTCGGCCCCATCCGTGTCGGGTCACGGTGGCGGCAGGAGGTGGCGGCCGGTGCGTCGCGCGGAGGGCTACCCTCGCGTCCGTGGTGGACCCGCGGGACGTCGTGACGATCGACGGCGGCGACCTCGGCTGCGCACGCCTGCTCCTGCTGCTGCGCGACCGCGCGGCGACGCTGCCGCCCGGTGCCGTGGTGCACCTCGTCACGAGCGACCCCGTCGCCCCGATCGACCTGCCCGTGTGGTGCCACATGACCGGCCACGTCTACCTCGGCGTCGTCGAGGGTGCCGGACGCCCCACGTACGCCGTCCGCGTCGCACGTCTCGCCGCGCCCACGGACGTCCACAACCCGTGGCGCGCCGCCGGGGACGACGCCTGACGTGCGTCGGCCGTCGTGCGCGATGTGTACGGACGTACACATCGTGCGAGCATGGTCGCCATGAGCACGCCCGACCACTTCGCCGGCGACCCCCGCACCCACCGCGAGCGCATGCTCGCCGGCGACCTCTACATCGCCGACGACCCCGAGAGCGAGCGCATCGCCAAGCGTGCGTTCGCGCTCACCGACGCGTACCACCGGGCCGTGGTCGCCGACGACCCCGGCGCCCGCGAGATCCTCGCCGAGGCGCTCGGCACGCTCGGTGAGGGTGCGTACGTCAAGCCCCCGCTGTTCGTCGACTACGGCGAGAACATCCACATCGGCGCGCGCACGTTCGTCAACTACCACCTCACCGCGCTCGACGTCGCCACCATCACGATCGGCGAGGACTGCCAGATCGGGCCCAACGTCCAGCTCCTGACGCCCACGCACCCGGTCGAGCCGCAGCCCCGGCGCGACAAGCTCGAGGCCGCGCTCCCCATCGTCATCGGCGACAACGTGTGGCTCGGCGGCGGCGTGATCGTGTGCCCGGGCGTGACCATCGGCGACGACACGGTCGTCGGGGCCGGGTCGGTCGTCGTGCGGGACCTGCCGGCCGGCGTCGTGGCCGTCGGCAACCCCGCGCGCGTCGTCCGCGAGCTCTGACGCCCGTGCCCGCCGAGGCGCCTGCCGGCGGGCGGACGCGCCGCCGGTACGACCCGGAGCGCCGCGAGCGCATCGTCGAGGCGTGCCTCGACGTGGTCGCCGACGTCGGGGTCGCCGGCGCCTCGCACCGCCGCGTGGCCGCCGCGGCGGACGTGCCGCTCGGGTCGACGACCTACCACTTCGACGGCATGGCGGACCTGCTGCACGCGGCGTTCACGCGCTTCGCGGCCGACGTGGCCGCGCGCACCTCCCGGCGTCTCGACGGCGTCGGCGACCGCGCGACCCTCGAGGACGCGCTCGTCGACGTCGTCACGCACCACGTCCTCGGCAGCCGCCGCGACCTCGTCCTCACGCAGGAGCTGTACACCCTCGCCGCGCGCGACGAGCGGTTCCGCGAGATCACGCACGGCTGGATGGCGGCGAGCCGTGCGGCGCTCGAGCGGCACGTCGACCCGGCCACCGCACGCGTGCTCGACGCGCTCGTCGAGGGCCTGACGCTGCACCGCGCGCTCGACACCGAGCCCCACGACCCGGCGGTCGTCGTGGACGCCGTGCGACGCGTGCTCGCCGGTGGGGCGCCCCCGTCCGCCCACGCGTCGTGACGGAGGTGGACCAGCTCGCCGCGGCGTCGTGCTGGGCGCGGCGGCGAGCCTGTTCACCAGGCGGAGCACGGGGCGGGGCCGGGGGGAGGCGTCGACCTCGCGTGCCGGTGGCGCTGCTGAGGGTCGCGGTGGTCCCGCACGTCTGCCAGGTGGTACCGGCGCCCGGTCAGCCCGCACCCGCCCACCGCAGCACGCGCAGCGCGAGCAGCGTCACCCAGCGGCTCGGCGTGCCCTCGTCCTCGCCGAGGTCCACGAGCAGGCGGCCGTGGTGCCGCTGCTCCAGCCGCCAGCGGCCGTCGTCGCCGCGCGCGGTGACGAGCAGGTCGAGCGCCTCGCGCATCCGCTCGTCCGGGGCCGGCCTCGTCAGGCGCAGGTGGTCCAGGACGCGTCCGACGTCGTAGTACCAGCCGTGCGGGAACGCGAGCCGCAGCCAGCGCTCCTGCCCGACCCGCCCGTCGGACAGCCGACGCAGCAGGTGACGGTCCAGCAGGTACTCCTCGCCGCGCACCCGGGCGGCGGTCACCGCGGCGTCGGCCGCGACGCTCCGCTCGTACTCGCGCAGCCCCTCCAGGACGTTGATCGTCGAGTCGAACGACCCGCGCGTCGACCCGTTCTCCTGCTCACAGTTCCACCCGCCGTCGGCCGTCTGCCCGCCCAGCAGCCGGTCGACGACCCCGCGCACGTCCTGCCCGAAGTAGGCGCCGATCGCGACCGTGCGTCCGTTGATGCACGGCTCCACCTCGCCGTCGAAGAACCGCAGCGTCGGGTCGTACTCCCAGCGCGCCGCGTCGTGCACCGGTGCGAGCGCCCGCCGGGCCTGCGGGCTGCCGGGGTCCAGCCCGAACGTGCGCAGCAGCCGCAGCGTCGCCTCGGTGGACACCCACTCGGGGAAGAACGTGCCGCCGCTCCACCGCCCGTCCGGGTCCTGGGCGGCCAGCAGCTGCGCACCCCAGCCCTCGTGCGCGACCCGGGCACGCTCGCGTGCGACCTCGTCGGGCGGTGCGTCGGTCAGGTCGGCCAGCACCTGCCAGCGCAGCGCGGGGTCGGAGTCGAGCAGCCACGCGACGACGTCGTCCACACGACGATGCTCCCGCGCGCGCCGCTCACGTCAAGAGGCCCACCGGCCCCGAGCCGTCCGGTGGTGGCCGTGAGCCGCAGGAAGCCGCCGGGTCGGCGGTCGGACGCGGGGTGGGGTCAGCCCGGGGTGCGGACCATGCCGAACACCGTGCGGCGGCGCAGCGTGAACCCGAGACGCTGGTAGATGGCGATCGCGCGGGTGTTGGCCTCGGCGGCGTGCAGGAGGGCGCGGTCGCCGCGCGCGTGGGCGTGGTGCGCGACGTCGAGCACGAGGCGGGTCGCCAGGCCCCGGCCCCGGTGGTCGGCGTCGGTGCAGACGGCGCTGATCTCGGTCCAGCCGCCGGGCTGCAGGCGCTCGCCCGCCATCGCGACCAGGCGTCCGTCGCGCCGGATGCCGACGTAGCGGCCGAGCTCGTGCGTGCGCGGTGCGAACGGCCCCGGCTCGGTGCGCCCGACGAGCGCGAGCATGTCCGGCACGTCGGCGGCGCCGAGCACGACCGCCTCGTCGTCGGGTCGGGGGGCGAGGGCGTCCGTCTCGACGAGCTGCACGCCGGCGCCGTGCGCGACGACCTCCCAGCCGGCGGGCAGCGCCGGGTCGCCGCCGGTCACGGGGAACACCCCGCCCGGGCCGACGAGGTCGACGATCGCGTCCCACACGTCCGGCTCGTCCCACGAGCGGACGGCCGCGAACGGCGAGACGTCCGGCAGGAAGCGCCGCACGAGCTCGTTGCCCTCGGACAGCGCCGCGTGGCGGCCCGTGAGCGAGTGCCAGGCGGGGTTGTCGAGCACGTCGACGCCCGTCGGCCCCGCCGGGCGTGCCCGGCCCGGCGCCCGCACCTGGCCCGGCGCCCGCACCTCACCCGGCGTCTGCACCTCACCCGGCGTCTGCACCTGGTCGAGTCCCACGTCCTGCCTCCTCGTCGTCCCCGCCGCGGATGCTAGACGCGCCCCGGTGCGTGCCCGAGACCCCTTCGCCGACGTCCTGCCCACTGAGACGCCCGCGCCCCGGGCGGTGCGTCGCGCCGGCGCGCCGGGGCGGGACGCACGGCGCCCGATCGTGCAGCCAATCGTTTCGGGCCGGGACCGCGCGCGGGCCCGCTGCCTAGCATCCGAAGGACTCCACCCCCCTTGATCGAACGGCTGGTGCGCGCATGAGGACGATCCGGACCCTGGTCACCGTCGTGGCGCTCGCCGCGAGCACGCTCGTCCTCGCGCCCGTCGCGGCGGCGGGAGGTGGCGGGCACGGGCCCGGGCAGGGTCACGGCCCAGGGCAGGGGCATGGTCAGCGCGGCACGTGCGCCCGCACCACGGCGCTGTTCTGCGAGGACTTCGAGTCCCAGCCGCTGGGTGGTCCCGTGAGCCTGGACTGGGGCGTGGACACGCGGCGCGGCACGCTGCAGGTCGAGCGTGCCGGGCGGGCGGGCAAGGTGCTGCGCGTGCACACCGAGGGCAACGGGCACGCGTTCCTCGAGGTCACCGACTTCGCGGCGCCCGGGAACACGTTCTACGGGCGGCTGCGGATCAAGGTCGACGAGTTCCCCTCCGCCCCGGACTGGGCGCACTTCACGCTCGTCGAGGTCACGGGGTCCGGCAGCGACGAGATCGTGCGTCCGCTGGGCGGGCAGTTCGCCCCCACGGTCGGGCCCGACGCGATCTTCTGGGGCATCGGCGCGGACGGTGGGCCGACGGGCGACTGGACGAGCTGGCAGGAGTCCGCCCCGACCGTCGAGGACCGCTGGCAGTGCGTCGAGTTCGAGTGGTACGCCCCCGAGAACCGCGTGGCCCTGTGGTTCGACGGCGTCCCGCAGCCCGACCTGACCGTGACCGGGACCCACCACGGCGGCGCGGACACGCCGTTCGTCCTGCCCACCGCGGACACCGTCCGGATCGGCTGGCAGCTCTACCAGGGCGGCCCGACGCCCGACCACTTCGACGTCTGGGTCGACGACATCACGCTCGCGGCCGAGCGCGTGGGGTGCGGGAGCTAGCCGAGCGGACCACGGGCACGTCCCGGGACGTGCCGAATCGTTACGGGTCCTGGATCGGCACCCTGCTCTGCGTGAGGGTGGCCGCCGTCATGGTCGACACGCAGCGGTCCCGCCCCCGCGTGCTCGCCCGCCTGGTGGCGGTGTCGAGCACCGTCCTCGCGCTGGGCGCGGCCGCCCACGTGGCGGGCGCCGGTGCCCCGCCGGCCGGGCGCGCCGTCGTCGTCCTCGCGGCGGCGACGCTCGTGGGCGCGCTGCTCGTGGCACGACGACGTCTCCAGGTGCGGACGCTGCTGCCCGGGGTCGCGGTGTGGCAGTGGCTGCTGCACCAGGCGTTCACGGCGACCGCCGCGCTCCCCGCCGCGCCGCACGCGGCAGGTCACCCGGCCCGCGGCACCGTCACCTCGCTCTCGGCCGCGGCCGGTGCCGTGCCCCACACGTCGGCCACCGTGGTCGCGGCTCACGTCGTCGCGACCGTCGCAACGGTCGGGCTCCTGGTCGCGACCGAGCGCGGGGCCGAGCGTGCGCTGGAGCGGCTGGCGTGGGCGCTGCCCGTGCTGGCCGGAGCGCTCACGCTGCCGGTCGTCGGGACCGCCCGGCGGGTGCCGGCCGCGGGTCGCGTCCGCCGGGCGGTGACCCCGTCGCGGACGCCCGGCGCCCACGGCAGCCGTGCGCCGCCCGGGCCCGGCCGCGGCCCCCGGCCGGCTCGTACCGCCTGACCGCACGTCCTCGTCGACGCCGCGCGTGGACCCGTCGTCCGCCCGCGTCCTCCGCGCACGCCCACCCGCGTCGCGCTCCCAGCCATCGCCGCGCGCCCGTGCGCCCTCGACGCGCACCGTCGCGCGACCACGTCCGAGAGGGACGACCATGACCTCCGCCCCCACGTCCGTCACCCCACCCCCCAGGCAGGACCCGCCGGCGCCCGCCGCTCGCGGCCCCCTGTGGTCGGCCGTCCAGCCGCTGCTGCTGCGGCTGCACTTCTACGCCGGGATCCTCGTCGGCCCGTTCCTGCTGGTCGCCGCGGTCACGGGCCTGCTCTACTCGGTGTCCCCGCAGCTCGAGGCCGTCGTGCACCGCCACGAGCTCGTCGTCGACGAGGTCGGCACGACGCGCCTGGACCTCGCCGACCAGCTCGCCGCCGCGCGCGCCGCCCACCCCGAGGGCCGGGTCGTGCAGGTGCAGCCGGCGGCGACGCCCGAGGGGACCACGCGTGTGGTCCTCGCGGCGGACGACGTCCCCGAGGGCAGGGACCGCACGGTCTTCGTCGACCCGTACACCGCGGAGGTCCGCGGTGCGCTCACCACGTACGCGGGTTTCCTGCCCGTGCGCGCGACGCTCGACGACCTGCACCGGAACCTGCTGCTCGGCGAGCCCGGCCGGGTGTACTCGGAGGTCGCGGCGTCGTGGCTGTGGGTCGTGGTGCTCGGCGGCGTGGCGATGTGGGTGGCGCGCTCGGCCCGGCGGGGGCGGTGGCGTCGGCTCGTCGTGCCGGAGCGCACGGGCCCGGGACGTCGGCGCACCCTGTCGTGGCACGGCGTCGTCGGGATCGTCGTCGCGCTGGGGCTGCTCGTGCTGTCCGCGACGGGCCTGACGTGGTCGGCGCGTGCCGGTGCGAACATCGGCGAGCTGCGTGCGGCCTGGGGGTGGACCACGACGTACCTCGACACGACGCTGCCGGGCGCGGACGGCGCCGACGGCGAGGACCCGCACGCGGAGCACCGCGCGACGGGCGGCTCGCCGGACGAGGTCCTGACCGCGGGCGTCGGCGTCGACGGGGTCCTCGCGGTCGCGCTCGACGAGGGGCTGCGCGAGCCGGTGCGCCTGACGCCGCCGGCCGACGCGACGCAGGCGTGGGGCGTGGCCGAGCAGGGCGGCGGGCTGCCGTCACGGGCTGACTCGATCGCGGTCGACGGCATGGACGGCGCCGTGGTCGCCCGCGTCGACTTCGCCGACCAGAACCTGGCCGCGAAGCTCGCGCACTGGGGCATCTACGCGCACATGGGCGAGCTGTTCGGGATCGCGAACCAGGTGCTCCTCGCCGGTCTGGCGATCGGTCTGATCACGCTCGTCGTGCTCGGGTACCGCATGTGGTGGCAGCGGCGGCCCACGCGTCAGCCGGGGTTCGGTCCCGGGCCGCTGCCGCCTCGTGGGGCGCTGCGCCGCGCCCCCCGAGCGCTGGCCGTGGTGGTCGTGGGCGCGGCCGCGCTGGTCGGCTGGTTCGTCCCGCTGCTCGGCGTCCCGCTGCTGGTGTTCCTGGTGGTCGACGTGCTGCTGGGCGTCCGCGCCCGCCGACGGCGGGACGTGCCCGCCTGACGCACGGCGTGCCGCTCGGCGGGGCGACCGTCACTCAGTCGACCAGTGCCGTGTACCTCAGGTGCACGTCCAGCGGCAGACCGTCCTCGGTGTCCTCGTCGTCGACGAGGTCGCCCGGCACCGCGCGGCGCATCGCGTCGGGCACCCGCCGTGCGACGGGTGCGCCGTAGTCGTCGGTCCAGTCGATCTCGTCGTCGTCCGTGGGGTCGAACGCGATGCCGCGGTCGGCCCAGAACCCGGCGGCGTACCGGTCCTCGATGCTGCGCAGCAGCTCCCACGTGGCGCGCTCGTCGTCCGGTACGTCGTCGGCCACCGCGTAGCGGGAGTAGTAGCTCGCACCGAGGATCCAGTACGCGGCGAGCGCGGTGGCCCGGTCCGTCGTCGGGTCGTCGAGGACGAACCGGATCGTGGCGTCGCCGGAGTCGTAGCTCGTGCGGCGGACGAACGTGTGCCGCTGCTGCGGGGTCGCCGCGCGCAGGAAGTCACGCAGGAACTGCTCGGCCTCGTCGGGTCGCCCGGTGGTGCCGGGCTGCTCGGTGCTCACCGCGCGAGCGTAGCGAGCAGCCCGGCGGCGCACCGTCACCCGGGGCCGGCACCGCGGCGACCGGCGTGCTCCGCCACCACACGGGCGAACAGCCGCTCGTAGTCCGCGACCATGCGCTCGGCGCCGAACCGGGACGCGGCCTGCCGGCGGCACGCCGCGCGGTCGAGCATGGCGGCAGGGGCGACGGCCGCGACCGCCTCGTCCGCGTCGTCGACCAGGAACCCGGTGAGCCCGGGGGTCACGAGCTCGGGCATCGACCCGCGGCGGAACGCGACGACGGGCGTGCCCGTCGCCATCGACTCCACGACCGACAGCCCGAAGGGCTCGTCGAAGTCGATGAGGTGGAGCAGCGCGGCGGCCCCGCCGAGCAGCCGGTCGCGCTCGGCCGGGCCCACCGGCCCGACGTAGCGCACGCGGTCGCCGTCGACGTGCGGCAGGACCTCGCGGCGGTGGTACCCGGCGTCGTGCACGACGCCGGCGATCACGAGCGGCCACCCGGCCCGCCGCGCGACCTCGACGGCGGTCGCCGTGCCCTTGTCGGGGTGGATCCGGCCGAGGAACAGCAGGTAGCCGCCGTCGCCCGCCCCGGGCGTGAACGCCTCGACGTCGATGCCGTGGTGGATCGTCGCGGCGTACGTGAGGTCGGGGTGCCGGTCGGCGTCGCTGATCGCGACGTAGTGCGTGACGTCGTCGTACCGGCGGTAGACGGGCAGGATCCGCTCGGAGGAGAACCCGTGGACCGTCGTCACCACCGGGGTCGTCGTGAGCCTGCTGAAGACGAGCGGGAGGAAGTCGAACTGGTTGCTGATGACGTCGAACCGGTCGGCCCGCTCGAAGACGGCGGCGATGTGCAGGGCCTCCGCCACCTTGGCGTCGACCGCGGGGTCCTCCTCGTACCCCGTCGGCGTCTCGGCGTGCAGGCGCCCGGCCGTCGTGGAGTCCCCCGACGCGAACAGCGTGACGTCGTGCCCCCGGGCCACGAGCCCCTCGGCGAGCGTCGAGGCCACCTGTTCCCACGGCCCGTAGCCGCGCGGCGGGACGCGATGGGCGATCGAGGCGAGCACGGCGACTCTGACGGCGGCCTCCTGGGGTCGGGTCGAGCCTACGCCCGTGCGGAGCACGGTAGGCTCGGCATGCCTCGCCGGTACTCCGACGGCGACCGGCGCCGCGATCCGGCGCCCTCGGGGATGCGGCCCCACTCCTCACCGTGGACGGCAGCACTCTCGCTGCGCCAAGCGCCACGGAAGAAGCCCCGATGAGTGTCCGACTCGGCATGCTGTCGACGTACCCCTCCACCCAGTGCGGCATCGCCACGTTCAGCGCGGCGCTCGTCGCGCACCTCCTCGAGGCCGGTGCGGACGTGGGGGTCGTGCGGCTCGTCGACGCGCCGCACGGCCCGTCCGCCCCCGTCGTGCACGAGTGGGTCGCCGGCGAGCAGGCCGGTGCCCGCGAGGCCGCTGCCGCGCTCGACACGTACGACGTCGCGGTCCTGCAGCACGAGTACGGGATCTACGGCGGCCCCGACGGGCAGGACGTGCTGGACCTCGTGGCGCAGGTGCACGTGCCGGTCGTGACGGTGCTGCACACGGTCCTGACCACCCCGACCCCGAACCAGCACCGCGTGCTCGCAGGTCTGCTCGACGCGTCGGCGGCGCTCGTGACGATGACCACCACGGCCCGCGACCGGCTCGTCGCCGGGTGGGGCGTCGACCCCGCCGACGTCGTCGTCATCCCGCACGGCGCGGTGGACAACCGCGCCCCGGCCACGCCGGGCCGCGCGGCACCGGCCCGTCCGGAGCCGGGCCACCCGCGCACCGTGCTGACCTGGGGGCTGCTGTCCGAGGGCAAGGGGATCGAGTGGGCGCTGCTCGCGCTGGCCGAGCTCCGGGAGCGCATGCCGCTGCCCACGTACCTCGTCGTCGGGCAGACGCACCCGCGCGTCCTCGAGCGGGAGGGCGAGGCGTACCGGGACCGGCTCGTGGCGCTGACCCGCGAGCACGACCTGACGGGGTCGGTGCGGTTCGACGCGCGCTACCTGTCCGGCCCGGAGCTGCGTGCGGTGGTCCGCGGGGCCGACGTCGTCCTGCTCCCGTACGACTCCCGGGACCAGGTCACGTCCGGTGTGCTGACCGAGGCGGTCGCCGCCGGCCGGCCCGTCGTGTCCACCCGCTTCCCGCACGCCGTCGAGCTGCTGTCCGGCGGGGCCGGGCTGCTCGTCCCGCAGCGCGACCCGTCCGCGATCGCCGACGCGCTCGAGCGGGTCCTCACCGACGACGGGGCGGCGCAGGCGATGAGCGCGACGGCTCGTGGTCTCGCCGAGGCGCTGCTGTGGCCCGACGTCGCGCGGCGGTACCTGGAGCTCGCCAGGACCATGCGACGCGTCGCGCTGCGGTCGGCCGTCTGATGGGCGCGAGCCTCGTCCTCGGGTCGTGGCGTGCGCCGCGGCTCGACCACCTCCTGCACCTCGCCACACCGAACGGCCTCTACGAGCACGCCCTCGGCAGCGAACCGCGCATCGAGCACGGCATGTGCGTCGACGACGTGGCACGGGCCCTCGTCGTCACCGCGCGTCTGGCACCCCCCGACGGGCGGGCCACGGACCTCGCCGACACGTGCCTGCGGTTCGTGCGCGCGGCGCAGCGCCCGGACGGCCGGCTGCACAACCGCCGGGCGCCGGACGGCACCTGGCTCGACGCACCGTCGACCGACGACCACTGGGGACGGGCCGTCTGGGCGCTGGGCGTCGCAGCCACCTCGCTCCCCGCCGGACGGATGGCGCGCGCCGCGCACCGCGGCGCGTCGCAGGCCATGCTGGCGCGCTCGCCGCACCTGCGCGCCACCGCCTACGCGGCGCTCGGTGCGGCCGCGCTGCTGCGCGCCGACCCGCGGCACGCGCCCGCCCGGCGGCTGCTGCACGACGCCCGCGTCACGTTGCCGCGCGCCGCGACGGACACGCGCTGGCCGTGGCCCGAGGCACGCCTGACCTACGCGAACGCCGTGCTGCCCGAGGCCGTGCTCGCGACGGCGGAGGTGCTCGGGGACGACGACCTGCTCGCCGAGGGCCTGGGCCTGCTCGGCTGGCTCGTCGCCGAGCAGACCGTCGACGACCGCCTGTCCGTCGTGCCGGTGGCCGGGCGCGGACCGGGTGACGCCCGCCCCGGGTTCGACCAGCAGCCCGTCGAGGTCACCGCGCTCGCGGAGGCCGCCGCGACGGCGCTGCGGATCACCGGCGACCCGCGCTGGGCGACGGTGCTCGAGCGGTGCGTCGCGTGGTTCGAGGGCGCGAACGACTCCGGGGTGCCGGTGCGCGACGCCGCGACGGGCGCCGGCTTCGACGGCCTGGAACGCGCGGGCGTCAACCGGAACCAGGGCGCGGAGTCCACCCTCGCGTGGCTCGCGTGCGCGCAGCTGCTCGCCGCGACCGACCCCGCTCCCGTCCCCGCCCCGGCCGGGCGTGTGGGGGCGCCGTGACCGGCACGGTGGCCGACACCCTGACCGACCCGCGGGGTCCGGCGTGGGTGCGTCGCACGGAGCACGTGCTGCGCCCCGACCCCGACCGCGTCGTGGCCCGGGTGTTCGTCCCCGGCCACGACACGGCGACCTCGGGCGGGTCGCGCGCGGGTGCCGTGCTCGGGCGGGTGCTGGCGCTGGCCGACGCCGAGGTCGACAGCGACCTCGCCCAGCTCGTCGACGGGTTCCGGGACCGCCACCACGACCTGGAGGCGACCTGGGAGTCCAGCTTCGCGGTCGTGCGTCACCGGCTGGCCGACGCGGCGGCGCTGCCCGCGAACCGGCGACGGCTCGTCGGGGCGTACTTCACCCAGGAGTACGCGGTCCAGTCGACCGCGCTGTTCAACCCCTCGATGGTGCCGCACCCGGACCAGGGCGGGCTGCCCGCGGGCGCGGCGCGGTTCGTCATGACCGTGCGCGCGACCGGTGAGGGGCACGTGTCGAGCCTCGAGCTGCGCACCGGCACCGTCGACGCCGACGACGTGGTGACGTTCGACCCGCCGCCGGTCCGGGCCGTCCAGCCCGCCGTCACGACGCTCGCCGAACGCAGCTACGACGCCGCGTTCCCCTCGGCGTCCGAGGTGCGCGAGCGCGTGCTGATGCCGCAGGTCGCCGCGGAGAGCCACGGCGTGGAGGACGTCCGCATGGTGCGCCTGGAGTCGCCCGACGGCTCGGTGTCGTACGCGGGCACGTACACCGCGTACGACGGTCGCGGGGTGTCGACGCAGATCCTGCGCACGCAGGACTTCGCCCGCATGACCAGCCGCCCGCTGAGCGGCCCCGGCGCGCGGGACAAGGGCCTGGCCCTGTTCCCGCGCCAGATCGCGGGGCGGTGGGTCGCGATGTCCCGCGCCGACCGCGAGACCAACGCCGTGACGACGTCCGGCGACCTCCTGCACTGGGAGGACCCCGTCGTGGTGCAGCGACCCGAGCACGCGTGGGAGGTCGTCCAGCTCGGCAACTGCGGACCCCCTGTCGAGACCGAGCGCGGCTGGCTCGTGCTCACCCACGGCGTCGGAGCGATGCGCACCTACAGCATCGGGGCGCTGCTGCTCGACCTCGACGACCCGACGCGCGTCGTCGGGCGCCTCGCCCACCCCCTGCTCACGGCGGTCGGCGACGAGCGCTCCGGGTACGTGCCGAACGTCGTGTACTCGTGCGGCGCGATGCTGCACGGGCGCACCCTCGTCCTGCCGTACGGCAGCAGCGACACCACCACCCGCGTCGCGCTCGTCGACCTCGACGCGCTGCTCGACGCGCTCACCGGCGCACCGCGTCCGGGCGCCGTCCGGGGCTGAGCCGCAGCGCGACGCGCCCATCCGGGCAGCTCTGCGGGCAGGGCGTTGCCGTGGACGCCGCGCGGGACGGACGCTGGACTCGAGGGAGCGGGGGTCCGCGTGCACGGGAGAGGGACGGGCAAGGGGTTGCCGCCGGTCGGCCCGTGGGAACGCGAGGCCGAGCCGTACGACCCCGCGCACCCCGCCCCTGCCCCGCCGTCGCGCAGCGGTGCGCTCTGGTTGCTCGGACCGGCCGGCAACGGGGCGGTGACGCGCCTCGTCGCACGCACGGACGACCGCACGGGCGACCGGACGGACGACCGCGCGCACACGGACCCCGGCACGCTCGAGCGCGAGGCCGACCGGGTCGCGCGCGAGCACGCCGCGCCCCTCGTGCGCTCGCACGGCTGGTTCGGGCGCCCCGGCGGGCTCGACGCGCGGACCGTCGCGGCGGCCGTCGGGCGACGGCTCGACGCGGACCTCGGCGACGTCGACGTCCGGTCCGGCCGGCTGCCGGGAGCCCCCGCCGACGCGCTCGCGTCCGCCGTCGACCGGACCGTGCACGTCGCACCCGGCGCCGTCGACGCGGCGACACCGCTGGGGCAGGCGCTGCTCGCGCACGAGCTCGCGCACGTCGTCCAGCAGTCCACCGACACGGCGCTGCCCGGGGGACCGCGCGCGGAGCACGCCGACCGCCGCCGCTCGGTCGGCAGCGCGCCGCGCGGCATGGCGCAGCACACCGTCGCCTGCTCGGGGGACAGCCGCGCTCCTGCGACGGCGACGACGTTCGCCGACGTCGCGGCCGCGTTCCGCTCGTCCGCCGACCCCGCGGTGCGAGCCGCCGCCCTCGACCGCGGCATCGCGACCGCGCGCGCCAACGCCGCCCGGATGCACCGGGCGTCCGGCAGCCCTCCCGTGTCGACGCTGCGCGCGCGCTACGAGGCCGAGACGTCGACGACGGTGTCGTACCGGCAGCCGTTCCTGGGCGTGAGCCAGGACGACGTCGAGACCGCGTACCGGGCGTGGGCGCAGAACCCCGGGTCGTCCGAGCCGCCGTGGGTGCTGCTCGCGGTCTGGGTCAAGGAGGGCATCGCCGAGAAGACCCCGCAGGAGGAGTCCCCGACGGGGATCCGCGCCGACTCGCCCGACGACGCCCGGGGGATCTACCGAGCGCGTGCCTACTTCATGAACTTCGGTGCCGACGTCTACATCGCCCACACGGCCGTCGCGGGCGCCGACAACGACGCGTCGTTCCTGCCCGGCACGGGTGCCGCGCACACCACCGCGTTCCGCGCCCAGGTCGCCCGGCAGGTCGCCGCGGGACGTCTGCCGCGCGACGTCTCCGGGGAGATCGACGCGGCGCTGAGCGTCACCGCGGCACCGGCCGCCGGCCGCTTCGTCGTGACCCCCGCGCCCGCCTTCGCGGTGCTGACCCTCATGCTCGTCGACGCGTTCTACCGCGAGCAGAGCGAGGGCCTGGCCCGGGACCCGCGGGTCGGCGCGAACCCCGACCCCGGCCTGGTGTACATGAGGTGGAACATGCGGGCGAGCAGCTTCAGCTCGTTCCTCGACCGCACGCCCAACGCCGACCCCGACGGCACGACGCCGGCGCGCGAGACGTGGGCGTTCCACCGTCCCATCGTCGACTCCGAGTACGGCCAGTCGCGGCGCAACGCGATGCGCTTCAAGTACCTGCTCGAGGTCTTCCGGCACGCGTACGAGGACCGGCCGTGAGCGACGACGTCGCGCGCGCCTACGACGACGTCCGCGAGGCCGTGACCGCCGCGGTGCTGCCGGGCTCGCCGCTCGACGGGCCCGTGCGCGCCTGGCTCACCGACCACCCGCTGCCGCCGAGCGTGCTGCTGCCCGTGGCGGCGGCCGGCGGGCGCGGCCGGCCCGCGACCGCGCTGGCCGCGTCGCTCGCGTTCCTGCTGCTGGTCGTGAGGTGGCTGGACGACCTGGTGGACCGGGACCGGGACGGTCAGCTCTGGCAGCAGCAGGGCGACGGGGCCGCCGCCGTCACGTCCGCCGCGGCGCTGACCCACGCGTGGGCGTGCCTGGCCCGCGAGCCGGCCCTGCCGCGCGACGTCCTGGTCGCGTTCGGGGAGACGACGGCCGTGCTCGCGCTCGGCGAGACCGCGGACCGCGCGACGCCACCGCGGACCGTCGCGCAGTGGCAGAGCGTCGCCTGGCGCAAGACGGCCGTCTCGTTCCGCTACGCGACGTGGTCCGGTGCGCGTCTGACGGGTGACCCCCGGTGGACGTCGGCAGCCGCGACGTACGGGACGCACCTGGGCCTGTACCTGCAGGCGGCCGACGACGTCGCCGGGGCCTTCGCCGACGACGCCCCGGACCTGCGCCGCGGCGGCACGCTCACCCTCCCGCTCGTCGAGCTCCTGCGGGACGTGCCCGACGCCGAGGCGTGGTTCCGTCGCCGCGACGTCGACGCGCTGCTCGTCGCGATGGACGAGCACGACGTGCGGCGCCGGTGCGAGGCGCGCGCCGCGGCGTACGCGCGGGCGGCGCACGACGCGCTCGTCGGGTGCCCCGGGCCGTGGGCGGACGCGTGCGCGGGGCTGCTGCCCGCGCTCTCCGGAGCCGTGCGGTAGGAGGCGCTGGGCGCGGTCGACGCCTCGACGGTCCCCGGCACGGCGGTGACGTTCCACGCCGACGCGTGCGTGGGCGACCCCAGGTCGCTCACCGACGCCGACCTGACGGCCTTCCCCTGGCTGCGCGTCGAGGTCCGGGACGGCGCGGCGGGCTGAGGGCACCGCGGTGCGACGTCCCGGCCGGCCGCGGGGTCAGCCGGACGCGACGAGCTCGACCTCGAACCCGTCAGCGTCCTCGAGGTAGGCGGCGTAGTGGTCCGGCCCGCCCGCGTGGGGGTGCCGGTCGGGGAACAGGAGCGTCCAGCCGTGCGCGAGGGCGTCACGGGTCAGGGCGTCGACGTCCTGCGGGGTGCCCGCGTGGAAGGCCACGTGGTTGACACCGGGCCGGCGTCGCTCGTGGGCGACGCCGAGGACGTCCGGGCCGGCCTCGAGGACCACGTAGCTGTCGCCGAGGCTCCAGCTCCCGCCGCTCGGCCACGTCCCGGTGCGCGTGTGGCCGAGCTGTTCGAGCAGCCGGCCGAGCGTCGCGGTGGCGCGCTCGAGGTCGGGTACCCAGATCTCGAGGTGGTGAAGGACTCCGCGTGTCGGCATGGAGCGATCCTGCCCGCCGGACGCTCGTCAGCGACGGCGGGCGGCGAGGGTGGTCGCCGCCGGTGCCAGCAGGGCGACGGCGGCCGCGACGAACGCTGCCGTCGCCACGGCGTGGTCCACGAGCGGACCACCGGTCCGGCCCAGCCCGATCCACGTCAGGCCCCACGCCATCGCCACGCCGACCGGGACGACGACGCTCGGCCGGCCGCGCCCGTACGCGGCGTACGCCACCGCGAGCACCGCGGCCAGCGCCAGGACGACCACGGACCAGGCCGTCGCGCCCAGGCCGAGCTCGCCGACGTCGGCGACCGCGAGGAAGGCCGCGATGTTCGCGAGCGTCGCGACGCTGACCCAGCCCAGGTAGAGACCGACGGTCACGTCCGTCACCAGGGACGCCGGGGCGCCCGTGTGCGGCAGGCGGACCAGCCGGACGAGGACCACGGCGAGGACGGCGAGCAGCGCGAGGATCACGACCACGCTGCCGCCCACCGTGCCGGCCTGCACGACCCCGATCCACAACGCGTTGAGCAGCATCGACGCCAGCACCCACCACGACACGGCGCGCAGACGCGGGTCCGAGCCCTGGCGCGGCAGGACCTGGACGACCGCGAAGACCGCCAGGCCGAGGTAGATCAGCGACCAGATCGAGAACGCCGGGCCGGCCGGGGCGAGCGGTGTGGCCGTCGCGGACAGCGCGCCGCCCGCGGCCTGCGCGACGGGCTGACCGCCGAGCGCCCCGGAGCCGACCGCCGCGCCCGCGATCGCGACCACCGCACCGAGCAGGACCGTGACCTGGCGGACGCGGTCACGGGACGTGGTGGGGGCCGGGGTTGCCGTGCTCGTGGTGTCCATGTCTCCAGGGTGACGACACTCAGCACGCTGAGCATCTTGGGCGGCGGAGCGGGCGCGCGGCCCGTACGTCCCGGCGTGGGTACGTGGTGGCCCGCTCAGGCCCGGCGACGGAACGGGGCGAGCGTGGCGCGCACCTGGTCGGCGGCGCCCCAGTCGTGGTCGAACTGGGCGATCACGGCCAGGTGCTGACGCAGCTGCAGGACCGGCATGCGCGCGCGCCAGCCGGTGTCGAGCCCGGTGAGCTCGGCGTAGAGGTCGAAGAACGCGTGCGCCTCGGGCGGCGGCGCCGTCGTCCACACGTGCGCCAGGTCGACCTCGGCCCACGTGTACGACACCGCGGGGTCGATCAGCGCCGGTCGCCCGTCGGCGGTCGCCAGGACGTTCTGCGCCCACAGGTCACCGTGCGTCAGGCACGCCGGGCGGTCCGGCAGCAGCTCCGGCAGCCGGGCGCAGAGCCGCTCCAGCGCAGCGCGGTCCGCGGCGTCGAGCGCGGCGTCGACGCGCGGCTCGCCCAGCCAGCGCAGCAGCCGGTGCCGGGCGAAGAACTCGAACCCGTCGTCCTGCCACGTGTTGACCTGCCGGCGACGGCCGAGCCAGTTGTCGCCGGCCCACCCGAACCGGGGGTGGGTCGTGGTGGTGTGCAGGTGGGCGAGCGTGTGCGCGAACCGCTCCCAGAACGCCGCGTCGGCCGGTCGCGGGTGCAGCGCCTCGAGGACGAGCAGGTCCTGGCCGGCGAGCACGACGTCGGGCGTCGGGACGCTGCCGAGGGTCCGCAGCGCCGCCAGCCCCTCGGCCTCGGTGGCGAACGCGTCGTCCGACGGCGCGACGTCGAACGCCTTGACGAACACCGACGTGCCGTCGCCGAGGCGCGCCAGGCCCGCCGTCGCGGCGAGCCCGCCGGTCGCCGGCTCGACCGCGACGACGTCCGTCATCCCGGCAGCGTGCAGCCGTCCGAGCAGCAGGGACATCGGCTCGGTCACGTCGCGCACCGCTCGTGCGGACGGGCGCCCCGGCCGGCGCGCACGGAGCCGTCGGACCACGGCCGCAGCGGGATGTCGTCGTCGGGCACGGTGTCGACGCTCCGCTCGCCGGGGTGCGTCACCACGCCGCGCGCGCGTAGTCCTTGAGGAAGCACCCGTACAGGTCCTCGCCCGCCTCGCCGCGCACGATCGGGTCGTAGACGCGCGCGGCGCCGTCGACCAGGTCGAGCGGCGCGTGGAAGCCCTCCTCCGCGAGCCGCACCTTGGTGGGGTGGGGCCGCTCGTCGGTGATCCACCCGGTGTCGACGGCGGTCATGAGGATGCCGTCGGCCAGCATCTCCGCCGCGCTGGTGCGCGTCAGCATGTTGAGCGCGGCCTTGCTCATGTTGGTGTGCGGGTGCCCGGGGCCCTTGTACCCGCGCGAGAACACGCCCTCCATCGCCGACACGTTGACGATGTACGTGCGGCGCGCGGGCGACGCCGCGAGGGCCGGGCGCAGGCGGCTGACCAGGATGAACGGTGCCGTCTGGTTGCACAGCTGCACCTCGAGCAGCTCCATCGGGTCGACCTGCTCGACGGTCGCGACCCAGCTGTTGGTCTCGGCGACGTCCGGGATCAGGCCGCCGGCGTCGATGGACGTGCCCGCGACGAGCCGCTCGAGGCTCGCGGCCTCGGCCGTCAGGGACTGCGCCGTGAGCTCCTCGGCGGCGGCGCGGGCCGCACGCTCGATCGCCAGGGCGGGGCTGGTCAGCTCGCTGACGGACCCGGCGAGCGCTCGCGGGTGCGCGTCGCTCGTGTGCCCGAACGTCGTGATCATCCGCGCGGCGTCGGCCGTCGGCGGTGCGGACTCCGCGTCGGCGAGCCGCGAGTACGCCCCGGGTGACCGGCGCACGGTCTGCGCGGCGTTGTTGACGAGCACGTCCAACGGTCCCTGGGCCGCGACGTGGTCGGCGAGCGCCACGACCTGCGACGGGTCGCGCAGGTCGATCCCGACGACGTGCAGACGGTCCAGCCAGTCGTCCGCGTCCGCCATCGCGCTGAACCGGCGCACCGCGTCCTGCGGGAACCGCGTCGTGATCGTCAGGTCCGCGCCGTCGCGCAGCAGCCGCAGCGCGATGTACATGCCGATCTTCGCGCGGCCGCCGGTGAGCAGCGCACGGCGTCCCGTGAGGTCCGTGCGGGCGTCGCGCTTGGCGTGGTGCAGCGCCGCGCAGTCCGGGCAGAGCTGGTGGTAGAACGCGTCGACGACCGTGTAGTCCTGCTTGCACACGTAGCACGGGCGCGCGCGCAGCAGCGTCCCGGCGATCGCGCCCGTCGCCGCCGACGTCAGCGGCAGGCCGTTCGTCTCGTCGTCGATCCGCCCCGGGCTGCCGGTCGCGGTCGCGGCGACGACCGCCGCGTCGGCCTCGGCCACCAGCCTGCGCTTCTCGCCGCGGCGGTGCTTCTTGGCCGCCTTGAACAGCCCGGACGACGCCCGGCGGGCGGCGGCGTGCTGCGGGTGCTCCTGCGGCAGGACGGCGACCTGGTCCATGACCCGCAGGAACGTCGCGAAGTCGGCGGGGTCGACGCCGTGCGGGGTCGCCGCCGGTCCGTCGGTGGCCGCGGCGGGGTGGTCCGCGGGCGTGGTGGTCTGCGCGCTCATGCGCCGTCCGTCCTGCGTGGGGGAGGCCCGACGTGGTCACGCAGGCCTGAAGAATCGTACGCGGCCCGTCCGCAGGGCCACGGGCGCGGCGGCGTCCGGCCCTCCGGCAGATGTTCCATCTGGTCATGAATTCAGGAAGCCCTGTACTGTCGTGCCTCATGGAGACCGCGACCCTCACCCACACCGCGGCGCTCGCGCGCCTCGGGTACGCACTGTCCGACGAGACGCGCGCGCGGGTCCTGCTGACCCTCCGGGAGGCACCCGCCTACCCGTCCGACCTCGCCGACGCGCTCGGGGTGTCGCGGCAGGTCATGTCGAACCAGCTCGCGTGCCTGCGCGGCTGCGGTCTGGTCGAGGCGATCCCCGACGGACGCCGCACCTGGTACCGGCTCGCGGACCCGCACCTCGCACCAGCCCTCAACGACCTGCTGGACCTCGTCCTGGTCGTGGACCCGGCGTGCTGCGGCCCCGACTGCACGTGCGCCCCGTGAGCGCGGTCCCGACCGGCCTGCGACAGCCGGACGACGCCCGTCGTCGCACCCTCGAGCGGCGCATCCGCTGGGTCGTGGCGGCGACGATCACGTACAACGTCGTCGAGGCCGTCGTCGCGATCCTGGCGGGTCGCGCCGCGTCGTCGTCGGCGCTGATCGGGTTCGGGCTCGACTCGACCGTCGAGGTGCTGTCCGCCGCGGCCGTGGCGTGGCAGTTCGCCGCACCGGACCCGCGCACGCGGGAGCGGGTCGCGATGCGCCTCATCGCCGTCTCGTTCCTCGGCCTGGCCGTGTTCGTGACCGTCGACGCGGTCCGCACGTGGCTCGGTGCGGCGGACCCGGAGCACTCGACCGTCGGCATCGTGCTCGCCGCCGTGTCGCTCGCCGTCATGCCGGGGCTGTCGTGGTTCGAGCGCCGCACCGGCCGTGAGCTCGGCTCCGCCTCGGCGGTCGCCGACTCCCGGCAGACGCTGATCTGCTCCTACCTGTCGGCGGTGCTGCTGGTCGGGCTCGTCCTCAACAGCACGCTCGGCTGGTGGTGGGCCGACCCGCTCGCCGCCGTCGTCATCGCGGGCTTCGCGGTCCGTGAGGGCATCGAGGCGTGGCGCGGCGACGCGTGCTGCACGCCCGTCGCGGCGCTGCTGCCGGGCGACGACGAGGACGCGTGCAGCGACGGCTGCTGCCGCTGACCGCTCCGGCGCGGCCGGCCCGGCGGCTCACGCGTCCGCGGTGACGAGGCGCAGGGCCCCCTCGCGCTCGGGCTGCTCGCGCAGGTGCCCGTGCGCGCGGTCCCACGCGCCGCCGGCCAGGTCGGACGCGAGACGGTCGAGGCCGCGCCGCACCGCATCCGGCTCGCCCAGGACGATGCCGGACGTCGCGGCGCGGACGTCGGGGCGCAGGAACTCCTCGGGACGGCCGTAGTACGCCTCGCCGAACCCGTCGGTGCAGTCCCACGGCACCGGGACGACGTCGACGCGGACGGCGCTGCTGCCGCGGGCGAGCGCACCCGTCACCCGCTCGATCGTCGGGAACCGCAGCTGCTCGGCGGCGACGACCTCGGGGAAGTAGTCGGCGAACCAGTACTGCTGGAGCGCGGGGGCGTCGAAGGTGAGCACGACGACCGGCCCGCGGCTCACCCGGCGCATCTCGCGCAGTCCCCGGTCGACGTCGCTCCACTGGTGCACCGTCACGGTGGCCATGACGGCGTCGAAGCTGTCGTCGTCGAACGGCAGGTGCTCCGCCGTCGCGTCGACCGCCGGCGCCGCCCCGGCAGGCCGTTGTGCGCGCATCGCCGCCGACGGCTCGACCGCCAGCACGTACCGGTCGGCGGGCTCGTAGGACCCGGCCCCGGCGCCGACGTTGAGCACGGTCCGGGCGGCGCCGAGCGCCGCGTGCACCCTGGCCGCGATCCGCGGGTCCGGTCGGCGCACCGCCGCGTACCCCGCGCCGTGCCGCTCGTAGTCGACGTCACCTGCCGGGTGCTCGCGGGTCGTCACCGCGCCATCCAACCACGGCCGCGCCCGCAGGGCGTTGCAGGATGCACACCGCCCGCGTGCGCCGGCGAGACCCCGCGCGCGGCCCCGCGCCACCTTGGCGATACTCCTACCGATCCGCCGGTCGTCCGGCTCGGTGCACCGGGCGCGGGCTCCGGCGCGAGGCGGGTGCGACGGAGGGAGGCCACGTGCGACGACCCGACGCGTGGCGACGGACCCTGCTCGCGGCAGCCGCAGGAGCGGGTCTCTGGGTCGCCGGAGCCGCGCTGGCCGCACCCGCGCAGGCAGCCGACGCGCCGTCCTCCGATCTCCTGGGCGGTGTCGTCGCCGTGCTCGACGGGACCGCCGCCGGTCTCGGCACCGTCGTCGACGGCACCGTCGGCGCCCTGGTCGACGGCACGGTCGAGGCCGTGGTCCGCCCGGCCGCGCCGCAGCCCGTGCCGTCCCCGCCCGTGCCGTCCCCGCCCGTGCCGCCGGCCCCGGTCGTGCCGCCCGCCTCGCCCGTGCCGCCCGCCTCGCCCGTGCCGCCGGCCCCGGTTTCCGCGGTCCCGGTTGCTGCGGACGCGGTCGCCGTCGTCGTCGTCGTGGGCACCGTGGCGCCCGTCACGGAGGAGGTCGCTCGGGTCACCGACGCGGTCGGCGACGTGACGTCCCGTGTCGCCGCGGAGCTCGCGCCCGTGACGTCCCGCGTCACCGCGGAGCTCGCTCCCGTGACGTCCCGCGTCACCGCGGAGCTCGCGCCCGTGACCGCCCCGGTCGTCACCGCACTCGCACCCGTGCTGGTGCCGGTCGGCGACCTGCTCGCTCCGGTGACGTCCCCGCTGGCCCCCGTTCTCGCGCCCCTGGCGCCGGTGCTGGGGGACGCCCTCGCGCCCGTCGTCCCCGGCCTCGTGCCCGGTGCCGGCGTGCTCGTACCGGGCACGCCGGCGTCGCCGGGCCTCCCCGTGGTGTCACCACCCGACACCGCCACGGCGACCGTCCCGCTCCCTGTCGCGCACGCCGGGGGCCTGCGTCCCGGCGCGGGCGTCGAGCGCCCGCGTGCCGTCGACGCGCAGGGACCGGCAGTCGACGCGCCGGTCCCGACGGCGGCCGCCGGCGCGCTGCCCGTCGCACCGGCAGCGCCGTCAGGACCGCCGGTCCCGCCGAGGGCTCCGTCCGACTCCCACGGAGTGCCGTCCCCGTCCTCGGCGAAGCCCGCCGAGGCGGCCGTGCCCACCGGCACGGCCCGCACCGGTGCGCTCGTCGCGCTCGGTGCCGTCCCGGCCGACGACGACGTCGTCCCGGCCGGCCTCGCGCCGCGTCCCGGCGCCCGCCCCGACTGACCCGTCGAGGACAGCGCGGACCCCGGTCGTCGACCGGGTGCGCACGGACGGGTCGGCGCCGCGTCACCGGACGCCGACCCTGCGGTGTCCGTCGCGGTGGGCGGGGACGGGTCGGAGGGGGCTCGCACCTCGTCCGCCGCGGCGGGTGCCGGTGGTGGCCGAGGACGAGACAGGAGATGAGAGTGACGATGCGCGAGGACGACACGACAGGGCGGGCCGCGCACCCCGCCGAGCCCGGGCTGCCCGGACAGTGCGACGCCACCGACGCGGTCGACGACCTGTGGTGCGGGACGCGGACCGACGCGCCGCACGCCGTGGTGCCGGCGCACGACGACGTGCGCCGCTGGGCGTGGCAGGTCCGGAGGTGACCGGAGCGACGTCCCGCCCGACGCTCCCGGTCAGCGGTGGGCGACGAGGGCGGGAGCAGGTCACGCTGTCCTCATGAACCCACGCGTGCGTGACGGACTTCTCGGGGCGGTGGCCGCCGTCCTCGTCCTGGTGCTCGTGGCGGGGGTCTTCCTCTGGTCGATCAGCGACCCCGCGGGCGGTGGGGCCGCGACGGCGCCGGCGCCCGGCCCGGCCGCGACCCCGTCGGGCGGGGACGCCGGCGAGCCGCCGTCCGACCTCGGCCCCGCCGAGATGTGGCTCGACGACCTGGTGCTCGACGCGGGCACCGTCGTCCTGCCCGGCTCCACGCTGCGCGACGTCACCGCCGCCGCCCAGGGGGTGCGGACGGGGCCCGACGGGCTCGTCGCGGCGGCGATGGTGGTGGACGCCACGGTCCCGTTCGAGGTGGTGGCCGCGCAGATCGGTGACGACACGGTGGTGCGGTCCGACGGGTCGGGGGAGGTGGTCGTGGAGCGCACCGCGGAGGTGGGCGGCCGCGGGTTCGACGTGGTCGCGACCGGTTCGGTCGAGGTCGTCGCCGGACGCCTGGTCGTCGAGCCGACGACCATCGACCTCGGCGGCCCGGCGTTCCTCGCCGGGCTCGTGGGGTCGGTCGTGCGTCAGCTGGTCACGATCGAGCACGAGGTCGAGGGCCTGCCCGAGGGGCTGGTGCTGCAGGACGTCGTCGTGCGCGACGACGGATTCCGGGCGAACCTGCGCGGCGAGGACGTCCGCATCGTCTTCCCGTCCTGACGGACACCGCCACCGACGAGGCGGCCGCGTCGGGCCGTGCGCCGTGGACGGCGCCCACGTCCTACCGGTCGCAGCCGGCGAGCAGCTCGGCGGTCGTGCGTTCCAGCGCGTCCGGGACGAGCCGGTAGTAGGCCCAGACGCCGCGCTTGTCGCGGGTGAGCATGCCGGCGTCGACCAGGATCCTGAGGTGGTGGGAGACCGTCGGCTGGGAGAGGGCGACGGGGTCGGTGAGGTCGCAGACGCACGCCTCGCCGTCGGGATGGGCCGCGATGATCGACAGCAGCCGCAGCCGGGTCGGGTCGGCCAGCGCCTTGAGCCGCTGGGCGAGCCCGGTCGCGGCGTGCGCGTCGAGCCGAGCGGGTGCGCTCGCTGCGCAGCAGCCTGCCGGGTCCGGGGCGAGCGGGAGCGGCTTCCCCGGCGTCGACGTGCTCATCGGCCCAGCATCCCCCAGACATCGAAGAATGTCGATATTGACAGCCGCGCCGTGCGCGCGGCACTGTGCATCGACAACCTTCGATGTCAGGAGCCCGAGATGGACGACATCCACGAGCAGGTCCGTGAGCGTTACGCACGGGCGGCCACAGCCCCAGCCCCAGCCGCAGGTGGCTGCTGCGGAGAGGCGTCGTGCGCGCCGGTCGCCGAGCCCGGCAGGTTCGGGCGCGACCTCTACGACGCCGCCGACCTCGTCGGCCTGCCCGCGCGGGCCGCCGAGCTGTCGCTGGGCTGCGGCAACCCGCTGGCCGTGGCTGACCTGCGCGCGGGCGAACGCGTGCTGGACCTCGGCTCGGGCGGAGGCATCGACGTGCTGCTGTCCGCGCGGCGCGTCGGGCCGACCGGGTTCGCGCACGGCGTCGACATGACCGACGAGATGCTCGCGCTCGCTCGCGCCAACGCCGACGAGGCGGGTGTCTCGAACGTCGCGTTCCACCGGGGCGTCATCGAGGACCTGCCCCTGCCGGACGCCTGCGTGGACGTGGTCGTCTCCAACTGCGTCGTCAACCTCTCGCCGGACAAGCCCCGCGTCCTGGCCGAGGCCTACCGGGTCCTGGTGCCCGGCGGGCGGCTCGGGATCTCGGACGTCGTCGCCGAGGACCATCTCACCCCCGCGCAGCGCGGCGAGCGCGGCAGCCACGTCGGGTGCATCGCCGGCGCCCTGTCCCGTGCCGAGTACCTCGACCTGCTCGCGGCCGCCGGGTTCACCGACGCCCACGTCGAGCTCACCCACCCGGTCGCCGACGCGATGCACGGCGCGATCGTGCGTGCCACCAAGCCCGCCGCCGACCACGTGACCTGGACGACGCACCCGTGACCGGCGCCCGCCCCAGCGTGCTGTTCGTCTGCGTGCACAACGCCGGCCGCTCCCAGATGGCGGCCGGCTACCTGGCCGCCCTGGGCGGTGATGCGGTCGAGGTCCGCTCCGCCGGGTCCCTGCCGGCCGACCGGGTCAACCCGGTCGCGGTCGCCGCCATGGCCGAGGTCGGCATCGACATCAGCACCGGGCATCCCCAGGTCCTGACGCCCGACGCGGTCCAGTCGTCCGACGTCGTCGTCACCATGGGCTGCGGCGACGCCTGCCCGTACCACCCGGGCCGACGCTACGAGGACTGGCTGCTCGACGACCCCGCGGGCCGGGACATCGACGCCGTCCGGTCGATCCGTGACGACATCCGTGCCCGGGTGCTCCGGCTGCTCGACGACCTCGGCATCCCCGCGCGTGACGTGCCTGCCGGCCGACCGTGACGCCGCGGCCGTCGCGAGGCTGCGCCTACGACGCCTGCTGCTCGCCTGCGGTGTGCTCGGTGCCGGTCGGCGCGGCACGTCCGGCCTCGCTGATCTCGGCCCACAGCATGTCGAGGGAGAGGCCGAGGACGTCCGCGATCGCCGCGACGGTCGAGAAGGCGGGGGTCGGTACGCGGCCCGACTCGATCTTCCGGAGCGTCTCCGGTGAGACGCCCGCGCCGAGCGCGGTCTCGAGCATCGAGCGCTTCCCCCTGGCGCGCCGCAGCAGGGCGCCGAGGCGCTGGCCGCGCTCGAGCTCTGCGGGCGTGAGCGGCAACCGGACCATGGTCGCGATACTAGTACCGGGATACTCTTGCCGGGATACTCTTGCCGGGATAGGAATCGGAGACCCCGGAGGAAGCCGAGGCGCCGCGTGATCGAGATCCTGAGCCCCACCGAGCTGGCGCAGGCCAGGGAGACGGGCGCCCTGGTCGCCGACGTCCTGCAGGCCCTCAAGGACCGCAGCGCCGTGGGGGTCAACCTCCTCGACATCGACCGCTGGGCGCAGCGCATGATCGTCGAGGCCGGCGCCCGGTCCTGCTACGTCGACTACGCACCGTCCTTCGGGCGCGGGCCGTTCGGCCACTACGTCTGCACGTCCGTCAACGACGCCGTGCTCCACGGGCGGCCCCACGACTACACGCTGGCCGACGGGGACCTGCTGACCCTCGACCTCGCCGTCTCCCGGGGAGGGGTCGTCGCCGACTCCGCCATCAGCTTCCTCGTGGGCGGCTCGAGGCCCGCGGAGAGCGTCGCGCTGATCGACGCGACCGAGCGCGCGCTCCAGGCGGGGATCGCTGCCGCGGGCCCAGGCGCCCGCATCGGCGACATCTCCCACGCCATCGGCTCGACCCTCGCCGACGCGGGGTACCCGATCAACACCGAGTTCGGAGGTCACGGCGTCGGGACGACGATGCACCAGGACCCGCACGTGGCGAACACCGGGCGGCCGGGCCGTGGCTACCGGCTGCGTCCCGGCCTGCTGCTGGCGCTGGAGCCCTGGGTCATGGCGGACACCGCCGAGCTCACCACCGACGCCGACGGGTGGACGCTACGCAGTGCGACGGGCTGCCGGACCGCGCACAGCGAGCACACCATCGCCGTCACCGACGACGGGGCTCAGGTCCTCACCCTGCCGACGCGGGCGCGCCCCTGAGGTCGGGAGGGTCCGCCGCACGGGCGCGCGGCGTCACGGCGCTCCGCCCGGGCCCCGGTCGTCGTGGAGCCGGCCGCCGGTGAGCTCGAGGAGCGCGGCCTCGGTCCTCTCCAGCTGCTCGGTCCCGATCGTGGTGCGCCACCGTTCGCGCAGCGCGTCGAAGGCGGCGCCGCCGATGGCGGACATCTCGTGACCGCGCGCCGTGACGCGCAGCCGCTTGCGCCTGGCGTCCTCGGGATCGTCGAGGCGCTCGACGTACCCCAGGTCCGCCAGCGCGGCGATCGACTTGGCCGCGGCCTGCCTCGAGACGCCCAGCCGGCGACCGAGTGCCGAGGCGTCGTCCGCGCCGGTGTCGATGGCGCGCAGTGCGAACTCCAGCGACGCGCTGACGCCCGGGTGGCCGGCGGCGGCGAGCTCGGCCACGACCTGCTCGACCATCGCGTCGAAGCCGCCCAGCAGCAGGAGCGCCAGGCGGGCTCCGGGAGAGGTCTCCACGGGGACGAGCGTAGCCGCAGGCCGTCGATTGACAACCTGGTTGCGACGAATCTAGATTGACAACCTGGTTGTCGAATCGCGACACCCGTCACGCCGGGAGGCACCCTCATGAGCTCGCAGACCGCAGCAGCGACCGCCCACGGGTTCACCCACCACAGGGCCCGGGTCGGCGGGGCCACCCTGCACTACGTCGCCGCGGGGTCGACCGGTTCCCCGGTGCTCCTGGTGCACGGGTTCCCCGAGACCTGGTGGGCCTTCCACGAGCTCATCCCCCTGATCGCGGCACGTCACCGTGTCGTCGCCGTGGACCTGCGCGGCTTCGGGGACTCCGAGGCCGCAGGGGAGGACTTCGGCTCGGCCGCCGCGGCGGAGGACCTGCACCAGCTCGTCGTCGCCCTCGGCACCGGGCCGGTGCACCTCGTCGGTCAGGACATCTCCGGCGGCGTCGTCTACCGGCTGGCGGCGACCCACCCCGAGGACCTGCTCAGCCTGACCGCGATCGAGACGGGGCTGGCCGGCTTCGGGCTGGAGTCGTTCGCCGACGTCGCCCACGGCGGCGCCTGGCACGTCGGGGCCCTGGCCACCCCGGGTGTCGCCGAGTTCGTGCTCACCGGCCGGGAGCGCGACTTCCTGGGCCGCATGTGGTTCCCCGGCACGACGCTCGTCGCCGGTGCGGTCACCGAGGAGGACCTCGACGAGCTCACCCGCACCTACACCCGGCCCGGCGCCTGGCGCGGGGCCCACGGGCTCTACTCCTCCGCCCTCAGCGAGGGGGAGGAGCTGAAGGCGCTGGCCGCCACACCGCTGCGGACCCCGGTGCTCGCCGTCGACGCCGTCGGGCACCCCTTCACGTTCGCCACGATGTCCCAGGTCGCCTCCTCGGTGACGCCCGTCCACCTGGAGGGGGTGGGGCACCACGTCGCCCTGGAGGCGCCCGAGCGGCTGGCGGAGGCGATGCTCGCCTTCGTCGAGGGGGTCGACGACGACGGCGCCGTGCCGCTCGGGCGGAGCGTGCCGCGGAGGTAGCGCCGCCGCGGGGTCGGGTCCGGGGCTCGGCGTCCGCGCGCGCGTCTCAGGGTGCGCGGAGGCGCAGGCTGCTCACCAGCGCCGCGAGGTGCTCCGGGGCCTCCAGGTGGGCCAGGTGGCCCTGCCCGTCGAGCTGGTGCACGGTCGCGCGGGGGACGCGGCGTGCGACGTCGTCGAACGACGTCCCGTACGGCGCCCGGCCCCGGTTCTGCTCGCCGACGACGAGATCGACCCGGTCGGCTCGCGTGGCGAGCTCCGCCGGCTGCGGCGCCCGGTTGATCGCCAGCGTCTCGGCGTGGAGCGGGGTGCTCAGGCGCCGCAGCTCCGCCCAGGTCGCGCCCTCGGACCGCAGCGCGTCCACCACGTCGTCTCCGACGCCGGTGACCTGCCGGAGCGCGACCTCGACGCTCCGGTCGAGGTCGTCGGCGTCGTGCGCCCGCCGCAGGTCCGGCAGCGCACGGGCTCCGAAGGGGGCCGTCACCGGCTCGTAGGCGATCAGCTGCGGCACCGCGACCGTGTTCGCGAGGTGCAGCGCGATGAGACCGCCGTAGCTCCACCCGAACAGGGTGCGGACCTCGGTGAGCCCATGCACGACCGCCGCGACGTCCCCGACCTCGGTCTCGAGCGCGTAGGTGTCCGTCAGCGGGCCCGAGGGGTGCCGGCCCCGCCGGTTGACGACGACGATGGTGCGCCACCCCTCGAGGCGACGCGCCACCCCGGCCCACGCGGCGGCGTCCGCCAGGGCACCGGGGACCAGGACCGCCGCCGGTCCGTCCGGGTCGCCGTAGACGTCCGCCGTCACCCAGCTGCCGCCCACCGGGACGTATTTCTGTAACGATCGCTCCATAAAACCGATTGTGAAGCGTCTGCTCTAGAATCGTCAACATGACGACGAGGCCCGTCGGCCGACCACGGGCGTTCGACCGGGACGCCGCTCTCCGGCAGGCGGCCCACCTGTTCTGGCAGCGGGGCTTCTCCGGCACGTCGACGCGCATGCTGACCGACGCCCTGGGGATCTCGAGCTCCAGCCTGTACGCGGCGTTCGGCACGAAGGCCGCGCTGTTCGACGAGGCGGTCCGCACCTACGCGCTGCGGTACAGCGTGATCTACGACCGCGCGGTGGCCGAGCCCACGCTGGCCCGGGTGATCGAGCGCGTGCTCGTGGACTCGGTGAACGAGTTCACCCGGACCGACGAGGGGCATCCGGGGTGCCTCACCAGCAGCGCCGTCATGGCCGACGCCTCGTCGACCCTCGACGTCCGGGCCTACGTCGCCGAGCTCCAGCGTGCCGACGAGGCGCGCCTCGAGGCCCGCATCGAGCGCGCCGTGCTGGACGGAGACCTCATGGCCGCGGTGGAGCCCGCACTGCTCGCGCACCTCGTGCAGACCGTCTGGCAGGGGCTGTCGGCCCGCGCCGAGCTCGGCGCCACCCGCGACGAGCTGCTCGGTGTCGCCCGCCTCGCCCTGGAGCTCGTCTCCCGCGGTGCTCCGGCGCCACCCTGACGGCCGATGGCCGTGCCCGCGTCATCCACCGATCCGACACCACGAGGAGCCGCCGTGCCCGTCACGCTCATCGACCCCCAGGGCCTTCCCGAGCTCGACCTGTACCGGCAGGTCGCCGTCGCCACCGGGTCCAGGACGGTCTTCGTCGCCGGCCAGGTCGGCTGGGACGCCGCCACCGGTGCCGTCGCCGGCCCGGACCTCGCGGCCCAGACCGCACAGTGCTACCTGAACGTGGCCCGCGCCCTGGAGGAGGTCGGGGCCTCCTTCGACGACGTGGTCAGGCTGACCGTCTACCTCGTCGACTGGACGCCGGACAAGATGCCGGAGCTCGTCGCCGGCATCGCCCGCGCGGCCGCGACGCTGGGCATCGAGCCCCCGCGGCCACCGCTCACGGGGATCGGCGTGGCGGCGCTGGCCGAACCCGGCCTCCTGGTGGAGGTCGAGGCGACCGCGGTCGTCGCCTGAGCGACGCCGTCACGACGTGCGGCCGGCGGAGGCGGCGGGCGCGACGGCGGGACCCGGGGCGCTACCGTGCGCCCATGAGCAACCTGAGCGACGTCGGTGACCGGGACTCCTGGCGCTGCTGGCTGTGCGACGAGCCGGTGGACCCCGACGCCTCGGTCAACTCCGACCGCGGCCCCAGCGTCGACCTCGGTGCCGTGGCCCGGTCGAAGAAGGGCGCGACGGGCGCCGAGCGGCTCGCGCACCGCACGTGCAACACCCGCAAGGGCGCGGTCAGGCCGGTGGTGGCGTGGTCGCCCGACCTCTTCGTCGTCGACCCCGCGCCCATCGCCGAGACCGTCGAGCGCCTGCGGCGCAAGGCAGGACGCGAGGTGGTGGCGCGCTGCCCGAGCCGCGCGGACGCCGACCAGGCCGCCGACTGGCTCGTCGACCGGCTGTCGCGGTTCGCCCCCGACCTGCCCGTCACGACGCAGGTCGAGCCGGGCGGCGGGCAGTTCCTCCTGACGCTGCGCACGTCCTGACGCTGCGCACGTCCTGACGCTGCGCACGTCCTGACGCTGCGCACGTCCTGACGCAGCGATGTCGGTCCCACCGCCCCTCCGGGGCAGCAGCCCTATGCCGCGGTGACCACGGGCGCGAGCGGCTCACGGGCCTGCGTGGAGTCACCGGCGATGCGTGAGGCCGCCCCGGACCCGCGGCCCGTCGCGACGACGACGACCGCGGCGACGGCCGGCAGCGCCACGAGTACGGCGACCGCCGCCCAGGTCGCGGCGTCGGGTGCGACGACGGGCTGGGCCCGCAGCGCCTGCACCAGGGCGACGACCGTGAGCCCGCCCCAGGCGCCGGCGACGAGGCCGACCGTCAGGCGCTGCCGGCGCAGGCTCACGTCGAGGCGGTGCGCGGCGGCGAGCCACACCAGGGCCAGCGCGACCAGCGGCAGCACCTGCAGCCCGTGCAGCCCGAGGAAGTGCGCGACCCGCAGGTCGCCGTGCTCGGTCGACCAGCCGAGCAGCGGCAGCCCTGCGCCGCCGTCGACCCCGCCCACGGAGTGCGCCCCGATGCGCGGGCCCGTGAGGTCCTGCGCCGGCTTCGGGCTCGGCATGAGGAAGCCGACGAGGCTCCCGCCGAGCATGATCAGCACGGCGAGCTTCATCGCCAGGGCGACGGGCCCGTCGCCGAGCCGCGCCCGCGCGAGCAGCAGGCCGAGGCAGGTGACCGCGAGGGTGAAGATGCCGACGGCGGCGCCCATCACGCTGAAGACGGTGGCGTCGAGCACGGTCTCGTTGTTGAAGTGCGATGCGCGGCCGCGAGCGGCCTGGCCGGTGATGAGGGCGGCCTCGAGGACCATCGCCCACCCCGTGGTCTCGAGCAGGGCCCGGACCGTGCGTGTGCGCGCGACGTGGGAGTAGATCCAGAGCATCGCCGGGCCGAGCGCGAGGAAGGACAGGCCGAACTTCAGGGGCTTGGCCCACAGGGGTGCGCCGTCGAGGACCGTCGGGTCCGTGAGCGCGAGCACGACGAAGACAGGGACCGCCGCGACGTGCAGGGCGGTCAGGACGGTGTAGGCGCGGGACACGCCCCACGCCGCGGTCAGGAGCGACATCGAGACCTCCGGAGGAGTTGGGGCGAACGGTGTTCGCCTGATGTCCGCGGACTCTAGCGAACAGTGTTCGCTACGTCGAGGCCCGGTCCGGCCCGCGTGCGGCGAACGGAGTTCGCTAGCCTCACGGGATGCCGACCAACGACCCCCGCGACGACGTCCGCCGGTCGGTTGCCGACCCCTCGCCGCGCGACGGGGCGGGCCCGAGGCCCGACTCCGCCGGGCCGGCACGCGGACGCGGGCTCTCGGAGGAGCGCGTCCTGGCGGCCGCCCGTGAGCTGCTCGTCACCGGTGGGCCGGACCAGGTCGTCGTCCGGGAGGTGGCCCGGCGCCTGGGCGTCGCGCCGTCGTCGCTGTACAAGCACGTGCGCGGCCGCGACGAGATCCTCACCCTGCTCATCGCGGAGTGCTGGGCCGAGCTCGCCGCGGCCTGCGAGCGCGCGCTCGACGCACCGGTCGACGGTCACCGCGCGCGCCTGCGGGCGACGTCGCTCGCCTTCCGCGCGTGGGCGCTCGCGCACCCGGCCGAGTACCAGCTCGTCCTGGGCTACCCCCTCCCCGGGTACGTGGCCCCTCCCGGCGGTCCGACCGACGCCGCCGGCTGGCGCGTGGGCGCCGCGTTCCTCCGGCTCTACGACGCGGCGCGGCGGGCAGGGCGCCTGCGCACGCCGGTCCTCCCCGCCCCCCGGGGGGTGGGGGACGCGCCCGGAGCGGACGCGGGCCTCCCGGGCTTCTCCGTCGACGAGACCTACCTGTTCGTCATGGGCTACCAGCGCCTGCAGGGGCTGGTCGCGTTCGAGGTGTCGCGCCAGCAGGTCGTCGGCATCGCCGACCGCGCCGCGTACGTGCTCGACCAGGTGGAGCGGCTGCTGGACGAGATCCTGACCCCGGGCGGCTGACAGCCGGGCCGACGGTCAGGTCACCCGCCGCCGTTGCGGGCCACCACGTTCTGCCCCGCGTCGGTCGCGGCGGGTGCGTCGAGGCCGCGCCCGGTGTTGTCCGTGACCACGTTGCGGCGCAGCCGCAGCGCGGTGCTCGTGGACACGATGCCGTCCCGGTTCCCCGTGACGACGTTGCCCACGAGCGACTGGGGTGACGTGTCGTGCCACCACTGGCCGCCGTCGCGTGAGGTGTAGGCGGTGCCGTTGCGGCGGAAGACGTTCGCGGTGAGCGTCGCGTAGCGGTCGACGAGCGTGACGGCGACGTCGTTGTCGACGAAGGTGGTGCGCTCCAGACGCAGGGCGCCGGCCCGCGCCCGGGCGTCCCCCTCGATCGCGACGGCGTGCCGGCGCAGGGTGCTGTCGAGCACCGTGACGTCCGCCGAGCCCACGGCGATGCCGAGGCCGTTGCCCACGAACGTGCTGCGCAGGAAGGTGCAGCTCCCCGTGCAGAAGGCGGCGACCTGCGACAGCCGCGTGAAGCGCGAGTCCGCGACGAGGCACCCGGCCGTCGTCTCGCACACGGTGCCGCTGCTCGCGTCGTCCACGGTCGTGCGACGCATCTCGGCGCGGTCGGCGACGAGCCGCACGGCCGTCGCCAGGTTCCCCGTGACGTCGAGGTCGCTGACGACCAGGACGGCGGGCGGCGCGACCCCGGCGACGGGCAGCAGGTCCAGGCCCGTGGTCCACCCCGTGACCGTGCCGTTGCGGACCTCCACCGTGGCGCCGGCGGCGTCGAGCGCGAGCGCCCGCGTCGGCTCACCCTGCAGCCGGCGGGGCCCGGTGAGGGTGTGGCCCCCGAGGTCGAGCGTGACGTCGCCGACCAGCACCAGCCCGTCGGGGGCGTCGGTGCACGTCAGGTCGTGGGTCAGGACGACGTGACCGGTGACGTGCCGGCCGCACGCCACCTGCCCGCCCGGAGGGCCGCCGACTTCCGCACGGGCGGTCGTGACCGGCCCGGTGACCACGAGCGCCGCGCCCGCCAGCAGCACCGCCGTCGCTCGCCACGTCACCACGGGGTCAGGTCCCAGACCACCGTGCGGAGGCCACCGTCCCGCGCGACCAGGTGGCCGACTGCGGTGCCGTCGCGGGTGACCGCCAGCACCTCGCCCCCCAGCGCGACCTCGCCGCCCAGGCCCGTCCCCAGCGGCACGAGCGCGCCGTGCACCCACACGGCGGGCTGGCGGAGGGCGTCGCCCGACCGTTCCGTCCAGCCGGACACCAGCGCGCCGTGGTGGACCCCGACGGCCGCGGTCGAGCCCGCGCCGGCGGTCGCCAGCGACCGGCGTCCGCGCGCGTCCATCACGACGGCGAGCGACGGGCCGTCGCGCACCTCGATGTTCCCCACGACGACGCCGGTGTCGCTGAGCCCGGTCGGCCGGATGCGTGTCCCGCCGTCGGGGTCCAGGTGACGGACGCCGCCGCCCGCCTCCCACACGACCAGCTGGTACGTCCCGGCGTGGTGGATCCGTCCCAGCACGTCGCCGCGGGCGTTGATGGCCAGGCCCTCGGCGTCCGCGCCCTCGGGCGCCGGCAGGATCCTGAGGTCCCCGTCCCGCCAGACGAACGCGTGCCGGCGCCACCTCTCGTCGTAGGCGGTGCCGGTGACCTCCCCGCGGTCGTTGACGCCGTCGCGCTCGGCCACCCCGCTGGACGCGCCGAGATCGGCGATCACCGTCACCTCGCCGTCGCGGACCACCGCCGCGTGGCTGGACAGCGGTCGGAGCACGCTGGCGACGACCAGCCCGTGGGCGTTCACGCCGGTGGGCCACACGGTGCGGTCGGGTGCGTCCGGTGCGAGGTCGACGACGGTGCCGTCGGGCCGCCACATCACGGGGCGACCCGCGGAGTGTCCGACGATCTCGCCGCGGTCGTTGACCGCAGCGGGCAGGATCGTGGGGCTCGTCCCCACCTGGCCCGGGTCGGGCAGCAGGGCGACGCCCGTCGTCGCCTCCCAGCGGAAGAACCGCGTGCCCTCGTCGGTCCACGTCTGCCCCACGACGACGCCGGAGCCGCTGACCATCATGGGGCTCGCGCGGCCCGGGACCCCGAGGTCCCGCGGGGACGTGAGCCGGCGCACGTCCCGCAGCAGACGCTCGACGCCCGCGCCGGCCGCCGCCGGGGACACCCCTGACGGCGCGACGAGGTCGGGCGCCGCCGACGCCGGGGTCACCACCGAGCCGATCAGCACCGCCGCACCTGCGGACGTCAGCAGCGTCCGTCCACGCATGCCGGCCATCCGACCGCCCCCCGCCGGCCCGGCGCCGGACGACGCCGGCGCATCGGTCCCAGGGTGCCCAGGCGCGACGAGGCTGTCCAGAGGCGCCGTTCCCCAGCGCGTCGCGCCGCCGGTGCCGCCGGCCGGGGCGGGGTCCGTCCCCTCGCGGCCTGGGACCCGCGCAGGACGAGGCTCGTGGGCGTCAGGCGCGGGGGTCGGTTGCGGACGGTCTGCGGCCGACCGCCTCCGAGGTGGGAGCCGTGACCCGCACCCCGACCAGGCGCTCGGACACCTCCCAGACCCGGCGCGCGTCGTCCATGCGACGCAGCGGAGCCCACAGCTCCTGCCGCGCCGGCGGGCCGCCCACGGTCCGCTTCGGTCCGAAGAACTGGTCGCCGCGCGAGTCGGCGCCGGTCGCGGCCATGAGGGCGGGGAGCGCCGCGCTGCGCGGGGTGCCCACGACGCCGGTGCGAGAGAGGACGCCGATCAGGCGACGCTCCGCGGGGACGCGGTCGCGTCCCATCGCCGGCTGCGCGGCGAGCAGGTTCGTCGGCGAGATGCCGGGGTGGCAGAGGTTGCTGCTGATGCCCCACCCGCCGGCACGGCTGCGGGCGTCCAGCTCGCGGGCGAACAGGCCCACGGCGATCTTCGACCCGGTGTAGGCCTTCATGACGTCGTAGGTCTCGTCGTGGTTCAGGTCGTCCCAGTTCAGCTCGCCGCTGCGGGCGGCGATGCTGGTCTGGTGGGTGACGCGGGCCCCGCCCGCGCGCAGGAGCGGCAGGAGGCCCAGCGTGAGCGCGACGTGGCCGAGGTGGTTCGTGCCCCACTGCAGCTCGAAGCCGTCCGTGGTCTCCTGGCGCTGCGGCGGGCGCATGACGCCGGCGTTGTTGACGAGGAGGTGGACGGGACGTCCCTCGGAGGTCAGCTGCGCCACGAGGGCGGCCACGGACTCCAGCGAGGACAGGTCCAGCGAGCGCGTGCTCACCGTGGCGCCGTCGACGGCGGAGCGGATGCGCTGTGCCGCCGCCTCGCCCTTCTGCTGCGACCGGACCGGCATGACGACCTCGGCACCGGCCTGCGCGAGGCGCGTGGCGATGATGTGGCCGATGCCGTCGCTCGCGCCGGTGACGACGGCGAGCCTCCCGGTCAGGTCGGGGATGGTGAGGTCGTACGTGCGTGGCATGGCAGGCTCCGTCGGTCGGGGTCCGGTGCACCGGATCGGCGCGTGCGCCCATGCTCGAACGGTGGCCCGACGGCATCCAGGGCCTGCCGATCCACGGCTGTCGAGGGCGCGTCTGCCGTCGCGGCGGGGCTCAGGGGGCGACGGGCTGGGTGCCGATGACGGCGAGCAGCCGCAGCTTCTCGTGGCTGTCGCTGCCGGGCGCGGCCGTGTAGACCAGCAGGCGGTGCGACTGGTCGGGATCGAGCAGCGTCTGGCAGGTCAGCTCCAGCCGTCCCACCGACGGGTGCAGGAAGCGCTTGGTGTCGGGCATGCGCGCACCCACCTCGTGGGTGTCCCACACCCTGCGGAAGTCCTCGTCGTCCTGGAGCATCGCGGCCAGGTGCGCCGCCCGTGAGGTCGGTCCACGCAGAGCCACGAGCTGGCGCAGGCTCGAGGCGTACAGCCGCGACAGCTGCTGGCGCTCGTCGGGCGGGTACGGCTCCCTGGCCGCGGGGTCGGTGAACCACCGGTACCCGATGCAGCGCTCGGGACCCGTGCGCTGCGAGGCGTCACCGGTGAGGGCGGCTCCGAGAGGGCTCTGACGCAGGGTCTCGCCCAGCTCCGTGACGACCTCGGCGGGCGTGTCGGAGAGGCGGTCGAGGATGCGCAGGAGCCCGGGGCTCACGAAGTCGCTGGCCGGGCCGCGCACGGGCGGGCTGTGTCCGGCCAGGCGGAAGACGTGGTCGCGCTCGTCCAGCGTCAGGTGCAGGCCCTGGGCGATGGAGGCGATCATCTGCTCGGAGGGGTGCGGGCCGGTGGCGCGCTCCAGCCGCGCGTAGTAGTCGGTCGACATGTGGCACAGCACGGCCACCTCTTCGCGACGCAGCCCGTCCGTCCGCCGCCGCCGGCCCCGCGGGAGGCCGACGTCCTCGGGCTGCAGCGACGCGCGTCGGCGTCGGAGGAACGCGGCCAGGCCCGTGCGATCGATCACGACGTCGTTTGTACCTCGCGGACGAGGCACGAGCCACGACCTGCCGATCCACCCTTCACGTCGGGCCGGCGGTGTCGTCGACCGGTCTCACTGCGCCGGTGCCGCCGGCCGGGGCGGGGTCCATCCCATCGCGGCCTGGGACCCGCGCAGGACGAGGCTCGTGGGTGTCAGGCGCAGGAGGCGGTTGCGGACGGTCTGCGGCCAACCGCCGCCGAGGTGGGACCCGAGCCGGCCCGACGCCGCCGCCGACCGCGCCAGCGCGCGGCACCTGGGCCGGCGCGCGGCGTCGAACGCGTGCAGGGCGGGAGCGAGGCGTCCGCCTGCGGCGACGGGTGCCCCGACGAGCAGGCCGACGCACAGGCCGTCCTCGAGCGCCGTGGCCGCGCCCTGCCCCATCGTCGGCAGCATGCCGTGGGCAGCGTCGCCGACCATGACGACCCGACCGGTCGCGTAGCGCGGCAGCCCGCCGGGCAGGTGGTGGACGTCGTGGCGCAGGACGGCCTCGGGAGGCGTCCCGGACAGCACCTCCTGCACGGGCCGCGCCCAGCCGGCGAACCGGGTCCGGGCCGCGTCGAGCTCGTCGGCGATGACGGTGCGCTCGGGCATCGCGACGTAGCCGTACCAGTACGTCTGGTCCTCGGTGACCGGCAGGACGCCGAACTCGGCGTGCGGGCCCCAGAACTGCCGCAGCGTCGTGCCGCCGACGAGTCCGGGCGTGATCGCGCGCCAGCTCGAGTAGCCGCTGTAGACCGGGCGGCGGTCAGGGAACAGCGCCGCGCGGACGGCGCTGCGCATGCCGTCGGCACCGACGACGAGGTCGGCGTGACGCCCCGCGACGACGGCCGGTGCGCCGTCGGGGTCGCCGGGCTCGACCGTCGTGACGGCGGCGTCGGTGACGATCTCGACGCCGTGCTCGACGGCCCGCCGGTGCAGCGCGGTGTGCAGCCGCCGCCGGTGGACGCCGATCAGCGCGACCGCGTCACGCATCGTGGGGGTGTCCGGCAGGGCGAGGACCGGCCGGCCGGCGAGGTCCCAGGTGCCGGCCGCCCACGTCGGGTGGCCCAGTGCCGCGACGTCGTCGTCGTCGAAGCCCAGGCCCCGGAAGGCGGCCACCGCGTTGCGCGACATCGCGAAGCCGGCCCCGACCTCGCCGAGCTCCGGGGAGCGTTCCAGCACCGTGACCTGCCAGGAGGTCCGTGCCAACGAGACGGCCGCGGCCAGGCCCGCGATGCCCGCACCGACGACGACGGCCCGACGTCCCATGCTCTGCTCCTCCGGGGATGACGATCGATACCACAACGATCGTTGTAGTACCGATGTTGCCATACTGTCGGGCATGCCGCGGACCAACCCCACCCGCCGCACCGCGATCACGGACGCGGGCCTGCACCTGCTCGCCCACGAGGGCGTCCACGGCCTCACGCACCGGGCCGTCGAGCGCGCGGCCGGGCTCCCGGCCGGGACCGCGGCCAACTACTTCCGCAGCCGCGAGGCGCTGCTGGTCGCCGTCGCCGAGCGTGTCGTGGCCCTCCACCTGCAGGACATGGCCCGGATCGACCGCGACACCGACCTCGCCACGAGCCGCGACCCCCTCGTCGAGCTCGTCGCAGCCTCGCTCCTGCACGCCGCGACCGACGCGCGCGAGCGGTACCTCGCCATCTTCGAGCTCCAGCTCGAGGCCCGCCGGCGCCCCGTGCTCGCCGCCGCGCTCGCGGGTCTCGGGTCGGCGGCCGCCGGGTTCACGGCCGACGAGCACGCCGCCGTCGGGCTGAGCGTCCCGGCCGGGGCCGTCCCCCTGCTGACGACCCTCTACGGCGGGGTGCTGTTCACCCTCGTCACCGCACCCGGGGACGTCCCGGAGGTCGCCGTGCGCCAGGTGGCGCACGCCCTGGTCCACGGCGCCCTGGAGGCGCACGCCGGGGAGCCGTAGGAGCCCGTGGCGGCACCGACCGGGCGGGGAGCGTCAGCTCGCCACGCAGGTCGGCGTGGGCGTGCGCAGGTCCGTGGTCGTCGTGCCCTGCAGCCCGAAGGAGGTCGACGCCGAGGGCGCGAGCGAGCCGTTGTACGCGACGTTCGCCGCGGTCTGCGTGCCGCCGCTGCGGGTGAAGGAGGCGTTCCAGCCGTTCGCGAGGTCGGCGCCGTCGGACCACGCCCACGTCACGCGCCAGCCCTGCAGCGCCACGGTGCCCGTCGACCTGACCGTGACCGTCGCCGTGAACCCACCGCCCCAGCTGCTGTCCGTGTGCCAGGTCGCGGTGCACGCGGTGGCGGGCGCGGCCGGTGTGGTCGGTGCGGGGGTCGGTGTGGGGGAGGGCGCCGGGGTGGTCGGTGACGGCGTGGGCGACGGCGTCGGTGTGGGGGTGGGGGCCGGTGTCGGTGTGGGGGCCGGCGTCGGTGACGGCGTGGGGGTCGTCGTCGGCTCGGGGTCGTTCCCGCCCTCGGACGGCCAGGTGAGTCCCGCGCCGAGCGGGAACAGCGGCGTCTGCCCGTCGCCCGCGTTGATCGGCTGCTGCGTCGCCGTGGCCGGCCACGAGACCGGCAGCGTGCCCGTCGGCGCCACCGCGCCGAACAGGACGTCCGCGACCCCCGCGCCCTCGCTGCCCGGGAGCCACGCCGCGACGAAGGCGTCGACCGAGGGCAGCAGGCCCGAGACGTCCAGCGGACGCCCCGAGACCAGCACGGCAACGGTCGGCACGCCGGACGTCCGGATGCGCTCGAGCGCCCGGGTGTCGGTCGAGTCGAGCGACAGGCCGTTCGGGCGGTCGCCCTGCCCCTCGGCGTAGGGCCGCTCACCCACGACCGCGATCGCGACGGAGCACGACGCGTCGACGTTGCTCGCGTCGGCGGCGAACGTCGTCGTGCGGCCGCCCGCGAGGACCTCGCGGATCCCCTCGAGGATCGTCGTGCCCGGCACGGTGGGCCCGCTCGCGCCCTGCCAGGTCAGGGTCCAGCCGCCGCTCTGGTTGCCGATGTCGTGCGCGTTCTTCCCGGCCACGCACACCGTCCCGCCCGTCCTGGCGAGCGGCAGGACCCCGGTGTTCCTCAGCACGACCTGGGACTTCTGCACGGCGGTCCGGGCGAGCGCGCGGTGCGCCGCGCTGCCCACCGTGGACGCGTAGGTCCGGTCGGCGTAGGGGTTCTCGAACAGGCCCAGCTCGAACTTCTGCGTGAGCACGCGGGTCACCGCGTCGTCGATGCGGGACATCGGGATGGTGCCGCTCTGCGCACCCTGGCGCAGGTGGGTCAGGAACGTCTCGAAGTCGTTCGGCACCATCACCATGTCGATGCCGGCGTTGATCGCCGTCGCGACCTCCGCGGCCGTGAACCCCGGGGCCCCGTCGAGCTGGTCGATGCCCGCCCAGTCGGAGACGACGAAGCCGTCGAACCCGAGCTCGTCCTTCAGCACGTCGGTGAGCAGGTACCGGTGGCCGTGCAGCTTCTCGCCGTTCCAGCTGCTGTACGAGACCATGACCGAGCCGACGCCCTTGTCGATCGCCGCCTGGAACGGGGGCAGGTGGACGGCCCGCAGCTCCGCCTCGGTGACCCGGGTGTCGCCCTGGTCACGGCCCTGTGCCGTGCCGCCGTCGCCGAGGTAGTGCTTGGCCGTCGCGAGCACGGACGCCGGCCCGCCGAGCCGCTCGCCCTGGAAGCCGGTGACGATCGTCGCCATGGACGACGCGATCTCCGGGTCCTCGCCGAACGACTCGTACGTGCGCCCCCACCGGTCGTCGCGCGCCACGCACAGGCACGGCGCGAAGGTCCAGTCCACGCCCGTGGCCGAGACCTCCTCGGCCACGGCACGCCCGATCTCCTGCACGAGCTGCGGGTCGCGCGTCGCGCCGAGGCCGATGTTGTGGGGGAAGATCGTCGCGCCGCGGGCGTTGTTGTTCCCGTGCACGGCGTCGATGCCGTACAGCATCGGGATCTGCAGCGGCGTCGCGAGCGCACCGCGCTGGAGGCCGTCGTAGAGGTCCGCCCAACCGGCCGTCGTGTTGGGCGACGGCGCCGAGCCGCCACCGGAGAGCACGGAGCCGAGCCGGTACGTCGTCATGTCCGCCGGCGTGACGACCGCGCGCTCGGCCTGCGTCATCTGGCCGATCTTGTCGTCGAGCGTCATGCGGTCGAGGAGGTCCGCCACCCGCGCCCCTGTCGGCAGCGAGGCGTCCAGGTAGGGCGCGTCGGCGGCCTGCGCCGGCGGGGACGTCGCGGTGGTGCCGGTGAGCGCGACGCCGAGGCCCGTCGCCGTCAGCGCGACCGCGAGGACGAGCGAGGTCCCGCGTCGGCGCCGTCGTGCGGTACCGGCAACGTCGCGGATCGCGGTGCGGGGCATGGGTCGACTCCTTCGTCGGCGCCTGCGGCCGGCCCGTCGTCGGGCCGCGCCTGCGTCGATCCTCCGTGCCGACCGCCGACGCCACCAGCCCGGAATCGTTTCGCCGACCGAGGTGGGCGGCGGATGCCCCGTGCTGCGTGCGATGACGTCGACCGCGTGCTCGCCGGGCGGTGGGCGGGGTTCGGGACGCCTGGTGACCCGAAGTCCGCCCACGAGCGCGGTCACCCGGGCGGTCGCTCCGGCAGGATGTCGGCATGACGGACGGCCGCCCGCTTGCCGTGCGCTGGGTCGAGCCCGCCACGACGGTCCCGACGCTGCGCGTGCGGGTCGCTCCTGGCGGCCGGGTGCTCGTCGAGGCGGACGACGACCCCCTCCTCGTCGCGCGGGTGGACCGGGACTGGGGGTGGGTGTCGCTCGCCTACGCCCACGCCGCCGGCCGTCCGGTCCAGGTGCTGCCACCGTGGACGGCTGCGGAGTGCCGCCGCATCGGCGCCGACGGCACGCGCTGGTCGTGGGAGATCCGCGACAGGCTGCGGGCCGGCCCACGGTCGCCGTTGCACGTCGGCGGGTGGCAGCTGACGGAGCACCCGCACCCGTGGCGGAGCTCGGACGACTTCGCGAGCGAGGCCGCCGGCTGGCTCGCGGACGACCTGGTCGAGCCCACCGTGAGGCCGGACGGCTCCGCGGCCGGGGACGTCGACTACGTCCGGCACCTCCCGGGCAGCGCCGCGGTGCTCGTGCCGCTGCGCGTGCTCAGCGCCCCGGACGCACCCCGGGTGAGGGCTCAGCGTCGTCTGGTGCGCGAGGGTGCGCTCGCACCGGTCGTCCTGCTGCGGGTCTCCGGGCTCGCGGGGCACGTCGTCCTCGACGGCCACGACCGCCTGGTCGCTGCCCGGGCCGAGGGGGTCGTCCCGCCGTTCGCGTGCCTCGCGCGCACGGACGCGGACGACGACGAGCGGGCCCAGGCCCTCGCCGTCGCCGGGTACGAGCGGACGATGGGGCTGCTCGACGGCCGGGGGCGCCCACCGGGGCGGCTCCGGCACCCGGACGAGCACCGTGCCCAGGCGGCCCGCAGGCTCGCAGCGGAGCTCGCGGCGGACCGTGCGGCACCGACCTGGGCCTGGCCGCTGCCCGTCGAGGAGTGGCAGGCCGTCGCCCGGCGGATCGCGCCCGACTGGCACGGGCTGGGGGAGTGACCTGCGGGCGCCCGCCCGCCGTGCGCTCAGGGCCGGGTGGACGCGCCCTGCACCCCGACCGTCCGGAACGGGTCGACCGCCGCCACGAGCTCCACCGGGACCTCGGGCACGAGGTCCGCGAGCCAGCGGCCGGCCTCGGCCATGCCCTCCTGCTCGGACGGCACGTGCCCGACGACGACGACACCCGCGCACACCCCCGCGGTCACCGCGTCGGCGGCGTACTCGCCCGTCTCCCACTCGTGGCCCTCGCCGATGACGACCACGTCGACGTCGGGCCTGGCGAGCAGCCGCCGGTTCAGGTCGAAGCCGTGGAACCCCGGCTGCAGGCCCACGGCGGACACGGACGTGTCGGGGTCGCCGACGTAGCGCAGCGCACGGGCACCCAGCGCCTGCGCGACGTGCGCGGCCAGCGCGCCGAGCGTCGTCGGCGGCAGGTCGTAGACCCCCGGCAGGTCCGGTCGCTCGGCGTCGAGCCAGCCGAGGGCCCGTGCCGTGCCGGTCAGGATGCCGTCCGGCCGGCGGTCGTGCCAGGCGTCGTGCAGGTGGAGCACCACGAGCCCGTGCTCGGCGACGAACGCCGCCTTCGCCGCGTGGACGGGGTCGGCGTCCGCGGCGAGCGCCGCGTCGGCCGTGCCGTGGTGGTGGAAGTAGAGCGGCTCGTGCGTGACGACGAGGTCGAGCCCGCGCGCCGCGGCACGCTGCAGCACGTCGAACGTCGCCATCATCGTCACGGCGACGCCCGTGATCGGGGCGTCCGGGTCACCGGCGAGGAAGCCGTCGACCGTCGTCGGCCGCGGCGGCACGCCCACGTGCGCGCCGATCCGCTCCGCCACCTGCCGCGCCGTCACCGTCACGGCCGCCACCCTAGCGACCGCGGACGGTTCGCCGGCGTCCGCCGCCGCGTCCGGACCCGGGACGGGCAGGATGGCGTGGTGCTCACCACCCGACGTGCCCGTCACGACCTCGTGTCGGCATGGCTCGCCGCCGGCGGCGACGACGAGCTGTCGGTGCTCCTCGGTGCCACGCCCACCGGCGCCGTGGGCGTGGGCGGTGGGTCGTCGGTGCTCGACGTCGACGGCGTGCCGGTCGTCGCCAAGCAGGGCGATGCGCCTGGTGAAATGGTTGGTGACCACGGTGTGCGGGGTGCCCGTGCCGGTCAGCGGCGGCCCGGATGAACGACTTCTGCTGGCGCCTGTTCGACGGCGACGTCCACGCGCAGTACCCCGGGCTCGCAACCGGGCCGCGGTAGTCGACTCGCGCGCCCGTCGGGCACCACGCGGCCGGGGTGGCAGCCCCGGTGGTCCCGTGGGGGGACACTGGACGACAGCAACCGTTGCCTTCGACGAGGAGTTCACCGTGCCGCAGGGAGTTGTCCGCTGGTTCGACGCCGAGCGGGGGTTCGGCTTCCTCGATCTCGGGGACGACGCCGAGGACCTGTTCGTGCACGCCTCCGAGATCGTCGGCGACGACAGCCGGAAGGTGCTCCGCGAGGGGCAGGAGGTCGAGTTCGAGGTCGGTGAGGGTGACCGCGGTCCGCAGGCGCGCCGCGTCCGCGTCACGGGCGAGTACGCGGGCGACGCGCCCCTGGGCGTGCTCGGCACCGTCAGCTGGTACGAGCCGGCCAAGGGGTTCGGCTTCCTCACCCCGGACGGCGGTGCCGCCGAGATCTTCGTGCACAGCTCGGCCATCGTCGGGGGTGGTGTGGTCCGGGAGGGGCAGCGGGTCGCGTTCCTCGTCGTCCCCGGGGAGAAGGGGCCGCAGGCGGACCACCTGCTGCCGCTCGGGCCCCAGGCCGCCCAGCAGGCGGCGGTGGCCGACGGTGCGGACGGCACCGTGACGTTCTACGACGCGGACAAGGGCTTCGGCTTCGCCACGCGCGACTCCGGTGGCGAGGACGTCTTCGTCCACGCCAAGGAGCTGGTGGGGCTGACCGGGCTGTCCGAGGGTGACCGCGTGACCTTCGACGTCGCCGAGAGCGAGCGAGGGCCGCAGGCCCGCGGCGTGCGGCTCGTCGGCGGCTCGGCGCGACGGGGCGCACCCGCGGGTCCCGCCCGTGGCCGGTCGGAGCGGCCGCGGCCGTCCGGGGCCCCGGCGCGGGGCGGCGAGGGCGTCGTCGCGCGCTACGACGCCGATCGCGGCTTCGGATTCATCACCCCGGACGCGGGCGGCGACGACCTGTTCGTGCACGTGTCGGTCGTGCGGGGTGGCGAGGCGCTGTACGAGGGGGACCGCGTCCGGTTCCAGGTGCGGCAGAGCGACCGGGGCCCGCAGGCGGACCGCGTCGAGCTGCTGTGACCTCGCGCGGCGGGTCGGTCGGGAGGGCCGCGCAGGATCTCAACCCTGGAGGACGGCCCAGGCGATGAGCTTGTCGAGGCGGCGGATGTCGACGTCCTTGCCCAGCCTGACCTTGACGTGGCCGGCACGGGTCCAGAGCTCGAGCTCGGCGTTCACGTCGAACAGCTTGCCTGCGTTCTCCGACGACCACATGGTGATCGAGCTGTACGGCAGCGAGTAGATCTCGACCTTCTTGCCGGTGATCCCCTGGGCGTCGCGGACGATCAGCCGACGCGTCGTGAAGACGGCGCTGTCACGGAACGTCTTGAACGCCGCGACGGCCTGCTCGCCCTCGATGAGCAGGTCGGTGACGTCCGGCGGGATCGGGATCTCCTGCAGCAGCGTCCAGGCGGCGATGGCGGTCGGCTCCACGTGAGGCTCCTCCGGGTGGCTCGGGGGTGTCATGGTGGCGCACCGCGCCCCTGCTGATCGGTACCGACTCGCTCGTCGCGCCGGGTGTCCTCGCCGTACGGCGCCGGCACGCGGGCCCCGCCGAACCCGTAGCGTCGGTACCGGTGTCGACGACGACGCGACCGGACCACGGAGGAGGGGCGACCATGGACATGCTGTTCGGTGACGCCATCGCGGCGGCGAACCTGAGCGACTGGCGCAAGCTCGCCCAGGGGCTGCACGCGCGCTACCTGGTCGACGGCCTGGGAGCCGCGGCCAGGTTCCTGACAGCGGTGGCCGACGCGGACGACGCGCTCGGCCGCCACCTCTCGGTGTCGGCGGGCGCGGGTCACGTCGACCTCGAGCTGGTCAGCCCGGACGCGGTCTACCGCGACGGGAAGGGCATCGAGCACGTCGTCGAGTGGGTGACGCAGAAGGACGTCGACCTCGCCCGACGGATCACCGAGATCGCCGCCGGCCACGGACTCGCCGCCGACCCGGCGTCGGTCAGCGTCGTCGAGCTCGGCCTCGACACGGCGGACTCCGCGACCATCGCCCCGGTGTGGGCCGCCCTGCTCACCGGGGTCGCCGGGTCCCAGGGCCACGGGTCCCCCAGCGACGAGGTCCGCGACCCCACGGGACGGGTACCGAACCTGTGGTTCGGGGACCTCGACGACGGCGAGTCCCCGCGCCAGCGGTTCCACGTCGAGGTCTACGTCGCGGCCGAGGTGGCCGAGCAGCGGGTCGCTGCCGCCGTCGCCGCGGGTGGGACGGTCGTCGCCGACAGCGACGCGCCGTCGCTCACCGTGATCGCCGACCAGGAGGGGAACCGGGCAGTCGTCTGCGTCGCGTAGGTCCCCACGTCCTGGGCGCATGGCGCGGGACGAGACGGCGACGACCCAGCGGTGCGTCTTCGGCCCACGGCTACGGAACAGCGCCGCACCGGCGGAGGATCTCGTCGACGACGTGCTCGAGCTGTGCCGTCGCGTCGATCGAGACACCGGGCGGGACGCTCTGCCTCGTCTCGTGCCACCGGACGACGAGGGCACGATCGGTCGGCTTGCCGTCGCGCCACTCCTCGTCCGGCCGCGCGTCGAGACGCCGGTGCAGGGTCGGGAGGTCGACCTCGAGGACGAAGACGGCGTCGAACGCGTCGAGGAACGCGGGGAAGTTCCTCGACCCGCCGCCGAAGAAGGTGACGTCCTGCTGCTGGTCGGCGACGAGGGCGCGGACCTTCGCGACGTCCCAGACGTGGTCGTCGCGGCCGCTGGTACGCGCGTGACGTGAGCGCCGACGTGCGGGCTCCCCGCGGCACGCGACCGGCGTCAGCGACCGCGGTGCGGGCCCCGGGGGTTGTCGCCCGGTGGCGGCGCGCGTACGTTCGCGAGGTGGGCGACGTGGCCGTGGACGGCTACCGGATCGAACCGCTCGACGCACAGACCTGGGACGCGTTCGCGGATCTGGCGGAGCGGCACAACGGCGTGTGGGGAGGGTGCTGGTGCACCTACTTCCACCTGTACCCCGACCCGGTGGCCGAGCGCAGGGCGCTCGGCCACCGCGAGTTCAAACGTCAGCTCGTGCTGGCCGGCCGCACGCACGCGGCGCTCGTCCTGGACGGTGACACCGCCGTCGCCTGGGCCCAGTACGGGACCGTCGACGAGCTGCCCAACATCCACCACCGCAAGGAGTGGGAACGGGGCCTGGAGCACCGCCCCGACTACCGGATCACCTGCCTGTTCGTCGACCGCCGGTACCGGCGCAAGGGCATGGCGTCGGTCGCGGTGCGTGGCGCGCTGGGGCTCGTCGCCGCCGCCGGCGGGGGCCTCGTCGAGGCGTACCCGCACGACCTGCCGCCCGGGAAGAGGACGTCCTCGTCGTTCCTCTACAACGCGACCCGGACGATGTACGAGCAGCTGGGATTCGCGTACCAGCGCCCGAAGGGCCAGGGCAACTGCGTGATGACGCTGACGGTGCCCGCCGTCACGTGACAGGTGACCGCGCCGGCACCGGCGTCAGACGCAGAGACCGTCGTCGCTCACCCCGCGCAGGCACAGCACGGTCGCCTCGACGTTCCTGACCGTGAGCACACCACCCTCGGCGTCCGCGAGCACGTGCAGCCGTTCGCCCACGACCGCGTCGTCCGCGTAGCCGGTGACGTCGACCGTCGCGTCGACCAGGTCACCGGTGCGTGGGCCGTCGACCAGCGTGATCGTCGGCTCGAGACCGCCGTCGTCGGCCGGAGCGCGGTCCCTGGCCACCAGCTCCGCGAGCTGCGCCATGTCGTCCCCGCTCGGCAGCCCGGGCAGCTCGGACGTGATGTCGGTGACCTGCCCGAGCTGTGCCAGGTAGACGGCGTTCGCCCACCCGACGACGCCGTCGGCGTCCATCTCGACCCACAGCGAGCCGTCCACCGTGCGGTTGTGGCCGGTGGCCACCATCCCGTCCGCCAGCGGGACCAGCTCCGCGACCACCTCGAACTCGACCCCGGGCCCGCTGCGCACGTTGAGCACGTCGTCGACCGCCACACCCCGGACGGCGAGCTCGTCCCCCTCGTAGGGGTAGATCTCGGTGCGCTCCCCGGGCAGGTCGTCGGGTCCGCTCCCGGCCGGCTCGCTGGGTGCGGCGGCCCCGGTGTCGACCGTCGTCGGGGCCTCGACAGGGGGCGCGTCCGTCGTCGCGCACGCCCCGAGCCCGAACGTCACCACGAGCACGGCCGCGGTCCTCCACCGGTGGGTACGCATGCACTCGAACGTAACAAGCGGCGCGCGGCGGCGCGTCTCGGCCACGGCGGGCGCGGACGAGCGGGGCCGGTGTCAGGACGCGCCGCGGACCGCGTGGCGCACGTAGACCACGCCGTTGGCGAACCGTCGGTGGTCCAGCAGCTCCAGGTCGAGCCGCACGCCACGCGGCAGCGCCGGCTTGCCGCCGCCCACGAGCACCGGGCACAGCAGCAGCACGCACTCGTCGACGAGGCCGTGCCGGAACGCCTCGGCCCCGAGAGTTGCGCCGCCGATGCTCAGGTCCGCGTCGGACGCCTCCTTGAGGCGTCGTACCGCCTCGGGGTCGAGCTGCCGCTCGATCCGGGTGCGCGCCGTGGTCACCGCGTCGAGCGTCGTGGAGTAGACGACCTTGTCGGCGTCGCGCCAGATCCCCGCGTACTCGCGGACGACGGCCGGCTCGTCGGTCAGCCAGTCGTCGTCCTCCCAGACGCGCATCGTCTCGTACATGCGCCGGCCGTACAGCGACGTGCCGATGTGCCGCTCGTGCTCGTTCCAGAACGCGTGCACCTCCTCGTCGGGCACCGAGAAGTCGAAGGCGCCGGTCTCGTCCTCGAGGAAGCCGTCGAGCGAGGTGTTGGCTGCGTAGACCAGCTTGCCCATGGGTGCCTCCGGCCGGACGGGGGGACTCCAGGTTCGCAGCGGCAGCGACGCACCGGCAAGAGACCGCACGGTGACGTCAGCGGCCTGGCCGTCGTCGAGACGAGCTCCGGGTGGTCGGATGACGACCACCCGGCGGCGAGCGCGTCAGGCCGAGCAGGTCAGGGTCGACGTGCCGGGCGACCCGCTGCCGATGAACCCGAAGCTCGTCGACCCGCCGGCGGCCAGGCTGCCGTTGTACGGCGCGTCGCGCACGGTCACCGTCGGGCCGTCCGCCGTCGCGACCCCGTTCCAGAGGGAGCCCACGGACGCGCCGGGCAGGGTGACGGTCCACGACGTGATCGCGGACGCGCCCGCCGTGACGGTGACCTCGCCCTGGTAGCCGCCGGGCCACGTGCTGACGGCGCGGAAGGTCGCGGTGCACACGGACGAGCCGGCGGTCGGCGTCGGGCTGGGCGTTGGGGTCGGCGTGACCGTCGGGGCGGGTGTCGGTGTCGGGGTGGGTGTCGGCGTCGAGTCCCCGCCCGTCGTCGTGTACGTGACGACCGTCCGCGGGGCCGAGCACTTGCCGCCGCAGCTCGAGGGCAGCGAGAAGGAGTACTCGCGACCGCCGAAGACGTACGCGTCGGTGACGTCCTTGACCCTGATCCGGTAGTCGGTCCCGCCCGGGGTGGTCGGCTCGACCAGGTAGGACTGCCCCATGTCGGCGTTCATCGGGGTCGTGGCCCACGCGCCGTCGGCGAAGTGCTCGACGCCGTGGATGCCGTGGGGCAGGTGGTTGATCGAGACCCCGGCCCACCACCTCTCCGAGCCCTGGACGAACCCGATCTCGATGTCGCCGGAGTAGTCCGGTGCCTCGATGAACTCCCACGTCACCTTGCGGTTGCCCCAGTGCGCGGGCTCGAGGTCGCCGACCGGCACGCCGTCCTTCTCGAAGAGGTTGATGGCCTGGTGGGCCAGGTCGAGGTGGTACGGGTCGTCCCGGCACCACGCGTTGGGGTCGCCGCAGCTGTCGGCGACGAGCATGTCGAGCGTCGCGCCGTTGTACCTGTCCTCGACCCACGCGCCGTTGCGGCAGAACGCCTGCCCGGCGGCCCCGTCGTTGAGGCCGGTGCAGTAGTCGCCGATCGACACCCGGACCCAGCGCCCGCAGTTGCGGCCGTTGTCCCACATGCCGACCTTGGGGTCGTCGGCGGCCATCGGACGCGGGTACATCGCGTAGTCGCCCGGTGTGTGGAAGACGTTCAGCGCGATCCAGCTCTGGGTCTCGAGCTGGTCCTGCGGCAGCCCGCAGCCCCCGTACGGTGCGCCGAGGTTGTCGAACCACGTCGCGTTGCCGGTGACCGGCTCGGGTTCGCCGCCGGGGGTCAGAGCGTGCGCGGGCGCCTGCGCGGCGACGAGCGCGGCGCCTGCCAGCAGCACGGTGAGCACACGACCCCACGAACGGACGTTCCCCTGCGTCGACATGACAGTGCCTTCCGGTGGACGACGGATCGCGCCGAGTGTGCACGTCCGGGCGCCGGAGGCGGGTGGCGCCGGTCGCACGTCATGGGGGAGCGAATCGTTTACACCGACCGACGTCGGGCACCTGCTGGGACGTGGGTCCCACTGCGGACTCCGGTGCGGGGTCCGGAGCACCGCGCGTCCCCGGTGTCGGGGCGCGTCGCCTTGCGCACGCGCCAGAGGTGCTCGCCGTCATGGAGGCGCCGATGGTGTACGAGGCCACGCGCCGACTGCTCGATGTGCGTGGCCGCTCAGTGGTTCCTCCGGCAGGAGTCGTGCTGATCCCCCAGGAGCCTCGTCGAACCTCCGGGTACTGCGACCGCGACGGTCCAGCCGCCAGCGCCTCAAGGTTCCATCTCGATTGCCGATGTGGATGCTGTCAGCACATCGAATATCGAGATGGGGCACAGGATGAGCTCGGTCGTGGAGCAAGGGACGACCCGCCAGGGCGTCGCCTCGGCAGTCACGGTCGGCGTGATGACGGTCGCGGCCTGGCTGGCGATCGGCGCCGGCCTCGTGCTCGCCTCGTTCGCCGTCACGGGCCAGGTCGACACGGGAGTGCCGGTGCGGCTCAGCGACGACGCACCCGCACGCTCGACCATGGTCGTGCCGTGCGTCGAGGGATGGCCTGCGGACGGCAGCTCCTCGTGCGCTCCCGCGGCGGCCGCCGACGAGTGGCCCGGTGGTGAGCCGCTTCCGGTCCGGTACAGCGGTGGCATGGTCGCCGGGATCGGCGGGGTCGAGCCGCTCCCTGCGCTGCTCGCGACCGCGCCTGCGTGGAGCGGCCTCGTCGCGGCCGGTGCCGTCGTCCTCCTCGTCGTCCCCGTGCTGCGGAGCACCGCGGCCGGCCGGCTGTTCCGACCCGGCAACGACCGACGCCTCGCTGCTGCCGCCGCCGTCATCGTCGTGGCGTGGGCCCTCGCGACCGCGGGGCCCGCACTGGCAGCGCCGACCATCATCGGCCTGATCGAGGCGACGCCCAGGTACACCGAGCTCGGTCCGCTCGATCAGTACGCGATGCCCGCGGGCTGGCTCGTGCTCGACCTGCGCATCGTGTGGTGGCCGCTGCTCCCCGCCCTGCTGCTCGCAGGCCTGGCGGGGGCGACCCGCAACGGGACCCGCATCGCCGCGGACACGGAAGGTCTGGTGTGAGCGAGCACGACGACCCGTACCCCCACCGCATCGTCAGCCACCTCGGCACCCTGCTCGAGGAGCGAGGCATGACGTTGGTCGAGCTCGCCGCGCTGACGGGGGTCACGGTCGCCAACCTCTCGGTGCTCAAGAACGGACGTGCCCGCGCCATCCGCTTCTCCACCCTCACCGCGGTCTGCGACGCCCTCGGCTGCCGCCCCGGAGACGTCCTGGGCATCCGGCCACACGGGACCAGGTGAGGCGGGGGTCCTCACGTCACGGCCCGAAGGCGACCAGGCGCCCGCGGCGGGCGACCGCCTCTCGCCGCGGGTCACAGGGGCAGGGGGCGGCCCTCGACGACCGACTTCATGACCAGCGTCGAGCTCAGCCTCTGCACGCCCGGCAGGGCGGACAGGTGCTCGTCGTAGAGGCGCTGGAAGGCCGTCAGGTCACGTGCGACGACACGCAGCAGGTAGTCGGGGTCACCGAACAGGCGTTGCGCCTGAACGTCGTGCTCGAGGCCGGCGACGGCGGTCTCGAACCGTTCTTCCACTCAGCGTGCGGAGAGCATCTGCGTGACTCCCTCGTGGTAGCTGGTGGTGGTGAAGCCGGGAAAGCGGGTCGCGAACTTCGAGCTGTCGAAGATGTTGTCGCCGCGGTAGCGCGGGAGCAGCTCGTCGACCTCGGCGAGCGGCGGGGAGACGTGACGGCCGATCGCGAACGCGGCGGACGGAAGGACCGTGTACCGGGTCCGCCGGCCGGTCACCTGCTCGGCGATCTCGATCAGCTGCGCGTACGTCAGGCGGTGAGGGTCGACGGGCAGGTGCCAGGTCTGGCCGTAGGCGTCGGGAGTGTTGCCGACCAGGGCGGTGGCGCGGCTGGCGTCCGGTGTCCAGATCAGCGACCGGACGGTCTGTGCGCTGATCGGCACGAGGGGGCGCTTGCCCGCCCTGATCCGGTCGAAGAGCAGCGAGTTGGTCAGGCTCTTGGTGCGACCGGGGCCGTAGAACTCGGGCGCCCGGCAGATCGCGGCCTCGACAGAGCCCGCCGTCATCGCGTCGAGCAGCATCGTGGCGATCTGTGCCCGGACCCGGCCCTTGCGCCCGTTCGGCTGGAAGCCGGTGGTCTCCGTCTGCGGGGTGGGGGTGCCGGGGTACATGTACGTGTTGTCGAAGAAGACGAGCTTGGTGCCGTGCGTCGCGCAGGCGTCGACGACGTTGCGCATCATGACCGGGAACTGCTGCTCCCACAGGGCCGAGTCCATCGGCAGCCCCGCGGTGAGGTAGGCGATCTCGCTGCCGGCGACCGCGCGCTCGGTGGCCGCACGGTCTGTGAGGTCGGCCTTCACCAGCTCGTCGGTGTCGTGCACCTGCTTCGGGTTGCGGCTGACCAGGCGGATCTCGTGGGTGAAGCTGCGGTGCAGCTCGCGGGTCAGCTCTTCGGCGATCTGCCCGTTGGCGCCGAGCACGGTCTGCATGGTCGTCCTCTCGGGGTCTGGCTCTCGGTCAGGACAGCGCGTCGACGAGGGCCCGGGCGAGCTTGTGCGAGGACTGGGGGTTCTGTCCGCTGTAGAGGTTGGCGTCGACCACGACGTGGGGTCGCAGCGGGACCAGGCCCTTGCTGTAGTCGACGCCGATCTCCTTGAGCTTGTCCTCGAGCAGCCACGGCGCCTTGCGCGCGAAGCTGTTGAGCAGCTCCTCGCGGTTGGACAGCCCGGTCATGCGCCTGCCGGCGAAGGGCGAGTGGCCCGCGTCGTCGACGGTCGCGAGCACGGCGGCCGGGGCGTGGCACAGCAGCGCGAGCGGGCGGCCGGACGCCAGCCGCTCGGTGAGCAGCCGGCCCGACGTCTGGTCGTGGGCGAGGTCCTCCATCGGCCCGTGCCCACCGGGGTAGAACACGAGGTCGAACGCGTGGGCGTCGACGTCGTGCAGGTCGGCGGGGTGCTCCAGCACCGCCTGGAGGGCCTCGAGCCGGGCGCGCAGCCTGCGGGTGCTGGTGGGCAGGCCGCCGGCGATGCCGAGGCTGAGCTCGTCGACCACGGGGACCTTCGCACCGGGGGTCGCGATGGTGACGTCCCAGCCGGCCTCGGTGAACGTGGTGTACGGGACCACGAGCTCCTCGGCCCAGAACCCCGTGGGGTGCTGGGTGCCGTCGGTCAGGGTCCACACCCGGGCGGAGGTGAGCACCATGAGCACGGAGGTCATCGGGTGGCTCCTCTGGTCGCGTCGAAGATGTGTGCAGTGCTCACATCATGAGGGGCGATGTCAGCACTGTCAACACGTGACGACGAGGACCGCCGCGACCGCCGACCGCACGCGACGGGCCACCTCGTCGGCCGGGTCCGGGCGGAGCTTCCCGTCCAGGTGCAGGAACGCCAGCCCGTGCGCGAGACCCCACAGCGCCGTCCCGAGCGCGCCCACGTCCGCGCCGGGGAAGATCCGCTCGACGACACCATCGAGCACACGGTGGAGCTCGTTCGCGGCCTGGACGCGTTGGCTGTCGGCCGCGTCGCACTCGTTGCCGAACATCAGCCGGAACACCGCCGGCCGGCGCAGCGCGAACGCGACGTACGTCGCCGCCAGCTCGGCGACGTCGTCGACCGACCTCGCGGACGCCGCCAGCTCGGCCACCTCGCCGCGCAGGTCCTTGAACCCCTCGACCGCCACCGCCGCGTCCAGCGCCTCGCGGTCCACGAAGTGGCGGTAGGGCGCAGTCGGGGAGACCCCCGCGCGGCGCGCGACCGCCCGCATCGAGAACGGCTCGTCAGCCTCCAGGCTCTCGATCGCGGCCGTCAGGAGCGCGGCGCGCAGGTCACCGTGGTGATAGCTCTTCTCCGACGTCGGCACCCTGGTCCTCTCCGAAGTATGTGAGCGCCGCCAACATACCGCCGTGAGCGCGGCACACGCATGCGGCACGCGTGATCCACCCGGTGTCTCACCTACGTGTCCGGATCCTCAGCGCTCGCGCGTCGAGCCTCGGGCAGTGAGGGCGGCGCGATGCTCGATGCAGATTGGCGGCGCAGCTCAGCCGCGATCGCGGTGGCGCAGCAAGCGCAGCCCGTTGAGTGCCACGATGACGGTCGAGCCTTCGTGACCCGCGACAGCGAGCGGGAGCGGCAGAGTGCCGACGAGGTCCCAGGTGACGAGGACTGCGATGAAGGTCGCAGCGATGACGAGGTTGACGATCACGAAGCGGCGTGATCGTCGTGAGAGGCGCACGAGGTAGGGGATCGCGGAGAGGTCGTCGCGCACGATGATGACGTCGGCGGTCTCCAGGGCGAGGTCGGAGCCGTGGCGGCCCATGGCGACGCCGGTGGTCGCCTGGGCGAGCGCGGGTGCGTCGTTGACGCCGTCACCGACGAGCATCACGCGGTGGCCATCGGCCTGGAGGTCGGCGACGATGCGGGACTTGTCGTCGGGCATGAGCGCGGCGTGGACGACCCCGATGCCGGTGCGGGCGGCGATGTCGTCGGCGGTGCGCAGGTTGTCGCCGGTGAGCAGCCGCACCGGGTTGCCGGTCGCGTTGACCAGCGCGGCGACGGTCTGCGCGGCGTCGTGGCGCAGCCGGTCGACGAGGGTGAGGATGCCGATGTGCTCGCCGTCGCGGTGCACTGCGACCACCGTGCCCACGTGCTCGCCGGGTTCGTCGCGCTCGATGGTGACGTCGTGGCCGTCGACCGTGCCCGTGACACCCCGGCCCGGCAGCGCGCGGAAGCTGTGCACGGCCGGCAGCGTGAGCCGCCGGTCGGCGGCAGCGCGCACGATCGCGCGCCCGAGGGGGTGCTCGGAACCACGCTCGACCGCTGCGGCCCACGTCAGGACGTCGTCGGCTGTGGCAGCTGCGCCCGCCGCGACGTCGGTGACGACGGGTGCGCCCTCGGTCAGGGTGCCGGTCTTGTCGAACGCGACCAGGTCCGTGCCGCCGATGGACTCCATCACGGTCGCGGACTTCACCAGGACGCCGTTGCGTCCGGCGTGGGCGATCGAGGCCAGCAGCGGCGGCATGGTGGACAGCACGACGGCGCACGGGGAGGCGACGATCATGAACGTGATCGCCCGCAGCAGGGCGTCGTCGAACGGCTGGGACAGCACCAGCAGCGGGATGGTGAACACCAGCAGGGTCGCGACGACCACACCCAGGGAGTAGCGCTGCTCGACCTTCTCGATGAACAGCTGGGTGCGGGCCTTGGTCGCCGACGCCTGCTCGGTCAGCGTGACGATGCGCGCCACGACCGACTGCGACGCCTGGGCGTCGACGCGGACCTGCAGCGCGCCGGTGCCGTTCACGGTCCCGGACAGCACGCCGTCCCCGGCGCCGCGCACCACCGGCACCGACTCACCGGTGATGGCCTGCTGGTCGACCTCGCTGACCCCGTCGAGCACCGTGCCGTCGGCACCGATGCGCTCGCCGGGGCGGACGAGGATCGTCTGCCCGACCTGCAGGTCCGCGGTGTCGACGTCGACCTCGCCGTCCGCGGTCAGGACCGTGGCCCGCTCGGGGGCGAGGTTCAGCAGCGCGGAGACCGAGTCCGCCGTGCGCTGGGTGACGATCGCCTCCAGCGCGCCGGAGGTCGCGAAGATGACGATCAGCAGCGCCCCGTCGAAGACCTGCCCGATCGACGCCGCGGCGATGGCCGCCACGATCATCAGCAGGTCGACGTCCAGGGTCCTGTCCCGCAGCGCCTGCAGGCCCGCCCAGGCCGGCTCCCACCCGCCCGTGACGTAGCAGGCCAGGTAGACGGCCCACCACAGGGCCTCGGGGGCACCCGCGAGCTGCAGGCCCCAGCCGACCAGGAACAGGACCAGTGCGGCGACCGCCCACCGCACCTCGGGCAGGCGCGCGCCGGTCCGCCAGATCGACGGCGGACGCGTCAGCTCGCGGCCACCGTCGCGCGACGCGGGAGCCGTCAGCGTCGTCGTCACGGTGCCGTGCCGTCGCCCGGCGCGACGGCGGGGGCGCTCTGGTCGACGTGGTGGGCGTGGGGTTCGTCGACGACGTGCTGTGCCTGGAACACCGCGTCCGTGACGAGCCGGCGGGCGTGCTCGTCGACCAGCGAGTAGAACACGCGGGTGCCGTCCTGACGCGGGCGCACGATCTTCGCCCACCGCAGCTTCGCCAGGTGCTGCGAGACGGTCGCGGGCGCCTTGCCCACCGCTTCGGCCAGCGCGTTGACCGACATCTCACCGCGGCGCAGCGCCAGGATGATCCGGATCCGCGTGGGGTCCGCCAGCAGCGCGAACACCTCCGCGGCCAGGTCGACGTACGGGCTGTCCACCCCGAACGTGCAAGCCTTCTTATCTTCGCGCATACGCAGATACTAGTTCGGTACGGACGGTCCGTTCGAGGTCCAGGTCGAGACTTCTGACCGAACAGTTCGAGCTGTCCGGCTGGCGTGCCTCTGGCCTGCCCGGCCGCCGCGTCGAAGGGCCCACGCTCGCGGCCGATCACGCGCCGCGCGTAGTCGATGGGTGACGGGTTCGCCTCCAGCCGGGAGAAGAGGTCTTCGAGCGCCTCGGACACCGTTCGCAGGTCGGTTCCCACGAACACCCGAGCCGCCACCACGCCGTCGAGGGCTCTGAGCCGTCGAGGGAATAGTCCTGCTCACCTCCAAGTTGAGCCCATCAGACTCAACTTCCGCCACCTCGACTTGGCGCACGGGCCCATCCCGTCGCAGACTTGAGCCCGGCGGACTCAAGACGTCCCGTACGACAGCACGCGGAGCCCGACAGGCTCCAGAAGGAAGGCACACACATGGCACGAGCAGTCGGCATCGACCTGGGTACCACCAACTCCGTCGTCGCCACCCTCGAGGGCGGCGAGCCCACGGTCATCGCGAACGCGGAGGGGTCGCGCACGACGCCGTCCGTGGTCGCGTTCTCCAAGACCGGCGAGGTCCTCGTCGGCGAGGTCGCGAAGCGTCAGGCGGTCACCAACGTCGACCGCACCATCGCGTCGGTCAAGCGCCACATGGGCACGGACTGGACCACGACGGTCGACGACAAGAAGTACACGCCGCAGGAGATCAGCGCGCGCATCCTCGGCAAGCTCAAGCGTGACGCCGAGGCGTACCTGGGCGAGCCGGTGACGGACGCCGTCATCACGGTCCCCGCGTACTTCAACGACGCCGAGCGTCAGGCGACCAAGGACGCCGGCACGGTCGCGGGCCTCAACGTCCTGCGCATCATCAACGAGCCCACCGCCGCAGCGCTCGCCTACGGGCTCGAGCGCGGCAAGGAGGACGAGAACATCCTCGTGTTCGACCTGGGTGGCGGCACGTTCGACGTGTCCCTGCTGGAGGTCGGCAAGGACGACGACGGCTTCTCGACGATCGAGGTCCGCGCGACCGCCGGTGACAACCGCCTCGGCGGTGACGACTGGGACGCGGCGATCGTCGCGCACCTGGTCACCGAGGTGAAGAACACCACGGGCGTCGACCTGTCGAAGGACAAGATCGCGCTGCAGCGTCTGCGTGAGGCGGCCGAGCAGGCCAAGAAGGAGCTGTCGTCCGCGACGAGCACCAACATCTCGCTGCAGTACCTGTCGATGAGCGAGAACGGCCCGATCCACCTCGACACCAAGCTGACGCGCGCGCAGTTCCAGCAGATGACGCAGTCGCTGCTCGACCGCGTCAAGGCGCCGTTCCACCAGGTCATCCGCGACGCGGGCATCAACGTCAAGGACATCGACCACGTCGTCCTCGTCGGCGGCTCGACCCGCATGCCCGCGGTGTCCGAGGTCGTCACCGAGCTGACGGGCGGCAAGGAGCCCAACAAGGGCGTCAACCCGGACGAGGTCGTGGCCGTCGGCGCCGCGCTGCAGGCCGGCGTCATGAAGGGCGACCGCAAGGACGTCCTGCTCATCGACGTGACCCCGCTCTCCCTGGGCATCGAGACCAAGGGCGGAGTGATGACCAAGCTCATCGAGCGCAACACGGCCATCCCGACCAAGCGCTCGGAGATCTTCTCCACGGCCGAGGACAACCAGCCGTCCGTCCTCATCCAGGTCTTCCAGGGCGAGCGCGAGTTCGCGCGGGACAACAAGCCGCTGGGCACGTTCGAGCTGACCGGCATCGCGCCGGCGCCGCGCGGCGTCCCGCAGGTCGAGGTCACGTTCGACATCGACGCGAACGGCATCGTGCACGTGTCCGCCAAGGACCGCGGCACGGGCAAGGAGCAGTCGATGACGATCACCGGCGGCTCGGCCCTCCCCAAGGAGGACATCGACCGCATGGTCAAGGACGCCGAGGAGCACGCGGCGGAGGACAAGAAGCGCCGCGAGGAGGCCGAGACCCGCAACACCGCGGAGCAGCTCGTCTACCAGACGGAGAAGCTGCTGGCCGACAACGCCGACAAGCTCTCCGAGGACGTCAAGGGCGAGGTCGGCGGCGCCGTCACGGAGCTCAAGACCGCGCTCGAGGGCACGGACCTCGACGAGGTCAAGGCCAAGCACTCGGCGCTGCTGACCGCGAGCCAGAAGATCGGCGAGGCGCTGTACGCCAACCCGTCGGCCCCGGCCGGTGACGAGACCCCGGCGGCCGACGCGGGCTCGACGACCTCCGACGAGGACGTCGTCGACGCCGAGATCGTCGACGACGAGGACGACGCGAAGTGACCGAGGACCGCAGCCCCTCCGGGTCGGGCACGCCCGACCCGGAGGAGACCCCCCGCGTCACGGACAAGCGCCGCATCGACCCCGAGACGGGTCAGCTGCGCGAGCCGACCCCCGAGGAGGCCGTGCTGGCCGAGGCCGAGCAGGCCGCGGCGGCCGCCGAGGAGGCGGTCGTGCTGGAGGGCCTCGTCGAGACGCAGAAGCTCGCGGCCGAACGCCTCGAGGAGCTGCAGCGCGCGCAGGCGGCGCACTACAACCTCGAGCAGCAGTACAACGCGTACGTGAAGCGCTCCAAGGCCGAGGCCCTGGCGTCGCACGACCGCGGCGTCGCCACGGTCGCGGAGGCGCTGATCCCGGTGCTCGACGACATCGAGCTGGCCCGCCAGCACGGTGACCTCACGGGGCCGTTCGCGTCGATCGCGGAGAAGCTGGAGGGCACGCTGCTGCGCTTCGGCATCGAGCGGTACGGGACGGCCGGCGAGCCGTTCGACCCGGCCGTCCACGAGGCGCTCATGCACGCGCACTCGGCCGACGTCACGGAGCCGACGGTGCAGCAGGTGCTGCAGCCCGGCTACCGCACGCCCGACCGGATCCTGCGGGCCGCGCGCGTCGCGGTCGTGGACCCGGAGGCCTGAGGACCAGCATCATCAGCACCACGCACGCACGGGGCGGCGGCCGGACCACCGGCCGCCGCCTCCGCAGCACCGGCAGAACCGGGAGCACCACCACGAACACGCAGCACCGCACCGAAGGCTGGAGGGAGGCGCCGTGACCGGCCAGGACTGGCTCGAGAAGGACTTCTACGCCGTGCTCGGCGTCACCAAGGACGCCGACGCCGCGACCATCAAGAAGGCGTACCGCAAGCTCGCGCGCCAGCTCCACCCGGACCAGAACCCGGGTGACGCGGGGGCCGAGGCGCGCTTCAAGGACATCGGCGAGGCGTACGCGGTCCTCTCGGACGCCGAGCAGCGTCAGCAGTACGACCAGCTGCGCGCGATGGCCGGCGGGGCGCGCTTCACCGCGGGCGGGCGCGGCGGCGGGGCCGGCGGCTTCGAGGACGTCTTCGGCGGCATGTTCGGCGGCGGCGCCAACGGGCCCGGCGGGCGCGTGCGTTACTCCACCGGCGGTGCCGGCGGCGCGGGCTTCGAGGACATCCTCGGCGGGCTGTTCGGCGGGGCCGGCGGGTTCGGCGGGGCGCGCGGGCCGCAGCCGGGCGTCGACCTGACGGCGACGACGACGCTGCCGTTCCGCACCGCCGTCGAGGGCTCGACCATCTCGCTGTCCGTCGAGGGCCGTACCGTCAACGCGCGCATCCCCGCGGGTGTGCGCGACGGGCAGAAGATCCGGCTGCGCGGCAAGGGACGCCCGGGTGACCCCGGCGCCCCCGACGGTGACCTCGTCATCACCGTGCACGTCGAGCCGCACCCGGTGTTCACGCTCGACGGCACCAACCTGCGGGTCACCGTGCCTGTGGCGTTCGACGAGGCCGCGCTGGGCGCGACGATCGACGTGCCGAGCCTCGACGGCTCCACGGTACGCGTCAAGGTGCCCGCCGGGACGCCGTCGGGCCGCACGCTGCGCGTCAAGGGCAAGGGCGTCGCGACGTCCAAGGGCACGGGTGACCTGCTGGTGAGCGTGCAGGTCGTCGTGCCGCAGAAGCTGTCGGCCGCGGCCAGGGAGGCCGTGCAGGCGTTCGGCATCGCGACGTCCGGGGAGGACGTGCGCGCCGAGCTCATGACGCAGGCGCGCCGCTGACGACCGGGGGCCGCGCAGGACGGGAGGGCTCATGGACGAGGACACCAAGGTCTACGTGATCTCGGTGGCCGCGGAGCTCGCGGGCATGCACCCGCAGACGCTGCGGCAGTACGACCGTCTCGGCCTGGTCCGGCCCGCCCGCACACGCGGCCGCGGCCGCCGGTACTCGATGCGGGACATCCGCGTGCTGCGCGAGGTGCAGCGGCTGTCCCACGAGGAGGGCGTGAACCTCGCCGGCATCAAGCGGATCCTCGAGCTCGAGGAGGAGGTCCGTGCGACGCGCCGGCAGGTCGAGTTCCTGCGCACCCTCGTCGACCCGGGCCGTCGCGTGTTCCGCGCCGACCCCACGGGCAACGTCGTCGCCGACCGCCTGCACCCGCTGGCCGAGCCGGCGCCCCCGCGTCGCCCGCGCTGGGTCCCGCGCCAGCTCACCCAGGGTCCCGCGCGCCGCGACTGACTGCCGCACGCACCCCGCACCCCGCACCGCCCACACCCGCCCACCCCCGCCCGTCCGCCCGCGAGTGCGGCAGACAACCGTCGAGCGCGGTACTCGTATGTGCCGCACTCGACGGTTGTGTGCCGCACTGGCCGAGCGTGTACCGCGCTCGCCGAGCCGCGGCGGCCGCCGATCAGGTCGTCCGCCGCGTCGGCGAGCGAGGACAGGCACGGCCGGCCGGGGCGTCCTCGCCCCGGCCGGCCGGTCAGTGCCCGGTCAGTGCGCCGGTCAGCTGGCGGTGCAGGTGGCGCTCAGGCCGCTGCCGCTGCCGTTGGCGATGAAGCCCGCGGTGGTCGAGGCGCCGGCGGCGAGACTGCCGTTCCAGCTCGCGCTGGTGAGCGTGTCGGTGCCGCTGAGCGTGGAGCTCCACGCCTGCGTGATCGTGGCACCGTTCACGGTGACCTTCCAGCCGTTGACCGCAGCGCTGCCCGCCGTCACGGTGACCTCGCCCTGGAAGCCGCTGCCCCAGGAGTTGGCGGTACGCACGGTGGCGGTGCAGGAGCCGTTGCCCGGCTGCGGAGCCGGCGTCGTCGGCTGGGGTGCCGGCGTCGTGGGCTGCGGTGCCGGGGTGGTCGGCTGGGGTGCCGGCGTCGTGGGCTGCGGTGCCGGCGTGGTCGGCTGCGGCACCGGGGTCCCGCCGGGCGTGATGTTCGCGTCGATGCACTGGTAGAACGCGTTCACCGTGTCGGCGATGTTCCACCGGACGAAGATCTTGTGGTTACCCGTGGGCAGGTTGCTGATGCGGTGGGTGACCCTGCTGGGCGGAAGTGCCCCGTTGTCGTTGATGGTGGTGTGCAGCCGGCCGTCCACGAAGTACTCCCAGGTGGACGTGGAGTGGTTGGCGACGATGTCCCAGGTGAACGTCTGGTTGGTGCTGACGGCCTGGCGCGGCCAGGCGATGGACTCGTTGTCGAGCTCGGTGAAGCGGCCGCCGCCGGAGCACAGCATCGAGCCCTTCCGGGCCTCCACGCTCCACGGCTCGTACTGGACCGGCCCGCAGTTCCTCACGGCGCCGGTGTAACAGAGGTCCTGCCGGCTCGGCGGGTCGGAGATCCACCCGTGCGCCTTGGCGGAGGGCGCGGGTGCGACGGTGAGCATCGCGAAGGCCAGCGCGACCACCGCCAGCGCGGACAGGAGCAGCCGTCCGGCGCCATGTCGTGGGGCACGGGAAAGAGCGAGAGAACTCATGGTGGGTCACCTCGACCGGGTATGGGTCGGACACGGAGGACATGGACAAGCGCGATCGAACGTACGGGTCGACGAGCCGGGAAGACAGGGTAAGAAACGCTTCACCTACCAGTCACAGGTGCCGCTGAATAACACCTCGGTGATTCACGTGGTGGCCCGGCGGTGCGGTGATCCCATGAACAGGAGTACCAGGAAATCCGGCGCAAGGAACGGCGAAAAGCGCCACTATGTGCGGGTTCGTCCAGCCCTCCACGGCACGCCCCACCCCGCGAGCGCGGCAGAAGATCGCCGAGTGCGGTGCTCGTTGGTACCGCACTCGGCGGCTGTGTGCCGCACTCGGCGGGGGTTTCGCGGGAGGTGGAGGGCGGGGGCGCGTGTGGGCCGGACGGGTGACCTTGGGTCGAAGCGGTTGTCCGATTCGGACAATACGGACGACGATGGCGGAACCACCGCAGCCGCGGCGGCCGTGCCCCCGCGCGGTCGTCGCCTGACGAAGGGGTCTGCCCGTGACCGACGCCCCCGCACGCGTCCAGCTCGGCTCGCACGACATCGCCGTCGACCGCGAGCGGGTGCGCCGGCGTCGCGTGATCCGGCTGTGCCTCGTCGTCCTGGCGCTCGAGGCGTACGTCGTGTGGGCGGCGCTCAGCGGACGCCCGCTCGTCGCGCTGCCGGCCGTGGACCCGCTGGTCCTCGCGCCGGTGCTGTTCTTCGTCGCGCTCATCGCGCTGCTGCTGGGGACGCAGCTCGGCGCGGGCCGCTCGCCGCACGTGACGTTCCGTCCCGAGCAGGTGGACGTGACGCTCGACGACGTCGTCGGCATCGACCCGATCGTCGACGACGTGCGCCGCTCGATCGACCTGTTCCAGACGCACCGCCGGTTCGCCGACCAGATGGGCGGCACGCCGCGGCGCGGCATCCTCTTCGAGGGTCCTCCCGGCACGGGCAAGACGCTCACGGCCAAGGCGATGGCGGCCGAGGCCGGTGTCCCGTTCCTGTTCGTGTCGGCGACGAGCTTCCAGTCGATGTACTACGGCGCGACGGCCCGCAAGATCCGCGCCTACTTCAAGGCCTTGCGCACCGCGGCGCGCAAGGAGGGCGGTGCGATCGGCTTCATCGAGGAGATCGACGCGATCGCGCTGCGCCGCGGCGGGCTGCTCGGTGCGGACCCGACGGCCGCGTTCGTCGCACTGCCGTCGCCGTCGGCGATGCTCGCGGGGCAGGGCACGGGCGTCGTGCGCAACGCGATGGTGTCCGAGGGCACGGGCGGCGTCGTCAACGAGCTGCTGGTGCAGATGCAGTCGTTCGACGAGCCCGTCGGCGGGGACCGGCTCTACAACCGGCTCGTCGCGGCCGTGAACCTGCTGCTCCCGGCGCACCGCCAGATCCCGCAGCGCCGCCCCACGCGCGCCCCGATCCTGCTCATCGCCGCGACCAACCGTGCCGACCACCTCGACCCGGCCCTCCTCCGGCCGGGTCGCTTCGACCGGCGGTTGACGTTCAACCCGCCGGACGCGCACGGGCGGCGTGCGCTCGTCGACCACTTCCTCGCTCGGCGTTCGCACCACGCCGAGCTCGACGAGCCCGCCGCCCGTGACCGCGTCGCCGCCGCGACCAGCGGCTGGACACCCGTGATGGTCGAGCACCTGCTCGACGAGGCCCTGGTCAACGCCCTGCGGCGCGGGGACGACGCGATGCGGTTCGTCGACGTCGAGCAGGCGCGCATCACCGAGCTCGTCGGCCTCGGCCACCCGGTGACCTACACGCAGACCGAGCGCACGCTCATCGCGACGCACGAGGCGGGCCACGCGGTCACGGCGTGGCTCGTCGCCCCCAACCGGACCCTGGAGGTCCTGACGATCGTCAAGCGCGGCTCCGCCCTCGGCCTGCTCGCGCACGGTGACTGCGAGGAGGTCTACACGCACACGCAGTACGACCTGCGGGCGCTCGTGCAGATCGCGATGGGCGGCTGGGTCGCGGAGGAGCTGTTCTTCGGCCAGACGACGACGGGTCCCGCGTCGGACCTCGCGGCGGCGACGCGCACGGCGGCGCAGATGGTGGGCGCGGCGGGCATGACGGGCTCGCTGGTGTCGTTCGCGGCGACCGACCGGGACCTGGTGTCGGCGGTCATCGGCGACAAGGCGGCGCGCGAGCAGCTCGAGGAGGTCCTCGACAGCGCGCGGGCGACCGTCCGCCGGCTGCTGGCGAGCAACCGCGACCTCGTCGAGGCGCTGCGCGACGCGCTGCTGGACAGGTACGAGCTGGTGGGTGAGGAGATCACGGCGGTGCTGGAGAAGGCGGTCGCGACGCGGCCCGACGGGGTGCGACCGGCGCCGCCGGCGGACCACCTGCGGATCGCCTGAGCGGCTGTCGCCCTACCGGGTGCGCGCAGGGGTCGGCCAGGGGCCCTAGGTCCCGATCTGGCCGTCCGCATCGTGAGACGATCGACGGGCCGGAGACCCCGGCCCGTCGTATCCGTCGCACCTACAGGAGCGTGTCCCGCCGTGTCCGCCGTCACCTGGCACCGTCGCCCGACGACAGCCGTCCCCGTCCACCTTCCCCTCCGCACCCGTCTGCGCCACCTGAACGAGACCGTGCGCTGGGCCCCTGCCCCGTACTTCGAGGGCTCGGCCCGCCAGCGCCTGCGCTACGTCGGCTACGTCCTGGGCTCGATGCTCGCCTGGACCGTCGGCAGCCTCGTCGTGCTCGCGGCGCTCGGCCGCGCGCTCGCCTCGTTCTGACGTCCGCGCCACCGTCGTCGTCCTGACGTCCTCGTCGTCCGACGTCGACGCCCGGCCGCCGGCCGGGGCCACCGGGCGCCGTCGCGGGTGAAGTCCGCGGCGGTGCCCGCCCGCCCCGCCGTGCTCCCGGCCGGCCCCGGTGTGACATTGCGGACATCCCGCGCGAAGCGCCTGTGGACGGACATGGGGACGGCCGGCGGATTCCTGTGCACGCGGGTGTGGGTCGCTGCGGCGTGTCGGGTGGCGTGCGTGCGTCGTCGCACGTCAGAGGCCCCCACCGGTGTCCACAGGCCGTGGGCGACTGCTCCCACAGGGTGAAGAACGACACGGCTGTAACACAACACTTAGTGGTGACTTGCGATGTCAGACCCCAGGTGTAGTGTCTAGCCAGACGGCTCGCCCCGAACTACACGGGTGTCGTGCGGGCCTTCGTCAGCAGGTCGGAAGCACCCTCGCGGGGGCGTCCGGCGGGCCGACGAGGGCGCCGCGGGACCCCGGCCCCCGGGTGACGCGGCCGCCATGGGGAAGACACACACGGACCACGAGCTCGGGGGAGCACACATGACCATCACGGTGTACAGCAAGCCGGCCTGCGTGCAGTGCACGGCCACGTACCGCGCCCTCGACAAGCTCGGCCACGACTACACGGTGGTCGACATCTCCGAGGACGCCGACGCGCGCGACTACGTCATGTCGCTCGGCCACCTGCAGGCGCCCGTCGTCGTCGCCGGCGGCGAGAACTGGTCGGGCTACCGTCCCGATCGCATCAAGGCGCTCGCGGACAAGCTGGCGACGCAGGTCGCCTGACGCCCGACGGGCCCACCGCCCGTCGCCGCACACGCCCCGGGCCGACGCACGGCGCACGCCGCGTCGGCCCGGCGGGCATTCGAGAACAGGTCGACCGGCGCCCTCGGTGCCGGTCGACCTGCACCCGGCACGTGATCGGGCCTTCGGCATGCCAGGGCACCGGTCGGTGACGGCACCACGCAGACGACACGACAGGGAGGCGGCGATGGGTGACCTCGTCTACTTCTCGTCCGTGTCCGGCAACACCCACCGCTTCGTGCAGAAGCTCGGGCTGCGGTCGCAGCGCATCCCGCTGCGTCCGACGGACGGGTTCCTGCACGTCAGCGAGCCGTACGTGCTCGTGCTGCCGACCTACGGCGGCGGCAACGAGGGAGGCGCGGTGCCGCGCCAGGTCGTCAAGTTCCTCAACGACGAGGACAACCGTGCGCTGATCCGCGGCGTCATCGCGGCCGGCAACACGAACTTCGGTGAGGCGTACTGCATCGCGGGCGACATCGTGGCGGCCAAGTGCCACGTGCCGTACCTGTACGCCTTCGAGCTCATGGGAACCAGTGAGGACGTCACACGCGTCCGCGAGGGATTGGGAAGATTTTGGCAGCGACAGTCGCAGATACCCGCGTAGAGCTGACGGGGCTGGACTACCACGCCCTCAACGCGATGCTCAACCTGTACGACGCGGACGGGAAGATCCAGTTCGACGCCGACCGGCAGGCCGCGCGCGAGTACTTCCTGCAGCACGTCAACCAGAACACGGTCTTCTTCCACGACCTGGAGGAGAAGCTCGACTACCTGGTCGAGAACAAGTACTACGACCCCGCGGTGCTCGCGCAGTACGACCGCGGGTTCGTCAAGTCGCTCTTCCAGTACGCGTACTCGAAGAAGTTCCGCTTCCAGACGTTCCTCGGCGCGTTCAAGTACTACACGTCGTACACGCTCAAGACGTTCGACGGCAAGCGGTACCTCGAGCGCTTCGAGGACCGCGTGTGCATGGTGGCGCTGTCCCTGGCAGAGGGTGACCAGGACTTCGCGATGAACCTGGTCGACGAGATCGTGTCCGGCCGCTTCCAGCCCGCGACGCCCACGTTCCTCAACCTCGGCAAGGCGCAGCGCGGCGAGCCCGTCTCGTGCTTCCTGCTGCGCATCGAAGACAACATGGAATCGATTGCGCGCGGGATCAACTCCGCCCTGCAGCTGTCGAAGCGCGGCGGCGGCGTGGCCCTGCTGCTGTCGAACATCCGCGAGCACGGTGCGCCGATCAAGCACATCGAGAACCAGTCGTCCGGCGTCATCCCCGTGATGAAGCTGCTCGAGGACTCCTTCAGCTACGCCAACCAGCTCGGTGCCCGCCAGGGTGCCGGTGCCGTGTACCTGCACGCGCACCACCCGGACATCTACCGCTTCCTCGACACCAAGCGCGAGAACGCGGACGAGAAGATCCGCATCAAGACCCTGTCGCTGGGCGTCGTCATCCCGGACATCACGTTCGAGCTGGCGAAGAAGAACGAGCCGATGTACCTGTTCAGCCCGTACGACGTCGAGCGGGTCTACGGTGTGCCGTTCGCGGACGTGGACGTCACCGAGAAGTACTACGAGATGGTCGACGACAAGCGCATCCGCAAGACCAAGATCAACGCGCGCGAGTTCTTCCAGACCCTCGCGGAGATCCAGTTCGAGTCCGGCTACCCGTACGTCATGTTCGAGGACACGGTGAACCGGGCCAACCCGATCGAGGGCAAGATCACGCACTCGAACCTGTGCTCGGAGATCCTGCAGGTCTCGACGCCGTCCACGTTCAACGAGGACCTGTCCTACGCCGAGGTCGGCCGCGACATCTCCTGCAACCTCGGCTCGATGAACATCGCGCTGTCGATGGACTCCCCGGACCTGGGCAAGACCGTCGAGACCGCGATCCGCGCCCTGACGGCCGTGTCGGACCAGACGAGCATCGAGTCGGTGCCGTCGATCAAGCGGGCCAACGCCGGCGGGCACGCGATCGGCCTGGGGCAGATGAACCTGCACGGCTACCTGGCGCGTGAGCGCGTCTTCTACGGCTCCGACGAGGGCCTGGACTTCACGAACATCTACTTCTACACGGTCGCGTACCACGCGATCCGCGCGTCGAACCTGCTCGCGCAGGAGCGCGGCGAGAAGTTCTACGGCTTCGAGAAGTCGACGTACGCGACGGGCGAGTACTTCACGAAGTACGTCGAGAAGGAGTGGAAGCCGCGCACGGCCCGCGTGCAGGCGCTGTTCGACGAGGCCGGCGTGCGCGTCCCCACGCAGGACGACTGGCGCGAGCTGGCGGCCCTCGTGGCGGAGCACGGCCTGTACAACCAGAACCTGCAGGCGGTCCCGCCGACCGGCTCGATCTCCTACATCAACCACTCGACGAGCTCGATCCACCCGATCGCGTCGAAGATCGAGATCCGCAAGGAGGGCAAGATCGGGCGCGTCTACTACCCGGCGCCCTTCATGACGAACGACAACCTGGAGTACTACCAGGACGCGTACGAGATCGGGTTCGAGAAGGTCATCGACACGTACGCCGAGGCGACGCAGCACGTCGACCAGGGCCTGTCGCTCACGCTGTTCTTCAAGGACACCGCCACCACGCGCGACCTGAACCGGGCGCAGATCTACGCGTGGAAGAAGGGCATCAAGACGATCTACTACATCCGTCTGCGGCAGATGGCATTGGAAGGGACGGAAGTGGAGGGTTGCGTTTCCTGCATGCTGTAATGCAAATCGCAACCGTTTTTTCCGAGCCGAGATCCGAGGAATTGCTACGATGATGAGCCCCACAGGCAAGCTGAAGCTGGTCGACCGCGTGTCGGCGATCAACTGGAACCGTCTGCTGGACGAGAAGGACGCCGAGGTCTGGGACCGCCTGGTCGGCAACTTCTGGCTGCCGGAGAAGGTGCCGGTCTCCAACGACATCCAGTCCTGGGCGACCCTCACCGAGGCCGAGAAGACGATGACGACCCGCGTCTTCACGGGCCTGACGCTGCTGGACACGATCCAGGGCACGGTCGGTGCGGTCAGCCTCATCCCCGATGCGCTGACCCCGCACGAGGAGGCCGTGTACACGAACATCGCGTTCATGGAGTCGGTGCACGCCAAGTCGTACTCGTCGATCTTCTCGACGCTCATCTCCACCAAGGAGATCGATGAGGCGTTCCGCTGGTCGGAGGAGAACCCGAACCTGCAGCGCAAGGCCGAGATCGTCCTCAACTACTACCGGGGCGACGAGCCGCTCAAGCGCAAGGTCGCCTCGACGATGCTCGAGTCGTTCCTGTTCTACTCGGGCTTCTACGCGCCCATGTACTGGGCGTCGCGCGCCAAGCTCACGAACACGGCCGACCTGATCCGCCTCATCATCCGCGACGAGGCCGTGCACGGGTACTACATCGGCTACAAGTTCCAGAAGGGCCTGGAGCTGATCACCGAGGCCGAGCGGGCCGAGCTCAAGGAGTACACGTTCGAGCTGCTGTTCGAGCTGTACGACAACGAGGTCGAGTACACGCAGGACCTGTACGACGAGCTCGGCCTGACCGAGGACGTCAAGAAGTTCCTGCGCTACAACGCGAACAAGGCGCTGATGAACCTCGGCTACGAGGCTCTGTTCCCGCGCGACGAGACGGACGTCAACCCGGCGATCCTCTCGGCGCTGAGCCCCAACGCCGACGAGAACCACGACTTCTTCTCCGGCTCCGGCTCGTCCTACGTCATCGGCAAGGCCGTCAACACCGAGGACGACGACTGGGACTTCTGAGCGGCTGACCTCTCACGACGGCGACGGGCCCGGCAGCGCTGCTGCCGGGCCCGTCGCCGTCCGCGCACCCGACCTCGCGGGTCCGGTCTGTCGGGTTCCTGCTACCGTCCCGTGACCGCAGCCCCGCCCGTCGGGTGGGCCGCGGCGCTGCACGGGGGCACGGGGGCGTGTCTCGTGGTGGCTCTCACGCCGACGTGGGACGGGGCCGCGTCGACGTCCCCGCGCTCTCCCGGACGACCCAGGGAGACAGAGCGGATGACGACACGACCTGCCGTGGCGGTACGCCTCGCCGGTGCCGGTGCGCTGGTGCTGGGCGCCGCCCTCGCCGGGGGGCCGGCTGCGCACGCGGGGCAGGTCGCGCCGTTGCTGGACGCGGGGCCGCGCGCCGTCGCGGGCCGCTACGTCGTGGTGCTCGACGCCGCGGCCGCCGGCAGCGGGAACGCCGTGCGCGCCGAGCGCGCGGCGGACCCGGTGCTCGACCGGGCGGCAGCGCTCGGGGTCGACGTGGAGCACCAGTACGTGCACGCGCTCAACGGGTTCTCCGCCGAGCTCGACGCCGCCCAGCTCCGGTCGCTGCGCGCCGACCCGGGGGTCGCGTACGTCGCCCAGGACGCGGTCGTGCGAATCGCGTCGACGCAGGCCCCGGTACCGTCGTGGGGGCTGGACCGCATCGACCAGCGCACCCTCCCGGGCGACGAGACCTACGTCTACGGCACCACGGGCGCCGGTGTGACCGCGTACGTCATCGACAGCGGGATCCGCACGACGCACGAGGAGTTCGACGAGCGCGCCCGCCACGGGTTCGACGTCTACGGCGACGGGGCCGAGGGCTCGGAGTCCTGCAACGGGCACGGCACGCACGTCGCCGGGACGGTCGGCGGTACGACCGTGGGCGTGGCGAAGGACGTCGACCTGGTGTCGGTGCGTGTCGCCGACTGCCAGGGGTACGGCTCCACGTCGGCGATCGTCGCGGGCATCGACTGGGTGACGGCGGTGCACGACGGGCCGTCGGTGGCGAACCTCAGCATGGAGGCGACCGAGGTCCCCGTGGTCGACGAGGCGATCACGCGGTCCGTCGCGTCGGGCATCACGTACGTCGTCGCGGCCGGCAACCGCGGCGGACCCGCCTGCGACGGCAGCATCGCGCGCGTCCCGGAGGCGATCACGGTCGGCGCGACGCGCTCCGACGACGCGCGCCTCGCGTCGTCGAACTACGGCACGTGCGTCGACGTGTTCGCCCCCGGTGAGGGCATCGGGTCGGCGTGGAGCGGCAGCGACAGCGACCTGGTGTTCGTCAGCGGCACGTCGATGGCCGCGCCGCACGTCACCGGTGCGGTGGCGCGGTACCTCGAGGACCACCCGACGGCGACGCCGGCGCAGGTGTCCGCGGCGATCGTCGACGCGGCGACCCCGGGCGTCGTCGGCGGGGCCGGGGCAGGTTCCCCGAACCTGCTGCTGCACGTCGCACCGCCGGCCGGGTAGCCGACGTCGTGCCGGCCCGCCGCTCGCTAGGGTGCCGACGCACGTCCACACCCGGACGTCCCCGTGACGGCAGGGCAACCGTCGGCACGCGCGAGCTGGAGCTCGGTGTCCGCGACGCACCGCTCGCGCCCACCCGGTCGGCCGTCAGGGGCGGACGGTCGTGGGGAACCCCGTCCAGCGCAGCTCGGGCGGCAGGTGGCCGGTGTCGTTGAAGAGCACGAGCGTCGGCGGCAGGCCGGCGCGGTACTCGAGGGCCGTCAGGGCGGCGTTCGCGCTCTCCAGGCCGAGCCACCGGGGCGTCGAGCGCGTGCCGCACCAGCCACGCGATCGGGTACGCGTGCGTGACGAGGACCTCGTGGACGTCGTCGTCCGCCGCGACGTCGGGCGTCGCGAACCGCGCGACGAGCGCGTCGGCGGTCGCGCGGCCGGCGGCGTCTCGGCCGGCGCGGGGACGTGCGGCACGTGGTCGACCAGCTCGTCCGCGGGCGCGACGGGCACGCCCGGCAGGTGCCGCGCGAGTGCGTGCGCGCTGGCGGCGGCGCGCGGCAGCGGCGAGTGCCAGACGGCGTCGACGGACAGGTGCGCGAGGCGCCGCCCCAGCAGGTCGGCCTGCCGGCGGCCGGTGTCGGTCAGCTCACCGAAGGCGTCGGCCGCACCGTGGCGCGCGAGGTAGAGGTGTCGGGTGGGCATGCGTGTCCTCACGTCCTCGTCGTGACGGTGCCGGCGGTGCCGTCGATCGTGAGCGAGGTGGCGTCGCGCAGGGCCGTCGTCGCGCCGGGGACCCCGAGGACGGCGGGGATCCCGCGCTCGCGGGCGACGATCGCGGCGTGCGACAGCACCCCGCCGGTCTCCGTCACGACGCCCGCGACCACGCGCAGCAGGGGGGTCCAGGCGGGGTCGGTCCACGGGCACACGAGCACGTCGCCGGGCCGGACGTGCGCGAAGTCCGCCGGTCCGCGGACGACCCGCGCGGGCCCGGTCGCGGTGCCGCGGCTGCCGGGCGTCCCGACGAGCGTCGCGCCGTCGCCCACCGCCGCACCGCGCCGGGCGGGCGGCACCGCCGTGACGGGACGCGCCTGCAGCACCCACGGTTCGCCGTCGACCAGCGCCCACTCGACGTCCTGCGCCCCGCCGAGCACGTCGGCGACCCGCTGCCCCAGGTGGGCGAGCCGCCGCGCGTCGTCGTCGCCCAGGGTCGGCCGGTGACGGTCCGGGCCGTCCACGGGGCTCGTCACCAGCCGCGCCCCGGCGCGGTCCACGCGGGTGCGCTTGTCCGCGACCGTGCGGGTGACAAGGCCGTCCGCGGCGACCTCGTAGGAGTCCGGGGTGACCGTGCCCCCGACGACGCTCGTGCCCAGACCCCAGGACGCCTCGACGACGGTCGCACCGCCCGGGCCCGCCGGGGTGAACATCACGCCGGACACCCCGGGGTCGACCAGGCGCTGCACGAGCACCGCCATCGCGGGCGCCTCGCCCGTCCCGGACCCTGCCGCGTCCCGGTACGCCACGGCCCGCGGCGACCCGAGCGACGCCCAGCAGGCGCGGACCGCGTCCGCGACCGCGTCGACGCCCCGCACCGCGAGGACGCTCGTGTACTGCCCGGCGGTGGACGCGCGCGCACCGTCCTCGTCGTCCGCGGACGAGCGCACGGCCAGGGGGCCCGTTCCCGCGAGCGCCCGCGCGAGGTCGTCCCGCAGGCCGACGGGGAGCGCGTCGCGGACGGCGACACGGTGCGCCGCGAACGGCACGACGAACCCGTCGGGCACCGGGAGGCCGGCCCGCAGCAGCGCGCCGAGCGCGCCGGCCTTGGCCCCGCACGTCGCCGGCGTGGCGTCCGTGAGCGCGACGAGCACGAGCCACCACCCTTCAACACATCGTTGACAACGTTTCGTTGACTATGCACGATCGACGCATGGAGAGCAAGGACGTGCAGGGCAGGGACACCGCCCGGGCGGACCAGGAGCAGGCCCGCCTCGAGGCCGACGCGCGCGAGCGCCTGCTGCGCCTCGGCGCGCACACGCTGGGCGACCGGCCGTGGCGTCCGGCACCCGTCCCGCCGTCGGCCGTCGACCTCGTCCAGTACGCGCTGCACCGCTCGTCCGGCCTCGCGCCCGACGACGTCCTGCACGCGCTCGCGCTGCTGCCCGCGGCCCGCGCCGAGGTCGACGGCCTCGAGGACGGCCTGCTGTTCGTCGCGCGCGGTGCGGGCCTGACGTGGGCGCAGATCGCGCAGGCCACGGGGTTCAACTCGCCGCAGGCGTGCCAGCAGCACGCCACCCGGCTCGCGTCCCGGCGCGAGGCCGGCGCGTGACGCGGCCGTCGGCGCCGGACCTGCTGGTGCTGCACGCCGTGCGGCTGCTCGGCTTCGCGGACACCCCCGCGGTCGCCCGCCGCTTCGCGCTCGACCCCGCGCAGGCCGAGGAGCTGCTGCTCGACGCCGAGGCGTACGGCCGCGTGTCCCGCACGGCCTTCGCGGACCTGCGCGGCTGGTCGCTCACGGAACGCGGCCGGGCGCACGGCGAGGGTCTGCTCGCGGCCGAGCTCGACGGCGTCGACGGCCGAGAGAGTGTGCACGACGTGCACGGCGCCTTCCTGCCGCTCAACGCGCGGCTGCGGCAGGCGTGCACGGACTGGCAGCTGCGCCCGGCTCCCGGCGACCGGCTGGCGACCAACGACCACACCGACGACGCGTGGGACGGCCGCGTCCTCGACGAGCTCGCCGCGGTCGAGCGCGGCCTCGTCCCGCTCGCGGACCGGCTCGAGCGCCTGCTCGCGCGGTTCGCGGGGTACGACGCGCGGTTCGCCACGGCCCGTCGGCGCGCCGCCGCGGGCGAGCCCGGCCGGGTCGACGGCACGGACGTCGACTCGTGCCACCGGGTCTGGTTCGAGCTCCACGAGGACCTCGTCGCCACGCTGGGGATCGACCGCGGCCGGTGACGTCCGCGCGGCCGCCGCACGAGCTGCCACGCTGCCCCGGTGTCCGGCGCCGGAGTGCCGGCTACTTCCAGGCAGCCAGCAGGTCCTGCGCCGTCCACGTCGCGGCGAGGGGGGCCCGCCGCTCGGCGCCGGCGGGGCACACGGCGACGAGCGGTGTCCCGACCTGGACCCCGGGGACGGCTGTCGCCGCAGCTCGGAGCGTGGCGACCTCGCCGACCGTCACAGCCCTGTCCCGTCGCCACGTGACGGTCCCGACGAACGGGGAGAGACGAGCCGGAGGCGTCCAGCGCGGTCAGGTCGATCTCCGGCACGTTCGTCCGCGGCCACCACCCACCGACACGCACGACGGTCGGCCAGGTCCGACGTCCTGCGCCCACCCGCCCGGGTGCGGGCCCGTCGCCCGGGTGCGACGGTGGGGCGATGAGCGAAGAGACGACCGGGTACGACCCGGACCGTGACCCCGACGCCGGCCCCGCCGACCTGAGCCCCCGGGACGACGCATGAGCGAGAGCCTGCCCGACAGCTTCGACGAGAAGCAGCCCGACGTCCCGTCCCTCGGCGTCGACCCGGACCCGATCCCCGACGACCACGAGGGCAACGCCCCGGACGGTCAGGACGAGGACACGCCCTGAGCGTGCAACGGGTCGGCCCGCGCGACGTGGTGACCCTGGGCGCGGCGGACTCCGCACGCGCCCTCGGGCAGGTGCTCGCGCCGCTGGTCGCGCAGGGAGCGATCCTGCGCCGGCGGCGCGCGACGGCGCTGGCGGACCGTGTGCGCGCCGACGAGCGGGGCGTCGCGGCCCTGCGTCGGCTCGCGCGGCGGTACGACCGCCGCCCCGTGCTGCTGCGGCTCGGCGTGCGGGACCTGCTCCTCCCGCTGCACGTCGACGACGCCCGGGCCGTGCTCGACGCGTCACCCGAGCCGTTCTCGCCCGCGTCGGCGGAGAAGCGCGGCGCGCTGCACCACTTCCAGCCGCAGGGCGTGCTGGTCAGCCCCACGCGCCTGCGACCCGCGCGCCGCGCGTGGAACGAGGCCGCGCTCGACACCGACCGCCCCGTGCACGGTGCCGCGCCCGCGTTCGAGGCCACGCTGACGGCCGACGCACGCTGGGTCGCGGACCGTGCGCTGCGGCGCGACGACCTCGGGTTCGAGGACGTCGACGACCTGCTGTGGGCCACGGTCCGCGAGGTCACGCTCGGCCCCGGCGCGCGCCACGACGCGCGGCTCACCGACGAGCTGCTGGCGCTGCGGCAGCGGGCCAACTGGTCGGGGTTCGTGCCCGTGGCCGGGCGTCGTCGTGCGGCGTTCCTGCAGCGGCTGCACGAGCACGTCGTGGCCGCCCCGGCGGGGTCGCTCGCGGGGCACGGGCGCGACGCGGCGGGCGACTCGTCGGTCGTGACGTCGCAGGTCGCGCACTGGTTGTTCGCGTTCGACGCCGCGCGCGTCACGCTGTGGCGCGCGCTCGCCGTCCTCGCGGCCCGGCCCGTGCTGCAGGACGAGGTCCGCGCGGAGGCCCCGGTCGACGGGGTGCTGCCGCGTACCCGCGCGGTGCTGGACGAGACGCTGCGGGCGTGGCCGACGACCCTCGTGCTGCTGCGCGAGACCACCGCCCCCACCGCGTGGGGCGACTCGACGCTGGGCACCGGCACGGGCGTCGTCCTCGTGAGCTCGTACTGGCACCGCGACCCGGCACCCGGCCACGACGGGGACGGCTTCCGGCCGGGGCCTGCACCGGCGGGCCGCCTCGTCGTGCCCTTCAGCGCCGGCCCGGTCGTGTGCCCGGGGCGTGACGTGGTGCTGCACACGACGTCCCACCTGCTCGCCGCGCTCGTGCGCGCGGCCCGGTGGTCGCCCGTCAGCCACCCGGGCCTGGCCCGCGACCCCGTGCCGGGGAGCCTCGCGCACACGTCCCTGCGCGTCGCCGCCGCGTCGCTGTGACCCCGCCCGGAAGGACCTCATGACCACCCAGCTGCCGCCTCGGGCGTTCGTCGTCGCGCGACCTCAGTCGCCGATGCCGCTGCCGACGCCCCGTGGGCCCGTGAGCGACGAGCTCCTGCGCCTGCTCGGACGCCGCTCGTCGGACGCCACCGACCTGCACGCCGCGGTCGGCCGCACGCTCGCCGCGCCGTCGGGCTCCTGGCTCGAGGACGACGACGTGCAGGTCGCCCTCACGTGCATGTACGAGCTGCACTACCGCGGCCTCGACGGGGTCGACGACGACTGGGAGTGGCAGCCGGACGTGCTGACGGCGCGCGCCGCGCTCGAGCGCGTCGTCGAGGCCGAGCTGCGCGAGCGCGTCCCGGTCACGGTCCCGCAGGGCACGTCCGCGGCGGGCGTCGCCGCCACGTTGTTCGCCCTGACCGGCGCCGACGACGCCCCGAGCGTGGCGCGCTGGGTCGCGCGCCGGGCACGCCGTGAGCACGTCGAGGAGCTCGTCGTGCACCGCTCCGTGTACCAGCTGAAGGAGGCCGACCCGCACACGTGGGCGGTGCCGCGGCTGGGCGGTGCGCCGAAGGTCGCGCTCATGGAGATCCAGTCCGACGAGTACGGCGCGGGTGACCCCGAGCGGCAGCACGCGGCCCTGTTCGCCGCCGCGATGCGCGGTCTGGGCCTGGACGACACGTACGGGCGCTACGTCGACCACGTCCCGGCGATCACGCTCGCGCACCCCAACGTCATGTCGATGCTCGGTCTGCACCGCCGGCTGCGCGGGGCGATCGTCGGGCACCTCGCGGCGTTCGAGATGACGTCGTCGGTCCCCAACCGCCTGTACGGCAACGGCATGCGCCGACTGGGCCTGGGCCCCGACGTCACCGGGTACTTCGACGAGCACGTCGAGGCGGACGCGGTGCACGAGCAGATCGCGGGCCGGGACCTGGCGGGCCGGCTCGTCGAGCAGGACCCGACGCTCGGTGCGGACGTCGTGTGGGGCGCGGCCGTGTGCCTCGCGCTGGACGGCTGGTGGGCGCGGCACGTGCTCGCCCGCTGGGACGCCGACGAGACGTCGTTGCGGCAGCCGCCGCGATGACCGGGCGGGACGCCGGTGGGCGGTCGCGCGGCCCGGTGCGCATCACGCCGTGCCCCGACGGTCCGCTGCTCGTGCGCGGCGCGGTCGAGGTGGTGGGTGCGGACGGTGAGGTCGTCGTGCCGCGACGCCGCACCGTCGCCCTGTGCCGCTGCGGCGGGACGGGCGCGCCGCCGTGGTGCGACGGCACGCACAAGGTCAACGGCTTCCGCACGGACGACTGACCCCCGGCCGCGGGCTCGTCGTCGACCCCCGGTCGCCGACCCCCGGTCGTCGAGCTGCCACTTCGGCGGCTTCCGGCGCTTCAGAAGCCGCCGAAGCGGCAGGTGGGCGGGTCCTGCTGCCGTCGGGGCGTCAGCCGGTCGTCAGGACCACCAGCTGCTGCGTCGTGCGGGTCATCGCGACGTAGCGGTCGACGGCCCCCTCGATGCCGTCGCCGTACTGGTCGGGGTCGACCAGCACGACCAGGTCGAACTCCAGGCCCTTGGCCGTCTGCGGCGTGAGGGACCGCACGCGCGGACCCGCGGGGTACGTCGGGTCGCCGATGACGCACGCGACGCCCTCGTGCGTCGCGAGCCACTCCTCGACGACGGCCGCGAGGTCGGCGCGCGCGCCGTACCGCACCGGCAGCCCCGTCGACCGCACCGACGTCGGCACGTTCGCGTCCGGCACCGCCGCGCGGATCACCGGCTCGGCCGCCGTCATGACCTCGACCGGCGTCCGGTAGTTGATGCTCAGCGACGTCAGCGTGACCCCCCGCAGCCCGACGCGCCCGAGCCGCTCGGCCCAGGACTCCGCGAACCCGTGCCGGGCCTGCGCGCGGTCCCCGACGATCGTGACGCTGCGCGACGGGCAGCGGGTCAGCAGCATCTGCCACTGCGCGTCGGTGAGCTCCTGCGCCTCGTCGACGACGACGTGCGCGAACGGCCCTGCGAGCAGGTCGGGGTCCGCGGCGGGCAGGCCCGCCTCGTCGACGAGCGCGCTGCGCAGGTCGTCGCCGCCGAGCATGTGCATGACGCCCAGCGTGGAGTCGTCGGCCGCGACGAGGTTGTCGACGACGTGCGACATGTACTCCCGCTCGGCCGCGACCGTCGCCTCGCGCCGGCGGCGGCGCCGCGACTCCTCGGGGTCGCCGACGCGGCGCCGGGCCGCGTCGAGCAGCGGCAGGTCGGCCTCCGTCCAGGCGTACGGGTCGGCGCGCTGCAGCGCCCGCACCTCGTCGGGCGTCAGCCACGGCGCGCACAGCCGCAGGTACGCGGGCACCGACCACAGGTCGGCGACCACGTCGGCCGCCTCGAGGACCGGCCACGCGCGGTTGAACGCGCCGGTCAGCTCGGCGTCGCGCGTCAGGGAGCGGCGGAGCTGGTCGACGGGCACGTCGTCGCCGTGCCCGTCCGTGATGATCTCGACCAGCGCCTCCCACGCCTGGTCGCGGGCCTCGTTGTGCGGCGTGCCGGGATCGGGGGCGTCGAACGCGTCGGCCCAGTCGTCGGCGCTCAGCACGACCTCGGCCCAGTGCGTCTGCACGCGCATGCCCTGCGTCGGCGGGCGCTGGGAGAACCGCACCGCGGGTTCGATCGCGCGGACCATGTCGGCCGACGACTTCAGGCGCGCGACCCGCGGGTCGTGCTCCGGTGCCGCCGTGGCACCCTGCGGCACCAGGTCCCGCAGCGTGCACGTCTGGACGCCCTCCTCGCCGAGCCCGGGCAGCGCGTCGGCGACGTACGCGAGGTACGGGCGGTGCGGGCCGACGAGCAGCACGCGCCCGTGCCGGTCCCGCAGCCGGGGGTCGGAGTGCAGCAGGTACGCCGCGCGGTGCACGGCGACGACCGTCTTGCCGGTCCCCGGCCCGCCGTCGACGACGAGCGGGGTGCGCGCGCCCGCGCGGATGATCGCGTCCTGGTCGGCCTGCAGCGTGCCCAGCACGTCGCGCATGTGCGCCGAGCGGCTCGCACCGAGGCTCGCGATGAACGCCGACTGGTCGTCGAGCGCGGCCTGCTGGTCGTACCCCTCGGGCGTGAACACCTCGTCCCAGTAGTCGGTGACGCGCCCGCCGGTCCAGCGGTAGCGCCGGCGGCTGAGCAGGCCCATCGGGCGGGCGAGGGTCGCGGCGAAGTACGGCTCGGCCGCGGGGGAGCGCCAGTCGACGAGCAGGCGCTCACCCGTGCTCGTCGTCAGGCCCAGCCGCCCGACGTACACCGGCGCGGGATCGTCGTCGAGGACCATGCGCCCGAGGCACAGGTCGAGCCCGAAGCGCTCCAGCAGCCGCAGCCGGCCGCTGAGGCGGTGGATGTCCTGGTCGCGGTCCAGCGCGGCCTGGCCGTGGCCGCCGGGCGCGCGCCGCAGGCGCTCGAGGCGGTCGCGCAGGTCGGTGACCTGCGCGTCGAGGGTCGCCGCGAGCACCGCGAAGTGCTGCTCGTCGCGCGCGACGAGCGCGGGGTCGGCCTTGGCCGCGCGGGCGGCGGGCAGGGCGAAGGCCGAGGTGGGCGCAGCGGGGGTGGGCAGGGGCACGGTGCGGCTCCTCGGCAGAGGGTGGGGAGGCCGGCGGGGTCGGCACGGCAAGGCGTCGATCATGCGCCCTCGACGGGGTCTTGCCGCAAGACGCCCCCTGCGCTATACGTTGAAGAGGGAGAGCACGTGGTGCTCTCCCTCTCCTGTGCCGGGGCTCCTCTCCGTGCCCGGCCGCGTCAGCGACGCCGCAGCCGGGCGTCCAGCAGCGACGGCGGGGTGTCGAACTTCTCCCCGGGTGCCAGGTCGACGCCCGGCGGCACGATCGCGTCGATCGCGTCCAGGACGTCGTCGCCCAGCACGGTGTCGGCGGCCGCGAGCTGCGAGCGCAGGTGCTCCAGGGTGCGCGGGCCGATGAGCGCGCCGGTCACCCCGGGGTGGGCGGTGACGAACCCGAGCGCGAGCTGCACCAGCGTGAGCCCGGCGTCGGCGGCCACCTTCGCCACCTGCTCGACCGCGTCGAGGCGGACGCGGTTGGCGGGCACGTCGAGGTCGAAGCGCTCGGGCAGGACCGCCGCGCGGTGCGTGTCGACCGGCTGCCCGGCGCGTACGGCACCCGAGAGCCAGCCCGACGCGAGCGGGCTCCAGGCGAGCACGCCGAGGCCGTACTCCTGCGCGACGGGCAGCACGTGCGCCTCGATGCCGCGCTGCAGCGCCGAGTAGCTGGGCTGCTCGGTGACGTAGCGGGACAGGCCGCGCTCGCGGGCGGCCCACTGCGCCTGCACGATGCGGTGCGCGGGGAACGTGGAGGACCCGAGGTAGCGGATCTTGCCGGCGCGCTGCAGGTCGGTCAGGGCGCCGAGGGTCTCGTCGTCGGACGTCTCGGGGTCCCACCGGTGCACCTGGTAGAGGTCGACGTGGTCGACGCCGAGGCGTCTCAGGCTGTCGTCGAGCGCGCGCGTGAGCCAGCGGCGCGAGGTGCCGCGGTGGTTCGGGTCGTCGCCCATCGGCATGCAGGCCTTGGTGGCGAGGACGACGTCGTCGCGCCGCCCGGCGATCGCGCGGCCGACGTACTCCTCGGACTGCCCGCCGCTGTACCAGTCGGCGGTGTCGACGAGGTTGACGCCCGCCTCGAGCGCGGCGTCGACGATCGCGGTGGCGTCGTCCTGCGTGGTGCGGCCGATCGCGCCGAAGTTCATGGCGCCGAGGGCGAGGGTGCTGACCTGGACGCCGGTGCGTCCGAGCGTGCGGTAGCGCATGGGTGGTCCTCCGGGGTGGGTGCGTGGCGGTGGTGACGTCGCCGCGGGTTGGCGGCGGACCGGTGGTGCTGCGATGATCGATAACCGGAGCGCCGCTCCACCAAGATACGGAACAAGGTTCCGCTTAGCAAGGGAGAGTCGCGCCGTGCCCGAGACCGACCCGTCGGCGCCCGACGGCGCACGCCCCCGGCGCGCCGACGCGCGCCGCAACGAGCAGGCCCTGCTCGACGCCGCGGCCGCCGTGTTCGTCACCTCGGGGGTCGACGCCCCCGTCCGCGAGGTCGCCGCACGCGCGGGCGTCGGCATGGGCACGATCTACCGCCACTTCCCGACGCGCGCCGACCTCGTCGTCGCCGTCTACCGCCACCAGGTCGACGCGTGCGCCGCCGCCGCGCCACGGCTGCTGCAGGAGTCGCCCAGCCCGTACGCGGCACTGACCGCCTGGGCCGGGATGTTCGTCGACTTCCTCGTCACCAAGCACGGGCTGGCCGCCGCCCTGCGGAACGACCGTGCCGGCTTCGACGCGCTGCACGCGCACTTCCTCGAACGCCTCGTCCCCGCGTGCGCCGACCTGCTGGCCGCGGCGGTCGCCGCGGGCGAGGCGCGCGCCGACGTCGACGCGTACGGGCTCCTGCGCGGCATCGGCAACCTGTGCGCGTCGGCCGAGAACGACCCCGCGTACGACGCCCGCCGTATGGTCGGCGTGCTGCTGGCGGGCCTGCGCAGCGACGCCTGACGGCAGGTCCGTGGCGGCTGCCCGGTGGTCGGCGTGTGTCTGGGCCTCGGCGGCCCACGCAGGTAGTGTCGGTGCATGGCAAACGTTATCCACGTCTCCGTCGACGGCGCCGACGACGCAGCCGGCACCCAGGACTCCCCGCTGCGCACCATCGACCGCGCGGCGCAGCTCGCCCGCCCCGGCGACACCGTGACCGTGCACGCCGGCACCTACCGCGAGCACGTGCGCCCGCGCCGTGGCGGCACCGGGGAGCACCGCCGCATCACGTACCAGGCCGCCCCCGGTGAGCACGTGCGCATCACGGGCTCCGAGCAGGTCACCGGCTGGGAGCCCGTCGGCGGCGGCGTGTGGCGCGTCGAGGTGCCGCACACCCTGTTCGGCGAGGTCAACCCGTTCGCGGTCGAGGTCGACGGCGACTGGGTCGTCCGCCCGGGGCGCGACGAGCCGAAGAAGCACCTCGGCGCCGTCTACCTCGAAGGCCACCGGCTGGGCGAGGTCGCGAGCGCGGCCGACGTCGCGGCCGCCCCGCGCCGCACGCACGTCGTCGACGACTGGACCGGCACGACCGTGCCCGTCGCCGACCCCGACCGGACCCCGCGCGTCTGGCACGCCGAGGTCGGCGCCGACGTCACGACGATCCACGCGAGCTTCGGCGACGCCGACCCCAACGCCACGCTCGTCGAGGTCAACGTCCGCCCCACGGTCTTCTGGCCGGACGACCACCACGTCGACTACATCACCGTGCGCGGCTTCGAGCTCGCGCAGGCCGCGACGCAGTGGGCGCCCCCCACCGCGCACCAGCCCGGGCTCGTCGGCCCGAACTGGGCGCGCGGCTGGGTCATCGAGGACAACGACATCCACGACGCGACGTGCTCGGCGGTCTCGCTGGGCAAGGAGGCGTCCACGGGCGACAACTGGGCCACGGACCGTGGCGACAAGCCCGGCTACCAGTACCAGCTCGAGTCGGTGTTCTCCGCGCGGCAGATCGGCTGGGACCGCGAGCACGTCGGCTCGCACGTCGTGCGCCGCAACCACATCCACCACTGCGGGCAGAACGCGGTCGTGGGCCACCTCGGGTGCGTGTTCTCGACCATCGAGGACAACCACATCCACGACATCGGGTCCGACCGCGAGTTCTACGGCCACGAGATCGCGGGCATCAAGCTGCACGCGCCCGTCGACGTCGTCATCGCGGGCAACCGCATCCACGGCTGCTCGCTGGGCATCTGGCTCGACTGGCAGACGCAGGGCACGCGCATCACCCGCAACGTGCTGTGGGACAACAGCCGCGACCTGTTCGTCGAGGTCAGCCACGGCCCGTACGTCGTCGACCACAACGTGCTCGCGTCGCCCGTCTCGGTCGAGAACCACAGCCAGGGTGGCGCGTACGTGCGCAACCTGCTGGGCGGCACCGTCGGCATCAAGCAGATGCTCGACCGCGCGACGCCGTACCACCGCCCGCACTCCACGCAGGTGGCGGGGTACGCGTTCATCGTCGCGGGCGACGACCGGTGGATCGGCAACGTCTTCGCCGGCGGCGACCTCGACGCGGCGTACGCATCGGACTCGTGGGGCCGGATCGGCTCGGAGACGGGCACGGGCGCCTACGACGGCTACCCGACGTCGCTCGAGCAGTACCTCACGGAGATGGGCGACCGCTGGGACGGCGACCACAACCGCTTCGGCAGCCGCGTGCAGCCGTACTGGTCCCGCGCCAACGTCTTCGCCGGGGGCGCCCGCCCGGCCGACGTCGAGACCGACCCGCTCGTGCTCGACGGCCCGGCGCGCGTCGAGGTCGTCACCCAGGGCGACGAGGTGTGGCTGGAGGTCGACGTCCCGGGCGCCGAGGCCGCGACGCTCGACGCGGTCACCGGCGCCGACCTGCCGCCCGTGCGGCTCGTCGGCGCCGAGTTCGAGGACCGTGACGGCGGCACGCTGCGCCTCGACACCGACCTGGTCGGTGACCCCCTCGACGGCACCCGTCCGGCGGGCCCGCTCGCCGGCGGGCTGACGTCCGCGCGGGTGCGCCTGCTCTGAGCATCCCGCGCCCGAGGCCGCGGGATCAGGGCCGGGAGGTCCCCGGTCCCGCGGCCTCGCGCAGGGGCGTGCGGCCGACCCCGGGCACGAAGCGGCCCACGCGGGCCGTGTAGCGCGCGTAGGCCTCGCCGTGCGTGCGCCGCAGGTACGGCTCCTCGACGACGCGGACCTGGAGCTCGACAGCGGCGACCAGGCAGCCGAGCGCCGCGAGCGTCACCACGGTCGGCGCGAGCAGGACCAGGCCGGCGAGCGCGGTGGCCATCGCGGTGAAGATCGGGTTGCGGACGACCGCGAAGACGCCGGTGGTGACGAGCGTCGTGCGCTCGGCCGGGTCGACGCCGATGCGCCACGAGGTGCCCATGCCCGCCTGCGCGGCCAGCGTGCCGGCGAACCCGGCGGTGGCGACCACGAGCCCGACCCAGGCGGCGGCCGCGGGCAGGGGTGCCGGTGCCGGTCCCGTGCCCCCGGCGGCGAGCGCCGGCCCGACGGCGCCGAGCACGATCGCCGCGGCGAACAGCGCACCGCCCCACCACTCGGCGGACCCCGGCCTGCCGGACAGCCCGCGCCAGCCGGCGCTCCCGGTGCGACGGCGGTGCAGCCAGGTGCGGATGCCGAACGCGGCGAGCAGGCCCACCAGGTACAGCACCAGGCCGACGGCGGCCGCGAGGTCGGGCGTCACAAGATCGCTTGTTGATGGTGTCATCGTCATTCGACGATGATAGCCCGCGCGGACGGCGGCGGGTCCCACCACGTGCTGCGGGTCGGCCGAGCGGCGCAAGGTGCCTACGCGTCGAGCACGCCCCGCACCACCGACACCCCGGAGTGCGCGGGCTCGCCGTCGAGCGGCTCGTCGCTGACGTCGACCACGGGGAACTCCGCGAGGTCCAGGCCGGCGGGCAGCGTGAACGTGCCGCTGGTGCTGTCGAGCGTGCCCAGGCTGACCAGCCCCGACACGTCCGGGCGCAGCAGCCACACCTCGAGGAAGCCGTCGCGCGCGGGCGGCGAGTCCAGGTCGACGACGAGCGAGCGCGAGCCGTCGGCCGCGGTGCGCACCTGCGCCGTGCCGGTCTGCGACCAGCCCGGCAGCGGCTCGAGGACGGCGCTCGCGACCAGCGTCGACCGGTCGGCGCGCGCCTGCCACCAGGCGGTCGCACCCGCACCGCCGACGACCAGCCCGGCGGCCGCGGCGACCGCGAGCCACGCGCGGCGCACGCGGCGGCGCGACGCCAGCGGCGTCACCGTCGCCGGCGGCGCGTCGACCGCGGACGCAGCTGCCGGGTCACCCTCGGCGTCCGCCGGCCCGGCGGGCGGGGTGCCCAGGTCCCCGCGGGCGGCGGCGTGCGCACGCTCGCCGAGCCCCAGCTCGGCGGCGACCCGGTCCCACACCTGGGGCGCGGGTGCCACGAGCGGCGCTTCGGGCCCGGACTCGCGGGCGAGGTCGGCGACGCCGCGCAGCGACGCGACCTCGTCGGCGCAACGACGGCAGGCGGCCAGGTGGTCGAGGTCGTCGGGCGTGCCGACGGGCTCACCGAGCGCGAGGAGGGCGAGCGTCTCGTCGTCCACGTGCAGGTCATCGGACGGCACCATCCACCTCCCATCGGGTCCGCAGGCGCGCCAGGCTACGCCGCACGTGGCTCTTGACGGTGCCGAGCGGCAGGCCCAGCCGCGTGGCGATCTGGTCGTGCGTGAGGTCGTCGTAGAACGCGAGCCGCAGGATCGTGCGCTGCGGGTCGCCCAGGTCGTCCAGCGCGTCCGCGACGACGACCTGGTCGACGACGCGCTGGTCGAGCGTCGCCGCCGGCACGCGGTCGGGGTCGGACGCCACCTGCGGCTGCGCGCGCAGGCGGCGGTCCCGCGAGCGGCGCTCGTGCGCGTCGGCGACCGTGTGCTTGGTGATCCCCAGGAGCCACGCGGGCAGCCGCGCACGGTCCGGGTCGAACCGTGCCCGCCCGCGCCACGCCTCGACGAACACCTGCTGCGTGACGTCCTCGGCCTCCGTCGCGTCGCGCAGCGAGCGCAGCGCGACCGTGTGGACCAGCGCGGACCACCGGCGGTACGCCTCGCCGATCGCCGCCTCGTCCCCCGAGGCGAAAGCGCGCCCGAGCGCGTCCACGTCGTCGGGCACGGTGGCCGACATGCTCACCCGCGCTCCTTCCGGTACCGCCCGCGCACCACGCGCGGCTCGTGCGCTCCACGCCGCTCACCCACCTGCGGCGTCCACGACGGGGTCGGCGGTCACCGCGACGTTGTCGGCATAGTGCCCCACTTCCCGGTCGAACGCCCCTCCGCACGTGACGAGCACCAGCCGCGGGGCGCCCGTGCGGTCGAACCACTGCGCGACGGGCGCGTCCTGCTTGGGCACCTGCGCGACGTCCCGCACGACGTACGCGTGGACGACGCCGTCGGACGTCGTCACCTCCACGCGGGCCCCGGGGGCCACGTCCCGGAGCCGCGAGAACGGCCCGACGCCCGTGGTCCACGAGTCCACGTGCGCGGCCACGACGGTCGCGCCCGCCGGGTCCGCCGGTGCGGGGCCGTAGCGGTACCAGCCTGCGCGGCCGGCGTCGCCGGGGATCTGCATGGTCCCGTCGTCCTCGACGCCCACCGGGTCGACGGGCATGTCGAGCCCCAGGTCCGGCACGACGACCCGGACGGGTGCCGGGGCCGCGGCGGGCACCGGCTGCGCGCCGAGGCTCGCGTCGACGACCGGGACGTCCGGCGCGACGGGCCCCGCTGACGGCGGCGAGGGCGCCGCCGCCGCGGGGGTCGCGGTGGCCGGTGCCGGGGGAGCGTCGGACGTCGGTCCGCAGGCCGTCGTCGTCGTGACCAGGGCCACCAGCGCCGCCGCGCACGCCGCGCTCACCGGGCGCGCGCGGCGGCGGGCGACGCGCGCGCCCGGCGACCGGCCGGCAGGTGCTGTCCGGCCGCCGGGCACGTCACGCCTCACGGTGCTCCGCCTCCGGGGGGTCAGCGGTGCGCCGCGACGCGCCGGACGACCGCCCGGCGCCCGCCCAGCGCCAGGCCGGCCAGACCGGCGACGACCAGCAGGGTCAGCCCCACGGGCAGGGCCGCGGACGTCTCGCCGGCCACCAGGCCGACCTGGCCGGCCTGCACGCCCGACGGGCCGGAGTGCAGACCCGTGACGGTCTGCGTCGCGAGCGCCAGGTTGCCGGCCTCGGCCGAGCCCCACGCGTACACGACGGTCAGTGCGCCCTCGGTGACCGGGACGTCGGCAGGGCCGAGCAGAGCCGGCTGCGTGGTCCCCGTCGCGACGACCGACGCCGACACGGTGCCGGCGGGCAGGTCGAGGGTCTGCTCCCTCGGGTTCGTCAGGTTCGACACGACGGCCGCGCCGCCCGCCAGCACGTCGACGCCGGGCGCCGCGGCGACGTGCCGCACCGTGAGCCGGCCCTGCCCCGCGGCCGTGGGCCGGGTGTCGTTCGTGAACAGCGTGGCCGTCGGCGCGCCGGACGCGTCGAGGTGCGCGACCGCCGTGTAGCTGCCGCCCGCCTCCAGCGGCAGGTCGACCGGGCCGATCGCCGGGGACGACGCGTCGGCGGCGTCGGCGGCCGTGATCGCGACCGAGTACGTGCCGGCGGGCAGCTCGAGCGGCCCGGCGAGCGTGCCGGGAACGAAGTCGTCGAGCGTGCGCTCGCCGTTCACCCAGACGTCGACCGTGAGGTCCGGGACGCCGTGCAGCACCGAGAGCTCGGCGGTGCTGCCCGTGGCCGCGGTGGCGGGCAGTGCCGCGAACGTGGCGACGAGGCCGAGGGCCAGGGCACCGGCAGCCGTGCCGGTGAGGAGTCGTGCGCGCATCGGGAGGTCCTTCCGCTGTGCCCGCGCGGTGGCGGGCGAGGACGTGCTGACACCTCTCCTTCCCGCGCAGGGCCGTCCCTGGATGCACCTGCGACGGACTTTCTCCCCCGACGTGCCCGCACGGCCTCCTCCCGCCGCGCAGAGCACCTGGGCTCCACGCCCCGCGCGCTCGCCGCGGCCCGCCACCCGAGGCACGCGGGCCCGGTCGTCGGGTGACCTGGTCGGACGGGGTTTGTGCAACAGCGATGTTGCGTAAGAAGTGCCTCTGACCTGCGGGTTAGCCAGTCCTTCCTTGCTGGCGGGATCGTCCGGGCGGGGTTACGGTCGAGGAGAAACGCCCCACGTCCCACTCCCCGGAGGTCCCCATGAGCACCCTCGCAGAGCTCCCCGCCGTGGCCGAGTGCTCGGTCGCCGGCTGTTCGTACAACGACCACTCGTCCTGCCACGCCGCAGCCGTCACCATCGGCGGCACCGGTGACGCGCAGTGCGCCACCTTCATCCCGCTGAGCGTCAAGGGCGGCCTCGACCGCGTCGTCTCGCACGTCGGCGCGTGCCAGCGCCAGGACTGCTCCCACAACTCGCACCTCGAGTGCGGTGCCCCGTCGGTGCGCATCGGCGCCGGGCACGACCTCGCCGACTGCCTCACCTACGTCGCCCGCTGAGGCACCGGCACCCAGCACGACGGCCGCACCCCCACTCGCCGGGGTGCGGCCGTCGCCGTGTCCGCCCGGGACCGGGCGCGTCGCGCAGGTCGGGAGTACGTGCGGGCCGGTCGTGCCGGTCAGCCGTGCGCGGTGAGGTCGATCATCGCGCGCACGAGCGCCGCTGCCTCCGGGACCAGCTCGCGCTCGCCCGCCACGAGCCCCGGCGCGACCGCGCGCAGCGCCGCGGCGTCGGTGAGCGCCGCGAGCGGTGAGACGTCGCTCGCGTGCAGGAACGCCGCGAGCAGGGCGCGCGCCGCCTGGGAGTAGTCGCCGCCCGCGTCGACCGCGACCTCCGCGACGAGCACCGCGGTCACCGCCGTGTCGAGCTCGGCGGTCCCGGCGCGCGCGTTCGCCCAGTCGACGACCGCCGGGCCCGGCTCCGTGAGGATCACGTTGCCCGGGTGCAGGTCCAGGTGCACCACCACCGGACCGCCGCCGAGCTGCGGCCAGTCGCGGTCGGCCGGCACGTCCCACGACGCGGGCGCGGGCACGCGGTGCAACCGGTGGTGCAGGTCGGCGAGGGTCTGCGCGGCGTCGGCGATCGTGACCTCGCCCGCGCCGAGCGCCTGCAGCAGCGTCGGCCCGTGCAGGCGGTCCATGACGATGTCGGAGCCCTGGGCGTCGAGCACCGCCGGTGCGGGGAAGCCGTGCACCCGCACGTGCCGCAGCAGCTCGACCTCGGGCGTCGCGTCACGTCCGGCCCGGTAGCGCCGCAGCACGCGGTCGTCGTCGAGCGCGTACACGTCGGCCGACGAGCCCGAGGCGAGCAGGGGTCCGGGGACGTCGGCAGGAAGTGCCGAGCCGTGCGGGATCACGTCGGCCGGAGGCATGAGATCGACGGTAACGCCGTTCGACCCGGTTTGTCGCGGGCAGCGTGACCGGCACGGGGTCACGCCCCGGCGCACCCGCGTCGGCACGTCAGGGGGTCGGTGCTGCCTCGTCCGGGGGGAGCCAGGGGCCGGACCGCCGCACGGGCGGCGGGCCGTCCGGCCACAGGTCCGCGGTCAGCAGGCCCGGCGGCAGGGGCGCGCCACCCGGTCCGGGCGGCGGTCCGCCGAGGCCCGCCACCCCGAGCGGCGGCAGCTGCTCGACGTCGTGGTCGGTCGGCTGCACGGGACGCGGGATGCCCGTCCACGGCTCGGGCCGTGCCAGGTGCGACAGCCGCTGCACGGCCTCGGCGTGCGTCTCGGGCAGCGGCTCGACCCAGACGCGCACGGGCTGCCGGACCGACACCCGCACGTCGACGTCCTCGCAGCGCCGCGCGATGTCGGCACGGAGGTCGGCCACGCGCACGCGCACGTCGTCGTCGGTGCGCGTCAGCACCACGAACACGCCGCCGCCGAGCGTCGCCATCGGGTGGCCGGAGCCGAACGCCTCGCGCAGCGCGGCACCGACGGCCGCCGAGCGCGCCGCGCGGACGAAGCCCGTGACGTGGCCGGCCGCGACGTCGACGACGGCGAGCCCGTGCAGCAGCGCCGGGTCGACGTCCTCCTGCTCCGCGTCGAGGTACGCCTCCGCGAGGCGCACCGCGAGGTACTGCTGCGTCGGCAGCCCCGTCTCGGGGTCCACGCACGCGCCGGACGTCATGAGCACCGCCTGCGCGTCCGACCAGCCCTCGTTGAGCGCGCGGACCGCGTCGAGCGGCGGCATCGCGCGGCCCGTCGAGCGGTACAGGCAGACCAGGTCGTCGAGCGACTCGCCGATGCCCACGCCGTGCTCACCGCGGGCCCGGCCGAGCTCCCAGGCGGCGGTCGTCGGGTCCGCGTCCGCGAGCACGGCGACGGCCAGCGCGTCCACCGCGGGGTGGTACCAGTCCGAGGGGCGTCGCCAGACCGACGCGACGCTCTCCTCGCGCCAGCGTTCCCGCAGGCCCTCGGGCAGGGCGCTCCCGTCCTTGCCGATGTTCGTCGTCACACAGGGAGAGAGGGGGGACGGCGGGGATCGTGACGCGGGTCCAGGAGTTTTCACCCGGTCGGACGCACCGTCACCCCGGCCGGGCGGGCGGGACCGTGCGTCCTGTTCATCCCTTGGGTCGGATATGGCAGTCTGTACCGGCGAGGACGGCGGGCGGACGACGACCTCACGAGGACCTGACGGGGACGCGGCGTGGCGGCAGGCGCGAACGAGAGCGGGGTCATCGAGGATGACGCCGCGCTCCTGCGTGCCACCCGGGAGGGTGACACCGCCGCGTACGGGTACCTGTACGAGCGGCACGCGGGTGCCGCGCTCGTCGTCGCCCGGCAGTACACCGACTCCGCCGCCGACGCCGAGGACGTCGTCTCCGACGCCTTCGCCAACGTGCACCGCGCGCTGCTCGGCGGCGGCGGTCCGGAGATCGCGTTCCGGGCCTACCTGTTCACGGTGGTGCGCCGCGTCGCCGCCGTGCACCGCACCGCCGGCCGACGCGCCGAGCCGACCGACGACGTCGCGACCCTCGAGACCGCGTCGACACCCGTCGAGACGGCCGAGGAGCCGACGCTCGCCGGCTTCGAGCGCAGCGTCGTCGCTCGCGCGTTCCGCTCGCTGCCCGAGCGCTGGCGCGAGGTCCTGTGGCACAGCGAGGTCGAGGGCCTGACGCCCGCGCAGATCGCACCGATCATCGGCCTGACCGCCAACAGCACCGCGGCCCTGGCGTACCGCGCTCGCGAGGGCCTGCGGCAGGCGTACCTCCAGCAGCACCTGCAGGACCCGCTCGACGACGGCTGCCGGGCCGTCGCCGGCAAGCTCGGCGCGTACGTGCGTGGCGGCCTCGGTGCGCGCGACACGCGACAGGTCGAGCAGCACCTCGACGACTGCGGGGAGTGCCGGGCGCTCGTCCTCGAGCTGGGCGACGTGAACCACGGCATGCGTGCGGTCGTCGCACCGCTCGTGCTCGGCCTGCTCGGCCTCGGCGCGCTCGCGCACGAGCTGCCCGTCGGCGGCGGGATCGCCGCCGGTGCGGCCGTGCTCGGCACGTCGGCCGGTGCCGTCGGTGCGGCGTCGGCCGGTCAGGGGGCCGGCGGCGCGGCAGGTGCGTCGACCGGGACCGCAGCGACCGGGACCGCAGCGACGGGGACGGCCGCGACCGGGACCGCCGCGACCGGGACGGCCGTCGTCGGCGGCGCCGCAGGGGCGACCGGGGTCCTCGCGGGCGTGTCGGCCGGCGCGGTCGCCGCCGTCATCACCGCCGTCGTGGTCGTCGCCGCCGCGATCGTCGCCGCCGTCCAGCTCCTGTCGGGACCCGGTGACGCGGTGGCCGAGCCGTCCCCCGACGTCTCGGGCGCGTCGCAGGACGCCTCCGCGTCACCGGGGCCGGGCGCGACGCCGCACGGCACACCCACGGCGTCGGTCGTCCCCTCGCCGACGGCGTCCCCGGCGCCCACGGACGACCCCGACCCGACGCCGGGCGCGGCCGGCCGCGCGCCGGGTGCGGTGCCGGCGCCCACCGCACCCGCACCCGCAGCAGCACCGCCGACGGCACCGACCACCGCACCCACGACGGCACCGACCACCGCGCCGACCACCGCACCCACCGCGTCGCCGACACCCGACCCGACGCCCGAGCCCCCCGGTCCGGCGGACGTGGTCGTCGCCACACCCGCCGACGGCATCGCGCTCACCGCCGGCGCCGGCGGACAGGCGATCGAGCTCACCGTCAGCAACGCCGGTGGGCTGCCCGCCGCCGACCTCGTGGCCCAGGTCGACCTCCCTGCCGGTGTCACGATCGAGGACGAGGGCGTCACGGCCGTCGGCTTCGGCTTCGCCCCCGCGAGCACGTCCGCGTGGCAGTGCGTCACGGGCGACGCGGGCGGGTCGGCGACCTGCACGCTGGGTGAGCTGCTGCCCGGGCAGGACGCGGCGCTCGCGCTGACCGTCGGCGTCGACGAGTCGTACCTCGCCTCCGGCGACGAGGCCGTGAGCCTGCGGATCGTCGGCGGCGGACGCACGTGGGAGCCCGCGCCGATCCGGCTCGTCGTCGCACCGTCGCTCGCACGCCTCGCCTTCGACGAGCAGCGGCCCGCCGACGTCCAGCTCGTCGCCGGCCGCACCCGCACGCTGGACCTGCCGGTGCGCAACGCCGGCGGTCGCGCCGTCACCCCGACGGAGCCCGCGGTCGTCGAGCTCACGCTGCCGCGCGGCGTCACGGCCGTCGCGGCCGCCCCCTGGTCGTGCACCGGGGGCATCGAGCTCACGTGCCGGCACCCGGGGCTCGCCGCGTTCGCGCGCTCGACGCTCTCGCTCACGCTCCGCGGCGCGACCGACGCGGCCACGGGGGCCGGGACGGTCCCCGTGCGCCTCACGCCGTCGGCCCACCGGCCCGTCGAGACGCACGACCTGGCCTACACGCTCATGCGGCCCGCGCGCCTGACGGTCGAGGCACCCGCGACGCTCGACGTCGCGCCGGGCACCGAGGCCGCGCTCGCGGTCACCGTCGCCAACACCGGTGACCTGCCCGCGGCCCGCACGACGCTCACCCTGACCGCGCCGGACGGCGCCTCGGTCGTCGGGGCGTCCGGCGACGGCTGGACCTGCGCGCACACCGGTCAGGGCGCCGTGTGCGCGAGCGACCTCGCACCCGGTGCCCGCGGCCAGGTCACCGCACGGCTGACCGCCGCCGCCGGGACCGTCGGACCGCTCGGCGACGTCACCGCCGCCGTGACCGGCGACGACGCCGACGTGCCCGGTCCCGACGCCCGGACCGCCGTGACCGCGGTCGAGCCCGTCCTGTCCGTCACCGACGCGACCGCGGTCGTCGACCTGCAGCACGGCGGCACCCTGGCGTTCGTCGCGCGGGTCGCCGGGGAGCGCACGGACGGACGGCCGGCGGCCGGTGCCGCGGGCGTCGTCGCGACCGTCACGCTGCCCCCCGGGGTGACCCCGGACCCGCAGGCGATCGGCGCGCAGACGTCCGGCTGCACGGGCGACGGCGGCGTCGTGACGTGCGCGCTGGGCGACCAGCGTGCGGGTGCCGTCGTCCCGGTGCTGCTGCAGGTGCGGGCCGCCGGTGCGGTGCGCGGCACGGTCGACGTCCGGCTGACCGCGACGGGGGCGCAGCCCGCGACCGCGTCGACCCAGGTCGTCGTCTCGTCCGCGAACCTCACGCCCGTCTGGTCGGGCGTCGGCGACCTCGACGTCACCGAGGTCGGTGCACCGCTGCTCGGCTGCGTCGACGCGACGGGCCGCACGTGCGCGGCCGTCACGCGCGAGCAGGACAACAACGGTCTCGACATGCGTCCGCTCGACGAGGCGCCCCCCGCGGGCGCCCGCGCCGCGGTGCCGGTCTCGTCGCAGACGCGGCTCGACGTGCCCGACGCACGCCCCGTCGTGTGGGCGGGCCTGTACTGGTCGGCCGCGCGCGGACCGGTCGACGTCTGGAGCGGCGCGCTCGACACCGCACGTCTGCGCGCCCCCGACGGGACGTGGGCCGACGTCACCGCCGGTTCCGTGACGCAGGTCGTCGACAACGGGGGGCGGCACTACTACCAGGCCGCCGTCGACGTCACCGACCTTGTCGCCCGCGGCGGTGCCGGCGCGTGGGCCCTCGCGGACACCGCCGTCAGCCTGGGCCGCACCGACCGGAACCCCAGCTACTACGCCGGGTGGTCGCTGGTCGTGGTGCACGGCACCCCGGTGGCACCGGGTACCGCGGGGGCCTCCACGGTCACCGTGCACCAGGGAGGCTCGTGGATCGGCACGTCCGCGGCGGCGCCGGCCTTCGCGTTCGTCGGCGAGGCCGGTGCGCGCACCCGGATCGGCGTCGTCGCCTGGGACGGGGACCGCGGCACCGCGAGCGACCGGCTCACGCTGTCGGGCGTCGGCGCGCTCACGCCGCTGCGGTGGGACGGGTCCGCCGTGGTCGGGGGCGGATCGGCCGCCAACGCCTTCGACTCGACCGCGACGGGCTGGACCTACCCGAACTCCCTGGGCGTCGACGCCAAGGGCTTCGCCGAGGTCACGCTGCCGTCGGGTGTGGGGACCCTCACGGCGAGCACCTCGGGCGACCAGTACCTCATCGGCGTCGTCACGGTGCGGACGGCCGCACCGACGTCGCTCACGGTCGCCACGAGCTGACGGTCCGCCGCACGCGGCGTGACGGAGCCGCGTGAAGGGTTCCCGTCGCGACACGACGGCAACCCTTCACGTGACGAGGCAGCCCCTCACGCGAGCCGGTCGGCCCGCCGCGCGGGTGTCCGGAAGGTGCGCTGCCGAGCCGGTCGGGGTCCCCCGATCCCGGGCCCCGGCTCGGCAGCGCGTGTCCTCAGCCGGCGTCCCCCGAGCCGCTGAGGACGTCAGGGGTGCTCGGCTCCGCGTCGTCGTCCACGGGAGCGAGCAGGCGCAGGTGGGTGATGCGCTCGCCGAGGCTGCGGACGTCACCGGTCGTTCCCGGGACGAGCGACAGCGCCGCGAACGTCTCCGAGCCGGGCAGCGCCTCCTGGGCGAGCTCGCGCAGCAGGTCGGCGGTCTCGGCGATCTCGGCGGCGGTCGGCCGCAGCCGGCGTGCGCCCGGGGAGCCCGGCTCGTCGTCCGGGAGGCTCACGTAGAGCACGAAGCCGGCGCGCGGCCCGTGCGCCGCGGGCACGACGGGAGGGGCGAGAGGTGCAGGACGGTGGTCGGCGCGGCGGCTGCGCAGCCGTGCGGGTGAGGTCATGGGAGGTCTCCGTGAACGGGGTGACCGGCGGCGGGCGGGCTGCAACGGTCGGCGGGATGGACGGTCCGGCGGTCGGTCAGGCCCGACAGCAGCGCGGATACCACCCGGACGCGTGCGCGCGGCAGCCACGGCCGGCGCGCAGGTGGGACGTCACGGGACTCACCGGAGGATCGTGACACGTCGGACGCGATCACCCCAAGGGGTTACCCCGGCCGTCTCAGGCCGTGGGACCGGACGTCCGTGGACGTCGACCGGCGCGGCCGCGGCCGGGTGGGCGGCCGGGCGGTGCCGGGCGCGTCAGACGATGCCGTAGAGGCGGTCGCCCGCGTCGCCGAGGCCCGGCACGATGTACGCGCTGTCGTCCAGCCGCTCGTCGACCGCCGCGACGACCACCTGCACGTCCGCGCGGTCGCCCACGAGCTCCTCGACGACCCGGATGCCCTCGGGGGCCGCGATGAGGCAGACGGCCGTGACGTCGCGCGCCCCGCGCTGCAGCAGGTAGTCGATCGACGCGACGAGCGTGCCGCCCGTCGCGAGCATCGGGTCCAGCAGGAAGCACTGCCGGCCCGTCAGGTCGTCGGGCAGGCGGTTGGCGTACGTGATGGCCTCGAGCGTCTCCTCGTCGCGCTGCAGACCGAGGAACCCGACCTCGGCCGTCGGCAGCAGCCGCGTCATGCCGTCGAGCATCCCGAGCCCGGCGCGCAGGATCGGCACGACGATCGGGCTCGGGTCCGCGAGCTTCACCCCGGTCGTCGTCGCGACCGGTGTGACCACCTCGACCTCGCGCGTGCGCACGTGACGCGTCGCCTCGTACGCGAGCAGCGTCACGAGCTCGTCGACGAGCTGGCGGAACGTCGGGCTCGGCGTGGCCGCGTCCCGCAGGACGGCGAGCTTGTGGGCGACGAGCGGGTGGTCCGCGACGTGCAGGCGCATGTCCGCCAGGGTAGTGCGAGGATGCCCCCGGCCGCCCGGGACGCTGGTCGGGTGTCCGGGTGGCGTGCGTCGCAGCGCGCGCCCGCGTCGCGACGACGGGGAGGTGGGACGTGGAGGAGCGGGACGTCGTCGGTCCGCCGTCCCCGTACGCGACGGCCGCCGACGTCGTCGCGATGGACCTCGCGCTGGCCGAGGCGCGGGCCGCGCTCGCGAGCGACGACGTCCCCGTGGGTGCCGTCGTGCTGGGGCCCGACGGCGGCGTCGTCGGCCGGGGACGCAACCTGCGCGAGGCCGACGGCGACCCGACCGCGCACGCCGAGGTCGTCGCGCTGCGTGCGGCCGCCGTGACGCTCGGCCGGTGGCGACTGGACGGCTGCACGCTCGTCGTGACCCTCGAGCCGTGCCTCATGTGCGCGGGTGCGCTGGTGCAGGCTCGTGTGCCGCGTCTGGTGCTGGGTGCGTGGGACGAGAAGGCCGGCGCGTGCGGCTCGCAGTGGGACGTCGTGCGCGACCGCCGCAGCCCGCACCGCGTCGAGGTCGTGGCCGGCGTCCGCGCGGCCGAGTCGGCGACCCTCCTGCGCACCTTCTTCCACCCCCACCGCTGACCCACCCACCCCCCACCCAGTGCGGTACACGCCCGCCGAGTGCGGCAGAAACGCGCCGAGTGCGGGTGTTGTTTCCCCCGCACTCGGCGCGTTTCCCCCGCGCTCGGCGGGCTAGTCCGCAGTGGAGGGCCCACGCGCGGCCGCGGGTTCTCCGCGCTCGGCGGGTTTTCCCCGCGCTCGGTGTGGGTGGGGCTACGGGAGGAGGGCGGCGAGGTCCGTCAGGGTCTCGCTCGTGCCGGCGTGCAGCGTGACGGCCGCGTAGCGGTCGCCGCGGGTCGCGCCGCGGTTGACGACGACCACCGGCTTGCCCGCCTGCGCGGCGTGGCGGACGAACCGGCGGCCCGACTGCACCGTCAGCGACGAGCCCGCGACCAGCAGGGCGTCGCCCGCGTCGACCATCGCGTACGCCCGTTCGACGCGCTCGCGCGGCACGTTCTCGCCGAAGTACACGATGTCCGGCTTCAGGACGCCGCCGCACCCCGGCAGCCGGCCGTCCGGATCGGGGCCCCAGCACCCCTGCACGCGGAAGTCGGCGGTCTGCTCGACCACCGCGTCGGCGTCGGGCGCGATCTCGACGTCCGCGACCTGCCCGACCCGGTCGGCGAACCCCGGGTTGAGCGCCTCGAGCCGGTCCGCGAGGTCCGCGCGCGGCACCACGCGTCCGCACCGCAGGCACACCACGCGGTCGTAGCGGCCGTGCAGGTCGATGACGTGCCGCGAGCCCGCAGCCTCGTGCAGCAGGTCGACGTTCTGCGTGATCACGCCGTGCACGACGCCCCGGTGCTCCAGCGCCGCGAGCGCCCGGTGCCCCGCGTTCGGCAGCGTGCGGTGCACGTGCCGCCACCCGACGTGGTTGCGGGCCCAGTAGTGCCGGCGGAACGCCTCGTCGCCGACGAACTGCTGGAACGTCATCGGCGTGCGGGGCGGCGAGTCCGGCCCGCGGTAGTCGGGGATGCCGGAGTCGGTCGAGACGCCCGCACCCGTCAGCACCGTCAGGCGGTGCCCGGTGAGCAGCGCGACGACGTCCGCGAGCGAGCCCGGCGTGACGGGGACGGCCTGCGGCGTGCTCACCTGCTCACGGTACGACGGGCGCGCGGCGTCGGCGCCGACGCGAGTTGGGTCCGACGGCGCCGACCGGGTACTGTGAGCCGCCGAGGTAGCGTGTCCGAGCGGCCTAAGGAGCACGCCTCGAAAGCGTGTGTGGGTGAAAGTCCACCGTGGGTTCAAATCCCACCGCTACCGCCGAGGGGTACTGACGGAACTCAGTGCCTTGAAGTGACAGAACCCCTCGCGGGGGCCCGGAAGGGCTCCTCGCGGGGGGTTCAGTCGTTCCTGGGGTGCTCGATCGAACCGTCACGCCTCGCCTGTGCGGGCTTTCGCACGGTCAGTGCGCATCAACCAGCCGCGCCGTCACCACGCTCAGCGGCAGGCGCGACTCGGCGAGCTGCTGCTCAGGCGTGACCAGACGGCCACCGAGTGGGCCGAGCGCTTCTCCCACGGTCTCGACGGCGTCCCTCAGCTCACCCTCGCGCTGATCCACCTCGAGACCACCCTCAGCGACGGCTGGCCGCACCTCACCGATCGGTGGGTCGGCGAGTGGGCGATGGCCGACGTCCGCAAGCTCCTCGTCCCGGACGCCGGCAGGGAGCCCGGCTGTGCCGTCTGCACGGGTCGACTCCAGCCGAGCTTTGGCTGACACTCCCCGCGGGGCGAGGCACCAGGCCTCGCCCCGCAGGCGATCGTTCCGACTACTTGCTGTCCAGCGGGGAGAGGTAGTAGTTGTCGCTCACGGGCCCGAAGGCGTCGGCCGTGCGACGTGCCGGCGCGGTGAGCACCTTCTGCGACTTCCACCCCGACTCGCGCCAGCCGTCGGGCAGCGCCGCCGGTTCAGGCGTCGGCGGTACCGCAGGGCGTTCGGCACGAAGAGCCTCTCGGGCGAGCGCTGCGGCCCGGCCCTCGCCTGCGGGCGGCTTGCGATCGAGGAAGATCCAGGTCGCGCCGGCGTCTGTCGCGCCGAGCAGTCGGTGGCCGGACAGGAGCCACGGGTAGCGCTGCTGGAACTCCCGGTAGCTGTCGTTCGACACCACGCGCCCGTCCGTGGCGTCGGCGATCGCGAGGATCAGCGCATCCCCGGCACCGATCGTCCCGGCCGGGGGTTGGAGCCAGTGCCCGGAGGCTACGGCGCGCTCGATGAGCTCCTTCTCTGTCGGATCGACGATGTGCCGGAGATTGGCGTCCACGACGACCTTCACCTCCGCAGAGGGGTAGGCCGCGAGAAGTGCGTCAACTGCCTGCGACAGGATCGCCACCGAAGGGCGCTGGCCGGCCGCCTTGTCGCGCCCGGTCCACGCGAGGTTGGATCCGTCGATGACGAGGACCACGGGCTTGATGTCCGAGGGGGGACCGAACCGGGGCGTACTCGGGCGAGCCGGTTCGGGCGCCGGTCGCGACAACGGCGGCGCAGGCTTCGGCTTCGGGCGTGCAACGGTCGGTCGTGAAGGCTCGTCGCCGAAGATCGCTAGGAGGTCGTTGGTGATCGCATTGAGGTCGTCGCTGCGCGTCTCGGCGCTCTCGTCGTCGGTGAAGATGTCGATCGCCTCGTCGAACAGCACGGTGGAGGTCTTCACGATCTCGGCCCGGACGGAGACGGCGCCGTCCTCGCTGTAGGTGAAGTCGAGGCGGAACCTGCCGTCGGCCTGGGGGACCCGCTTCGGGTAGGGGATGTGAAGTCGCTTGAGCTTCTGGTTGAAGGAGTCGCTCAGCGGTCGATCCGGGTCGCCCTCCCAGACTTCCACGTCGATGTGCGACACGAACGTACCGGTCGGCGTGTAGGTCTTCCCTGCACTGATCGGGAGCGGTGAGTTGCGGGGGATGATCGTGCTGAACGACGCGCCGTGCTCGCCGCGGACCTTCGTGCCGAGGGCGTTCGCCGTCACTACGGAAACGACGTCGTCGACCTCACCGCTCAGGGCCGCTGCCGCGAACGCGGCACCGAGGCCGACGGCGGTCATCGGGTCGAGCAGATCCTGGTGCACTGGATCCTGTCCGAGGAGGTCGGTGAGCGTCGCTCGCGCGAGCGGCATGCGACTCGATCCGCCGACCATGATCACGGCGTCGATCTCGTCCGGATCCAGCTGGAGGTCGTCGAGCACCTCGGTGACCGGCTCCATCGACTGCTCGACGAGCTCCCTGACGACCGCCTCGAACTCCGGGCGCTCGATGTCGACGATCTCATCTCCCGTCGGGGAGAGGATCGAGACGACTTCCTGGGTGGAGAGCTGGATCTTGGCGCGTTCGACCTCGAGCCGGAACTGGCGGATGTGATGCGGTCGCCACTGCTCCCTGTTCCGGAACCGCTGGCGGACGACGTGCCGGAGTGCACGGTCGATGTCGATGCCGCCGAGCTCGCTGCGACCGCTGGCCGCCCGCTCCACCAGGACACCGTCAACGTGCTCGAGCACGGTCGCGTCCACGGTGCCGCCGCCCCAGTCGTAGACGAGGAAGCGCCCGTCGTCACGGATGAGGTCGACGTATGCCATCGCAGCCGCGGTCGGTTCGTTGATCAGGGACAGCGTGCGGATGCCGGCACGATGTGCGGCCTCGCGGGTCCGGAATCGCGCCTGCCCGGTGGACTTGGCCGGAACCGTGACCACGGCCTGGTCGAGGTCGGCACCGGCTGCACGCATCCCCTCGCGGATGGCTCGGAACAGCAGCGTGGCAACGTGTCCGCTCGTGTACCGACGGTCTCCGACGGTCACGAAGTGGTGACCGTTGAGGAGGCGCTTCACGGCGTCGGTCCGCTCGTCGGCGAGTAGCTTCGCCCGCCACCCGAACATGGCCTCGTCGGTCTGTTGATTCACGCCGAAGACGGACGGGAACACTTGCTCGCCACCGAAGCCGTACCAGTCAGCGCTGACGTTCGGACTGTCGAACGGCACGACGCGGGCTCCGTCGGGGTCCCACCGGCCCACGACGCAGTTCGACGTCCCGAAGTCGATCCCGTAGGTCACGTGAGGTCCTCCCCGTCGGTCTCCTCGCCATGTGTCATCGGCACGGCGCGCCCCGGCTGAATGAGTCGGCCCGTCTGCATGTCGACGTACGCGGGTTCGACGACCTGCCATGCGGCATCGGTGGACGCACCCGGGAACTGGTCGATGCTCTCGATCGTGGTCACGGCACGCACGCGCGACTCCCGAAGGAACTGACCGACGAGATGTCGCAGGACGTCGATGTTCTGGGCGCGCCTCGCGGCCTGGTCGATGCGGACGATCATCGCCTGCTGCTGCTGAACCACCGCCGCGACCGCCAGCTCTGATGTCGCCCTGGCGTCGGCCGCCCGGCGCGCGTCGAGGAGGAGGTCACGGATGTCGGAGAGCATCTCGACGACCTCGACCGGTATGCCGGTCCCTACGCTTTCGGCTCCCGGTGCCGAAGTCGGCGTCGCGGCGGGATCGGCCTCGTCGCTCAGTCCGGTGCCCGCGGGCTCGCGGGAGTCTGGCGCGGCGGCGTCAGCGGCGCGACGGGCAGGTCGCCTTGCAGCGTTCTCGGCGCGTCGCCGGGCGCCAGGGCCGGAAGGTTTGCCAGCTGGCGCCGACCTGGCGTCCGACTTCTGCACGCCGTTCGACGGCTCGGCTGTGACTGTGCTCCCGCCCTTCTCCGCTGCCACCTCGTCGGCCGGAAGCGCGGGTGTTCGCTTGGTGCGGGGCTTTCGGGCGACGGTTGCAGGAGGGGGCGTATCCCCACCAGGCGGCGTTCCGGCCGTGGTGCCCACGTCCGACGGTTCAGAGGTTCGCTTCATGGATCTCCTGCCAGAGGTCGGTGGGCTGGGCTTCGTCGAGAGCCATCGCGATGACCAGCGACAGTGCGCGATCGCGCCAGGCCTGGAGGACGTCGTCACCTGGCGGTGAGGTTCGACGCGGCAGCACCGACTCACGGGGGACCAATCGACCGTGCAACGCGGGCTCGTAGGGCGTCCTGACCAGCGGGACGACGAAGTGGGTCTCGGGGTCGGCGCCTGCGACCAGGCGCTGACGTGCCTGGTTGACGCGGATGCGACGGGATGCGTCGCCGCGTGTGACGCGCTGGAGCTCGATCCAGCGTGCGTCCCAGGCATGGTGCGCCTGCCCGGCGTCTTCCGGCGCGTCCAGGCCGAGCACCACCCACGGGCTCTCGAACCGTTCCAACGCGGACCTGTGGTCCCCGTCCTGGAGCCGGCGGAGCGCGGCCTGGGCCGTCTCGAGATTACTTCGCGTCAAGGGCGAGCGCGCATGCCTCTGAAGGGTCTTCAGGTGGGCGTTCGCCGTCGGGATCTCGCGACGCATCACCGCGCAGTAAAGGCTGAGATTGTGGTACTCGGCGATCCCGGCGCCGTAGAACTCCACTCGCCGAGCGGCGCGGAGGTGCGCGTCCGCTCCGGCGAGGTCGTCGTCGTAGAGCGCGGTGCGGGCCCGGCTCAGCGCCCGCCAACCGTCGAACCGGTCCGCACCCAGCAGCTGGGGCGCATCACCTGCGACCGCGTCGATGAGCCGCCAGAGCGAGTGGTCGTCCCCGTGGCGCGCGACGAGCTCCGCGGGTGTGAGCGTCGAGAAGTCGTCCAGCACGTCGGCCAGTCCATCCAGCCCTCGACGCGCGTGGGGAAGGGCTGTGACGTCGCCGTCGATGAGGCGTCGACGGAGACACCACGAGTCAAGATCGGGATCGCCGACCGGGCGCTCGCCGGCGACGAATGCACGCCGACGGGCTTCGTCCTCCCAGCCGAGCCGGTCGAGCGCAGCGGCGACCAGTGCGTGCGGGTTCGACCTGGCGGTGCGGTACTCGAGCTCGTCACGGCCCTCGGCGGCTCCTCGAGCCGCAGGGCCGAGCGATGGGTCGAGGTCGAGTGCGGTGTCCACGATCGACAGGTCCTGGCAGCGCACCATGGCGCGGAGGTCCTTCCGCTCGGGCCGGCCGCCGCCCGACACCACCGACAGGCCGCGCGCGACGCGCCACGCGGATGATGGTGGCTCTGTCGAGAGCGACAGGTCGCCGCCGAGACCAGCCCTGAGTTGTTCGGCTCTGCCGTCAGCGAGTTCGGCGACACCGGTGCGGACGAGGGCGAGCAAAACCGCCGCGGCCGACCGGCCTTGGTCTCGTACTCGTTCGCGTAGATCGCTCCACGTCGCGTCGCGCCACGACCCGAGGACCTCGTTGCTGCCGAGAGCCGATCGCAAGGCCTCGTCGACGGCCGCCGCGCGTCCGCGGAGGAATTCCTCGCGCTCGATCCGAGCCAGCAGTACGCGCAGGTGACTCGACAGCAGTTGCGTCAGGGCCGCACGTTGGTTGCGTTCGCCGGCCGCCATTGCGTCCGCCGCTGCCTCATCGCTGCGAAGCAGGCGTCGGTCGCGCATCTCCTGGCGGCGTGCGCGTTCGGCGGCGATCAGTTCGGCACGGGAACCCGTGCCGAACGGCGACGCGGCGCCGAACTCAGGAGGCATCGGCGGCCGCTGCGATCGTACGGCCGATCGCCTCACCAAGCGGGATAGGCACTGCGTTGCCGATCTGGCGTGCGATGGCCGTCTTCGAGCCCACCCATCGGTAGTCGCAAGGGAACCCCTGCAGGAGGGCGGCCTCGAGGTGGGTGATCGCGCGGTGGGCGACGGGGTGGAGGTACCGCCCCTTCTCGGGCTTGAAGAACTCGGTGCGGATCGTGACGGACGGACGGTCCCAGTGGAGCCGGCCCATGACGTCGGCCGAGCCGGACGTGTGCTTGCGCCAGCACTCGGACAGGAGGCGGTCAGGGATGTCGAACCGGTTGCCGCCCGGCGGGATGGTCCGGAAGCGTGCGCGGGAGGTGGAGGTGTAGTCCCGGTCGAGGTGGAGTTCGATAGTCCGGAACGCGCCCGGGAGGGTGCGTCCGGCGAACTCCGTGGTCCGGTCGGGGAGGTCGGTGCCGTCGCAGTCGTGACGGACGCCGGTGAGGGCCTGCCGCACGGTCCGCTTCTCGTCGGTCGTTGTGGGCTCGGGCCAGCCGGGGAAGGGCAGGTCGCGGAGGTGGCCGATGAGGACTGCGCGGCGGCGGGCCTGCGCGGCGCCGTGGTCGGCGGCGTTGATCACCCGGGCCTGGAACGTCCAGTCGGCGAGCGACCCGCCAGGTTCCGTGGCGCGCTGGAACCGGCTGAACTGGTCGGAGCGCAGGAACGCGGCGACGTTCTCGACGACGAAGTAACTGGGCCGAGCCCGGACGACGGTCCGCGCGTACTCCTCCCAGAGCACGTTGCGGGCGTCCTCCGCGTCCTGCTTGCCGAGGGTCGAGAACCCCTGGCAGGGCGGGCCGCCGACGACGACGTCGACCTCCGGCACGTCGTGGTCGCGCACCCAGTCCTGGATCGGTCCGACGTGGACCGTAGTCCCCGGGTGGTTGAGCGAGTAGGTCGCGGCGGCGGCGACGTCCATCTCCACGGCCTGCACGGTCGTGAACCGGCCTGTTCGGTGCAGACCCGCGCTCAGTCCGCCGGCACCTGCGAAGAGGTCGAGAACGGTGAGGTCGGAGGGCCGGGTTCCGGCAGGTGAGGACGGAGTAGGGCCCATGATGACGGACCGTAGCCGGCCGCACCCACATCCGGCCAGCGACGCACCGGGGCAGACTGGTGTCGTGTCCGCATCGCCCTCGGTCGTGGTGACGGCGTCGTCGCCCGCCGTCGCCGCGCGCATGGCCCGTCAACGCCGCCGGGACACTGTGCCCGAGGTCGAGCTGCGACGCCGGCTGCACGCCGCTGGACTCAGGTTCCGGGTGGACGCGCCCCTACCGGGGCTGGCGCGCCGACGCGCGGACGTCCTGTTCACGAGGGCCCGGATCGCGGTCTTCGTCGACGGGTGCTTCTGGCACGGCTGTCCCGTGCACGGGACCCTCCCAGTGGCGAACGGCGCCTGGTGGGCGGACAAGCTGGCGGGCAACGTGGCACGGGACCGTGCCACGGACGCGCACCTGGAGGCACTGGGTTGGTCGGTGGTGCGCTTCTGGGAGCACGACGATCCGGACATCGCGGCTGCGGTGGTCCGTCGGGCCTGGTCGGAGCGTGTGGGTGACGTCGCCGGCGAACCGGCGCGGACGCCGTTCCGGGAGGGCCTGACGCCGTAGGGTCGGTCGCGGGAGTCGGTGGGCTGTAGCGGTCGGCCGCAGACGTCGTGTGTCGGTGAGTCACGTTTCCTGCCGGACACGAGGTTCCGTCGAGCGGGTGGCGCATGACGACGCGTCGCGCCGGCGGTGTCGGCGCTTCCCGGCATGATCGGCGCACTACCAGCACGGACGCACAGCACGGAGGAACCCGATGACGACGAACGCCCCGCCGACGAGGCGCAAGCTCATCGAGGTGTCGCTGCCCCTGGAGGACATCAACCGAGAGTCGGCCCGCGAGAAGTCGATCCGTCACGGCCATCCGTCGACGTTGCACCTGTGGTGGGCCCGCCGCCCGCTCGCTGCCGCACGTGCAGTGCTGTTCGCCCAGCTCGTCGACGACCCTTCCTCGTTCCCGGGCCGGTTCCCGACCGAGGAGGCCCAGAAGGCCGAGCGGGAGCGGCTCCACGACATCATCCGACGGCTCGTCGTCTGGGAGAACATCGGCGACGAGAAGCTGCTGCGCGAGGCGCACGAGGAGATCCTCAAGTCGACCGACGGCAACCCGCCCGCGATCCTCGATCCGTTCGCCGGCGGCGGCACCATCCCGCTCGAGGCGCAGCGCCTCGGCCTCGAGGCACACGCGAGCGACCTGAATCCCGTCGCGGTGCTCATCAACAAGGCGCTCATCGAGATCCCGCCGAAGTTCGCCGGTCAGCCGCCGGTGTTCCCCGGTGCCGCGGACTCGCGGCTCGGTGCCTGGCCCCGCGCGACCGGGCTCGCCGAGGACGTGCGCCGGTACGGCGCGTGGATGCGCGACCGTGCGCAGGAGCGCATCGGCCACCTGTACCCGAAGGCGACGCTGCCCGACGGATCCGATGCGACGGTCATTGCCTGGATCTGGGCCCGAACTGTCACCTGCCCCAACCCCGCGTGCGGCATTGAGATGCCGCTGGTGCGGTCGTGGTGGTTGGGAAGGAAGAAGGGCAAGGAGGCGTACGTCGTCCCGGCAGTAGTTGACGACTCTGCTGCGCCGTCTGGACGTCGCGTCGAGTACACAGTGGGCCACGCGACTGCCCAGGCCCCCACAGCCGAATCCGACGGCACGGTCGGACGTAGCGGCGCCCACTGTGTCGGCTGCGGCTCTGCAGTCGGCCTCGAGTACATCCGCTCGGAGTCGCGAGCGGGCCGGATGGGCACCGATCTTATGGCGACCGTGGCAGAGGGTGATCGGCAGCGCATCTACGTCGAGCCAGACGCCGTTCACCTCGCCGCCTCCCGAGCGGCGCTGCCGGCAGCAGTGCCCGAAGGCGACATTTTCGATTGGCCCGGTCGGATCAACGTCTACCGCTACGGCATGACGAAGTGGGCGGACCTGTTCACGAATCGGCAGCTCGCGGCGTTAACGACGTTCAGCGACCTCGTCGCCGAGGCTCGTGCCCGGGTTCTGAGTGACGCACTAAACGCCGGTCTTGCCCCGGACGCAGCGTCCTCCGAGTCCGACGGTGCTACCGCCTCCAGTTACGCCGATGCGATCGCCACGTATCTCGCCTTCTCGATCTCCGCAATGTCGGATCGAAGTTCGTCGCTCGTTAGTTGGGTAGTCCAGCGCGAATCTACGCGCAACACGTTCACGCGCCAGGCCTTGCAGATGGTTTGGGACTTCGTCGAGACAAACACTCTGTTTCGGGGTACGGGGACTTTTCACAATGCGGTCGCTTGGACGGCGGAGAGCTTTGACTCTATGCCTGTCGCCCTGCAGGTAGGCCACGCGCAACAGGCTGATGCCGCGACGAGGATGTTCCGTGGTGCGCTGGTGTCGACCGACCCTCCCTACTACGACAACATCGGGTACTCGGATCTCTCCGACTTCTTCTACGTCTGGCTCCGGCGCTCGCTGCGCGACGTTCACCCCGAGCTCTTCTCGACCATGCTGGTGCCGAAGGCCGAGGAACTGGTCGCGAATCCCTACCGTCATGGTGGCAAGGACGGGGCGTCGAGGTTCTTCGAGGAGGGCTTCGAAAGCGTTTTCGCCCGCGCACGCGAGTCGGCGAGCGACGAGTACCCGATCACGGTCTACTACGCGTTCAAGCAGCAAGAGCTCGAGGCGGAAGGTGTGGCGTCGACGGGTTGGGCGACGATGCTCGAGGGGATGATCCGCTCGGGCTGGACGATCACCGCGACCTGGCCTGTTCGTTCGGAGCGCACGGGTCGGATGATCAGCGTCGGGACGAACGCCCTGGCATCGTCCATCGTGCTCGCTCTCCGCCCGCGGCACGAGACGGCCGAGACGACGAGTCGTCGTGGGTTCCTGGCAGCGCTCAAGGCGGAGTTGCCCATAGCCCTCGAGGAGATGCGGCAGGGAGCAGTTGCGCCGGTCGACCTCGCGCAGGCGACGATCGGCCCGGGTATGGCCGTGTTCTCGCGGTACACACGGGTCGTCGAGGCGGACGGCTCGGCGATGACCGTGCGTACGGCGCTGCAGCTCATCAACCAGGCGCTGGACGACGTGCTGGCCGAGCAGGACGGTGAGCTCGACGCCGACACCCGGTTCTGCCTGGCGTGGTACGCGCAGTACGGGTGGACCCGCCAGACCTACGGCGAGGCAGACGTCCTCGCACGGGCAGTCAACACGTCGGTCGGGGGCATGGAGCGCGGGGGTGTCCTGACGTCACGCGAGGGTGAGGTGGCGCTGCGACGCCCCACGGACCTGCCTGCATCGTGGGACCCCGAGGCGGACGACCGCATCTCCGTCTGGGAGGTGACCTGTCACGTCGCACGGGCACTGACCACGATCGGCGTCGAGGCCGCCGCCCGGCTGCTCGCGGCCGTGTCGCGGCGCGGTGGGATCGACGTCGACGCGGTCCAGCGGTTGTCGTACCGGCTGTACGAGCTGGCGCAGCACAAGCACCCGGAGGATGCCGGGCTGTTCAACGCACTCGGCACCGAGTGGTCGCTGCTGACCGCCGCTGCGGCTCGTGCGGATGTCGGCGGGAGCCAGGGCGGACTGGACCTGGACGGCCTCTCGTGATGGGAGTGCCGGATCGTTCGTGGCGAGGGGGAGGTCGTACGTCGTGGCTGTGAGCAACATCGACCACGTGGGTCGCGGAATCGATCTGCTCGCGCGCGGCCTGGAGCCGTTCGTCGGGCGGATCCTGGCGCCTCTCGTACCTGCCGGTCAGAACTGGACGGTGCTGCTCGCCGCCAAGGACTCCGTGAACGGCGCCGCAGGTCGCGAGTACGCGGCGAACGACCCGCAGAATTTGCTGCGAGTGCTCACCGAACGCTTTGGCGACCTCGGGTTCCCGTTCGGGAACGCACTGTCGCGCGGAGAGCAGAACCTCGCCGGCGAGCTGCGCGAGGTCCGCAACAACTGGGCGCACCGCAAGCCGTTCAGCTCCGACGACGCCTACCGCGCGCTCGACACGATCGAGCGGCTGCTGCGCGCGGTCGGAGCGGTCGCCGAGGCGGACGAGGTCCGGTCCGTCCGGCTCGACCTGCAGCGGGGCAGCTACGAGCAGGAGACTCGGCGCGCGGTCCGGGCGGTGTCGAGCCCGGACACGCCCGATGCCGAGCTGCCGTCGTGGCGGGACGTCCTCCAGCCGCACTCCGACGTGCAGAACGGGACGTTCGCCGCGTCGGAGTTCGCGGCCGACCTGTATCAGGTGGCGTTCGCGTCGGCGGAGAGCGAGTACGCCGACCCGGTCGAGTTCTTCCGACGCACGTACCTGACCGGCGGTCTGCGTGACCTGCTGCGTCGCGCGGCGTCCCGAGTCGCGGGCGACCCGAGCGCCAACCCGGTGATCAACTTGCAGGACCGGTTCGGCGGCGGCAAGACGCACTCGATGCTCGCGGCGTGGCACCTGTTCTCGGGCGCACCGCTCGCGACTCTGCCGCAGGACGTCCAGGACCTGCTCGCGGGGAACGACCCGACCGGGTTGTCCGTCCGGCGGGTGGCGCTCGTCGGCAACGAGATCTCACCGGCGCAGAGCGAGCCGAAGCCCGACGGGACCGTCGTGCGGACCCTGTGGGGCGAGCTCGCCTGGCAGCTCGGCGGCGCCGACGCGTACGCGCTGGTCGCCGAGGCGGACCGCACGGGCACCAACCCTGGGGCTGCTCTGCGCGACCTGCTCGGGCGGTACGCGCCTGCGGTGATCCTCGTGGACGAGTGGGTCGCGTATGCGCGCCAGCTCCACGGCCGTGAGGACCTTCCTGCGGGCACGTTCGAGACCCAGTTCACCTTTGCGCAGTCGCTCACCCAGGCCGTCGCGGCGGTGCCGGGTGCGTTGCTGCTGGTGTCCGTTCCGGCCAGCGACGCCCGGCTCGATGCCGAGGGGAGGCTCGTCGAGGCGGGGGTCTCGGACCTCGAGGTCGGTGGCGAGTACGGCCGGGCGGCCCTGGAGCGGCTCGACAACATCGTGCGACGAGTCGCCCACCCGTGGGAGCCCTCGACGCCCGATGAGTCGTTCGAGATCGTGCGGCGCCGGCTGTTCCGGGATCCTGACAACGCCGCGACCGCGACCATCAACGCCACGGCTCGGCGGTTCGTCGAGTACTACCAGCAGAATACGGGCGAGTTCCCGACGGGCGTCACAGAGCGGACGTACGAGCAGCGGATCCGGACGGCGTATCCGATCCACCCCGAGCTGCTCGACCGTCTCTACGCGGACTGGTCCACCCTCGAGCGCTTCCAGCGCACGCGCGGCGTCCTGCGGCTGATGAGCACGGTCGTGCACCACCTGTGGGCGCGGGGTGACCGGTCGCCGCTGATCATGCCCGCGTCGGTGCCCCTCGACACCGCTGGCGCCCGGAACGAGGTCGTGCAGTATGTGAACCCGCGCTGGGCTGAGATCATCGAGGCCGACATCGACGGCGACAACTCGGTCGCGCGGCAGATCGATGCCGACCGTCAGCTCCTCGGCCGTCGGTCGGTCACCCTGCGCGTCGCACGCACCGTGTTCCTGGACTCGGCGCCGACACTTGACGCCGCGCGCAAGGGTGTCGACCGCAAGCGGATCGCACTCGGCGTCGCGATGCCGGGTGACGTCGTCGGCAACTTCGGCTCCGCACTGGACACTCTGGCCACGACGTCCAGCCACCTGTTCCACGACGGCGGTCGCTACTGGTACGACACCCAGCCATCGCTCAATCGGCTCGCCGCCGAGCGCGCCCGCGACCTGTCGTCGGACGCCGTCAGTGCGGAGGTCGTTGCCCGACTGCGTCAGGCGGTCGGCGGGCCTGCACCGGAGTTCGCCGGCGTCGTCGTCGCGCCCGAGACGACAGCCGACGTGCCCGACGAAGACGGGACACGTCTCGTGGTCCTGCGGCCCGAGTACCGGCACAACGGCAAGGACAAGGACACGTCCGGCGGCGCGTTCGTGCTGGACCTCCTGCAGCACCGCGGCACAGCGCCGCGGCTTCGACCCAACTCGATCGTGGCACTCGCCGCCGACGAGCAGCGTTGGCAGGACCTCGAGCGGACCGTGCGGTCGCACCTGGCCTGGAGGTCGATCGTGCAGCAGACGGCCGATCTCGACCTCACGCAGCAGCGCGCCGAGGAAGCCCGGCGGCGCACCGAGGAGACCAGCGCCACCGTGGACACCCAGGTGGGGGCCGCATGGATGTGGGGTCTGCACGGCGTGCAATCCGACCCGACACAACCGTTGACTGTCGGGCAGGTCAAGTGCGACGGCAGCGAGAAGCGGCTCGTCCTGCGTGTCGGGCGCAAGCTGGTCAGTGCAGACGTCCTGCGTACCCAGCTCGCTCCTGCCGCCCTCCACGTCGACCTCACAGGTCCGCTGCGAGCTCGTTGGAACCGGGGACACGTCTCCGTGGGGGAGCTGTGGGAGTTCTACTCGCGCTACCCGTACCTGGTGCGCCTGCGCGACCGGCGAGTGCTCACCGAGACGATGCGCGACGTCCTCCACGACACCGGCTGGGCCCAGCAGGGGTTCGCACTGGCGACCGCCTACGACGAGGGCACGGGAAACTTCTCCGGTCTCGCGGTACCGCTGTATGACCTGGACTTCGGCGTGGTCGAGGAGACGACCTTGCTCGTCCGGCCCGACCTCGCGGCCGCTCAGCGGGAGCGTGAGCTGGCCGCAGCCGCGTCAGCGACACCAACGTCGGATCCGGCACCCGGCTCGTCGTCGCCCGTCGCCCCGGCACCTGCGGCTACGGGTTCGCCGACCCCGCCGGCACCGCTGATCCCCGCCGTGGCGAATGTCCGCTGGTCGGGCCGGTTCGAGGTCGATCCGGGCGCAGCCGAGGGCACGCTCTCCTCGATCGTCCGCGAGATCGTCGCAGCGCTGCGGAATGCGGGACCGGACGTCCTCGAGATCAGCCTGGACGTGACCGCGGAGCGTCGTGAGGGGTTCGATGCCGCGACGGTGCGTACCGTCACGGAAAACAGCCGGACCCTCGGTGCGGCCAAGGCCCGCTTCGAGGGGGCCTGATGGACACGCCTCGACCGGTCGCGGTCGAGACCCGCCGAGTCGATCCCGACCCGTCCATCGCGTCTGCGGTCGGACGCCACCACTCCCTGGCTACAGCGGTGGCCGACCTTGTCGACAACAGCGTGGACGCCGGCGCGCACAACATCCTGATCAGGGTGCTCCAGCGGGAGGAGCGGGCCGTCGGGCTCCTGGTCGTCGATGATGGGCGCGGGATGGATACCGCCGCGATCGACCAGGCCATGGGCTATGCGCATCGACGCGAGTACGCGGCCGGCGACCTCGGACACTTCGGCATCGGCCTGAAGGCCGCCTCGTTGAGCCAGGCCGACACGCTGTGGGTCTGGTCGCGGCGGCACGGTGTGCCCGCAGTCGGGCGGGGACTCGAACGGTCCACGGTGGACAGCGGACCCCTGGTCCAGACGTTCGCCACGTCCGACGCCGAGGCGCGGCTGGCGGACATCCAGCCAGGGTTCCCGATGTCGACCGGGACCGTGGTGGAGTGGCGGGACGTCCGAGGCTTCCTGCAGTCGCCCGATAAGGACATGCAGCGGGGCTGGTTGGAGTCGGCGCTCGAGGACATGCGCACGCACCTCGGGATCGTCCTGCACAGGATTCTGAAGCGCGGCGACGTCACCGTGCGCATCGACGTGTTCGACGAGGACTACCCGGAGTTCGGACCGGGGGCACAGCGGACCGCCGTGTCCGTCGACCCGTTCGCGTGGGACCGGCCCGGGCACACCGACACGCTGACGCTCATGCTCCCGAACGGGTCCGCACAGGTGCGGGTGCACTGCTGGCCCGCCGCATCGACCTCGCCGAACTGGTCGCTCGGCGGCCGTCCGCCGCTCGAGTCGCAGGGCCTGTACATCCACCGCAACGACCGGCTGCTGCAGGCCGGCGGCTGGAACGAGCTGGTCCGGCCGCACCGGGACCTCAATCTCGTCCGGGTCGAGATGGACCTCGACGACGTGCTCGCCCCTCACGTCACGATCAACCCCGAGAAGACGGGAGTCGTGCTGCGTCCTGCCGTCGTGGACGCATGGAACGCCGCGCGCACGGCCGATGGACGCGGCATCGCGGCCGTGTTGGAGGCTGCCCGGACCGGGGCCCAGGAAGCTCGCCGTCGCAATCCGAGCCCTGTCACGCTCGCGGAGCCCGGGCGCGGGTTCGCGAACGCGGTCTTCGAGGCGATGGAGGAGAACGCGCATTTCCCGGACGGGGACCCAGTTGACGTCCGATGGCGGCTGCTGCTCGACGACGAGGTGTTCCGGGTCGACATCGAGGAGCGGACACTGTGGCTGAACTCGCGCTACCGCCCGGTCCTCGGCGGCGACTCGGGCCTGCGCAGTGACGACGCCCAGGTCGTCAAGACGCTGCTGCTGTGGCTCGTCGGTGACCACGTCACCGGCATGCTGAGCGGCGCCAAGGAGAAGCGCGTCGAGCGGGCGCTGCAGGCGGTCCTGCTCGCCGCCGTGCGCCACGAGGACCCGCGAACGGTGCGAGCCGGTCGACACGCACGCCCTGCCGAGGAGGACGACCTGTGACCGACGAACCACTTCCCCAGCTCACGCCGGCAGCCGTGGACCGCTACTTCGAGTCCGGCGTGCCCACCTCGCACACGTTGTCGCGGGACCCGCGCTGCGAGCTGTACATCGATCCCCGCGCAGGGACGTTCGAGCTCTGCACGCCCGTCGACGGCGCCGGACCGGACCTTCGCGGAATGCAGCGCGTTTCCGTCGACACGTTCTCGGAGGGAGGCGAGGAGTGGTTCCGCCTGCGGATCGAGGCGCAGGACATCCGGTACGAGTCCTACGGCTTGCTGGTATCCGTCGTCGAGTCCATGCGTAGCGGAGCGCGGTTCGCAGCTGCGACGGCCGGTGCGCTGGCGAACCTCCGCGCGATCCTCGCCGCTCGGCACCGGATCAGTCCCGAGCAGCAGGTTGGGCTCATCGGGGAACTACTGGTCCTCCGGAGCCTCCTGGTAGGGCACGACGAGGTCGACGTCATCGAGTGGTGGATCGGTCCGCACGTCGAGCAGCACGACTTCGCGTTCCCCGACATCGACGCCGAGGTCAAGACCACGACGTCCGAGCGGCGTGCCCACGTCATTCACGGAACGGGGCAGCTGCGCTCCAACCCGGGCCGTGAACTGTGGCTTGTCTCTATCCAGCTCACTCGAGCGGGCGGCGCCGACGGGATCAGCCTCGCGCAACTCGTCACGGACGTCCGCGAGACCCTGACGGTGCGCCGGGAACGGTTCCTCGAGCACCTGGTCGGACTCGGCTGGCGCGACGTGGACGCCGACCTGTACCGCGACCGATTCCTGCTGCGATCGGCACCTCAGGCGTACCTCGTGGACGACGACTTCCCGGCCATCACGGACGAGAGGCTGGCGGCCTCGGTGCCGCACACCGACCTTGTCAGTGACCTTGTCTACCGTGTCGATGTGTCGGACCGCGAGCACGGCCTTACCGGGTCGCCTATCGACCAATTCCTCTCGACCGAAGGTGACCATGTCTGACGCGCTGCGGGCCGCGGTGGTCCGGGTCCTCCGGGACATGAAGGAGTACGGACCCGAGGACCTCGTGCACGAGGTCCAGCACCGCCTGACCAGGAACGGCGGCGGGTCGGCGACCGAGACCGACATCGTGGACCTTGTCGTGTCCGGCGATCCGAACGAGCCTGCACGCCTGACCTTCCACATCCAGCTCGCGCGATGGGAGGACTCCGACCAGGACAGCTGGACCTTCACCGACGACGGACTGCCGACCACGCCGGCAACCCCGGCGCGTCGCGCGCAGATCGTTCGTCGACTCGGTCTGGGCGCCGAGTCAGCAGCCCGTATCGACGACGCCTTCCCGTCGCACGAGTCGGGCACGATCGTCATCCACGACCCCGAGGACTGGGACCCATGGTTCACCTCGGAGCGCATGCAGGGCCGCGGCTTCTACTGGGACGCGTACCGCCGGGTACTCGAGCAGAAGCTCGACGACAACGCGGTCGACCAGATCGATGTCGCGACGTCTGCGGTGGTGCGCCGCCTCGCCGACCCGACCCGTCCCGCGCCCTACCAGGCCAAGGGATTGGTCGTCGGGCACGTCCAGAGCGGGAAGACCGCGAACTTCACCGGGGTCATCGCCAAGGCGATCGATGCCGGCTATCGGTTGGTCATCGTGCTGACAGGAACGATCGAGCTCCTGCGCAGCCAGACTCAGCGGCGGATCGACATGGAGCTCCTCGGCCGGGAGAACATCCTCGGCGGGATCGACCCCACCGACCAGGCGCTGATCAAGGACGTCGACTACGCCGGGACGGGCGACCGTGACTGGGTGGAAGGCCGCTTTCTCGTGCATGGCTCCCGCCCGCGCGACGTCGGGCATCCGGACGTGCGACGGCTGACCTCGCTGCACTGGGACTACGCCCGTCTGAAGGCCGGACTCGGCGCTCTCGACTTCCGCACGGGCAACGAGCTCAAGGACCCGCGCCGGGCCCTCTTCGATGAGGCCAACCTGTTCGGCACGGATGTCCGGATCGCAGTGGTCAAGAAGAACAAGGCCGTACTGACCAAGCTCGTGGAGGATCTCAAGCGGATCCACACCGATCTCGGTGAGATCCCGACGCTGATCATCGACGACGAGGCGGACCAGGCGTCCGTGAACACCGTGCGCAAGCTCTCCAACGCGGAGAAGCGCGAGCGCAGTGCCATCAACGAGAAGTTGTCGGAGCTGCTCGGCGTTCTCGGGCGCGCCCAGTACGTCGGCTACACCGCAACGCCGTTCGCGAACGTCTTCGTCGACCCGGACGACTCCGAGGACATCTTCCCCAAGGACTTCATCATCAGCCTCGAGCCGCCGGCGGCCTACATGGGCGGGCGGCACTTCCATGACCTGGAGCCGCTGCCCGAGGGAGTCGCGCCGACCGTGGCGAACTCGAACGAGAAGGCATGGGTCCGCGACGTCCGGTCCGATGCCGACGACGAGGCGGCCCGCGAGGTGGAGTTCCGTGCCGCGCTCGACTCGTTCGTACTCGCCGGTGCGATCAAGCGGTGGCGGGCCGAGACCTCCGGAAAGCCCGACCGCTTCCGGCACCACACGATGCTGGTCCACGAGTCCGTGGCGACGGCGGAACACAAGGCCCTCGCGACGTTCGTCCACAACGTCTGGCGCCGCGGCGGCTACAGCCTCCCCTCGGGCATCCGTCGCCTCCACGACCTGTGGCGAGACGACTTCCTCCCGGTGAGCCGAGCGAGAGCGGACGGCGAGCCCGTGCCCGAGGACTTCACCGAGCTCCGCCGATTCATCGGACCGGTGGTCGACGCCGTCCAGGCTGGCGGCACCCCCGTCATCACCGTCAACGGCGACAAGGACTCCGACTACACACAGGCCGGCCTCGACTTCCAGGCCGGCAGCGTCTGGAAGATCCTCATCGGGGGCGCGAAGCTCAGCCGCGGCTTCACCGTGGAGGGCCTGACCACCACCTGGTACACCCGACGCACGTATGCAGCCGACAGCCTGATGCAGATGGGTCGATGGTTCGGGTACCGCGCTGGCTACGGGGACCTCGTTCGTCTCTACATCGGGCGCAATGTCCCCGGCCCACGGAACACGGTCGTCGACCTGTACGAGGCGTTCGGCGCGATCATCCACGACGAGGAGGAGTTCCGCGCCGAGCTGCGGACCTTCCAGGGCACGGACGAGCACGGCAAGCCGCTGGTGACGCCGATCCAGGTGCCGCCACTGGTGTTCCAGTCGCGCCCTGACATCAAGCCCACGAGCACCACCAAGATGTACAACGCGGTCCTGTCGTTCAAGGGCGAGGGCGGTCGGGTCAAGGACTTCTTCCAGCAGCCGCCGCGCCGGGCGAAGGCCAACCCGACCCACTTCGCTGCCGTAGTGCCACTTCTCGAGGCCGCGACCGACGTGGGGACGTTCTTCGACTACGACGGGAACACCTACCAGGCCCGCTACGGCATCGTCTCCGCGGAGTCGGTCAAGGCCGCGCTCGGGAAGTTCCGCTGGCGTCCTGAGTACGAGTTCGGACCGACCCTCCAGTTCCTTGACCAAGCTGTCGGGGAGAAGACCCTCGACGAGTTCGTCGTGCTTGTCCCCGATCTCGGTTCGGCTGCCGTCCGCACGGTTGGTGAGCACGACGGCATTCGGGTCCTGCGGCGCAATCGACGTGCCGACCGCGAGGACGAGTTCTCTGGAAGCTCGCCGCGTCAGCGCTGCGCGATGGAGATCATCAGTGGAGGGATCACGACTGTCGACCACGCGCGCTACCACGGAACGAAGCAGTCGTTCGTCGACGCTGCGATCGCCCACCCCGACGCGCTCGATCTGCACGGTCCCACTCGTGGCGCGCTACTGCTGACGTTCGCAGCGGACCCCGCCGGGAGCGACCGCGACCCAAACTTGCTGCCCTCGCCAGCGTCTCCCGACGACATCGCGACCCTCTTCTCGCTGGCGTTCCCGCGGGCATCGGCGCCCCACGGGCGCGTCGGCTTCTCGGTCAGGGTGAAGGGGGCCGGGGCGATCATCAACAAGGCCCAAGTCGCGGATTGAAAAGAGTCAGCATGACGCCGCCCACGTTGCGTGATTGCAACAGCGCCTGAGTCGATGACCTCGTGGCCGTCGGTCTCTGATCAGCCATGGAGGAGTGCAGGTTCCGGATGCCACTTGCTGCCGAACACCGACGTCGAGCGTCGAGCCAGCTCGAGAGCGCCTTGGCTGATCGACCGGCGCTGCATGACGCTCGGATTCCGATCTCCGACGCCCGGTGGGACCGCTTCGTCGGCCGTCTGCAGTGGCTTGAATCGGAGGCACTGCGCGTGGCTGACCAGGTGACGAGAGCCGCAGTCGCTGCCGACTTCAATGGGGTCCGGTCCGCCGCGGCCGAAGCCGCGGTCTTGCTGCGCCGCGCGGATCAACTGTTCGGAGCCGCATCCATGTTCGATCACGAGCGTCGGGTCGCTCTGGTCACGCTGCATCGCTCGGTGGGCGAGGAGTGCCGCCGGTGGTGGCTGATCCTGGTGGGTAGCGACCAACTCGACTCGGGTTCGGGCGGTGCGATCGATCTCGGTGCAATGGTCGTGGACGTTCGCAGCTCGGGCGAGCACGCGGAAGACCGCTGGCTGGCTGCGCTCGGTGTGCCGCGTGGCCAGCTCGTCGACCCGCGGGGAATCGTCACGGTTCCGCTGCTTGTCGGTGCCTTCCACGGCCGATTCGAGGTCCTCTTCTCGATGGTCGGCAGACTGTTCGAGCCCCTCGACATCAAGGGACTCGGCCCCTTCAAGATGCTGAGCTACGCCCGAGTCCTGCTCGACGGGTTCGACCCGATCGAGTCGGTACAGGCGGCGCTCCAAGTGCGCGAATTGCTGGTGCAGCAATTCACGTCCGAGCCCGACCACACGGTCGACGTGATGCGCGCGATGTTGGAGGGTGTGGACCGCAGCTACTCGAACATGAAGATGATCCTCGACGACCGTCGACGTATCGGCGAGGCGACCGACCTTGAGATGCGTGCGCGAGTGCGCCTGGATATGTACCGACGCATGGCAGAGGGCCAGATTCGCCCCTGGTCCTGGACGCTCATATGTCTTCACACCGGGGCTACGGGTCCTGTGCCGACGCTCTCGCAACTTGGCGATCGGCTCAGTGCCAGCGGCAGCGATCTGGCCGCGGCGTTTGCCGACTGTCTGGTCGTCGGGTCGCGGAATGACGCCGCTCATGAAGATGTGTGGTGGGATGCGCGACGACGGGCGCTAGTCGGAACGGCCGGGGACATCGACCTGAATCTTCTCGAGGAGTTGACCGACCGGGGTCACGGGCTCATGGGGGGCGCAGAGATCGGATGGGCTCTCGCGTGTGTTGACCGACCCGACATGGCCGTGATGACGCGCAGTCGCGTCCGAATCGAGCCGCCGATGATCCTGCAGATGGATCCCGCGCTGACGCGATTCGCGACGAATGATCTCAGGGTCGACGCATGGACGATCGACCTGGACTGCCTGACGGTGACGGTCAGGGAGCTCACTCTGGACACGATCAACCCCTGCGCGCAGGCGGTGCTCGAGATGAGCCTGTACCTCGATGAGATCGATCGGTTCGAGGTCCGCGTCTCTGGACGTCGGGGCGCCATCGTCGTTGCTACTCGACGAACGCTACGGGCGGTGCTGCCATTGTGGATCGCCGCTCGCGAGCAGTTCCGGAAGATGCCGCCTGCGGTGTTCCTGCCGGTTCTCGCCGAGTCTCGACTCCAAATCGAATCGCCGCCGGTCGCCGCCCGCGCCGCGACGTGGCTCGCGCTGAACGAAGCCATCATCTGCCTTGACGAGATCCCGGCGGCACCGCGCGTCGTTGACTCATCGGTTGCTGAGATCCTCCGGCAGCAAGCTCAGGGGCTGAGGCTCGTTGCCTCGGCGCTGCTCATTTTGATCGAGTTGACGGAGGCGGTAGACGATCCGCTCGTCGTCCGCGCGCAGCGTGCGATCGAGGGCGCGGCCGTGTACGCGCTCGCGGCGGTCGACGAGGTGCGTCTTGATGGAGGTCGTGACGCCCTCACACGACTCGCGCGCATCGACAGAAGGATCCGCAACCTGTGGAGCGAGATGCCACCGTCCGCGCCGCTGCCAACGCTCGACCCGACGCCGCTGATGTAGCGGTCAGCAGGTACGTGCCGTGTCATCGTGCGGGTCGCGCTCGGGCCAATGGCGGACTGCCTGGCCACTACTCTCCTGTTGCATGAGTCTCGCCACACCAGCCGACATGCCGAAGCGCCGGCCCAGTGAACTCGGCGCCGTGACCGAAGGGCACGCCGAGCGGCTCCGTAGTTTCGCGTTCTTCCCGTACCGCGGTCCCCGCCACCCCAACCCTCCCGTCGAGCCCTCAGAACTTGGCCGGTTGGCCTGGGAGGAGACGCTCACATCGCTCGCCGAGCTGGCGGAACGGGAGGAGTGGACGGGTGCGAGCCCGACAGGCAGGCCGCTGCCGATCCTGGACAGCTTTCTTCGATACACCTACCAGCGCCTTGTCATGGAGGACAAGGTGACGGTGACGCCGGATGGCGAGTTCGCGGCCTTCAACACAGGACTCCTGACGGCACACGCCGAGGAGATCTACGGGTTCTTCCAGCGCAACCAGCATGAGGCGCAGCGCTGGTACTTCGTACGGTGGGCGACAGAGTCGAGCCGAGACATCCTCCGCCACTTCGACGAGCCACCGCCGATGGCCGAGTATGTCTCGTCAGCCTCCGAGTTGGTCTACGACTGGAGGCGCGAGCTGAAGCTCGCGTATGACCACATCCTCGGCGACAACATCGGGCGCTTTCCGGCCGACATGGCAGAGCAGCCAATGCGGGCGCGGCAGGCCCTTGATCTCGCGATCGACTGGACATTGCGACGGGTGCGCCGGAACCACAAGCTGGTCATCCCACAGTGGTACCCGACGCTCGGGGAGGCAGGTGCTCAGTTCCTCATGCCGCTTGACCTGACAGGGAACGGAGCCGCTGATCTGGCGCTGGTTGTCTCTGCGGTCGGTGATCGGGCGTACCGAGGACACACCGTTCTGACGCTCGACATGGCGTACACGAACGCGCGTTTGGTCTCGCGGCCGGACAGCGACTGGCTTGCTCCGCGTGCGGCAGCTATCCCGGCCGCCGATGAAGCATTTGCTGGCGGCGCGCCGCACGACTGAGCCCGGGAGCCCGCGGGGGGCCCAAGGGCACGGGTGTACCCCGCCATGCGGGACGCGGAGGCGTGGCGGGTCAGCTGTCTCCGGGCGGTGCAATGGACCGACCCGTTGCGGGCCAGCAGATCGTGTTGCCGCGCGCGAGCAGAGGGTCAGCGTTTCTGCAGGTCAGTGCCTCTGCCGTGTGAGCACTTCGTCCTCTGGCGTGTGACCGCCTCGCCGCACGTGGTGCAAGCGCGCAGGCCAGGTAGATGTGTCAACACCCCGCCGAGGGGTACTGACGAGACGCAGGCCCTTGTAGTGACAGAACCCCTCGCGAGGGGCCCGGAAGGGCAGCTCGCGGGGGGGTTCTGTCGTTCCTGGCGTGCCCGTCTTAGCGTCCGGGGCGGCTCCGTGCGGCCACCTCCCGCTCGCTCCCAGCAGGGCCCACGACCCGCACGGGCGGCGTGGGGCCCGTCGTTCGTCCGTGCAGCGGTGTCGCCGCGCGGACGGTCTCGCAGCCTCACCCCGGCAGCCACCCCACGACCGCGACCTGCACCCGGGTGTGCGTGCCGGTGGCGGTGAGCCGGACCGTCCCGTCGGATCCGGGTGCGACGAGCACCAGGCCCGTGGTCGTGCCCCAGCGGGGTGTCAGCAGGTCGGCGGTGGGCGGCGCGGGCGCGTCGCCGGGGTGCAGGCTGAGGGAGCCACCGCGGGCCCCGCCGTACCCCACGACCTGCAGCGCGACGGCCGCGACGCCCGTGGCCGGGACGCCCGCGGCACGCACCTGCAGGTCGGTGCTGCCGCGCACCGTCGCCACGACCGTGGACCGCACAGGCGTGTAGGTGCCGTGGGGGAACCAGCCGAGTACCGACAGCCGCTGGTGGGTGCGGGCACCTGTCACCGTCGTGCGAAGCTCGCCGTCGTCGTCCAGGGGGGCGACGAAGGTCGCGGCGGCGGGCCGCAGCGGTGCGTGCACCAGCGTCGGCACGTGCGGGACGGGGTCGGCGGTGCCGTGGGTGTGCAGCGAGCCCCACGTGAGCCGCTGCACGGTGGACGCCGAGAGCAGCACCGCCGCGGCCCCCGTGTCCGGGACCCCGGCCCGGCCCGCGACGAGCACGTCAGCTGCGCAGGTCAGCCGCACGAATGGTGGGCACGTCGACGGCGTGGACAGTCGGGCCGGGTCGACGGGGGTGTACCCGGGCGTTCCGGTCGCCGCGGGGAAGTACCCGGCGACGGACACCACGACGTGCGGTCGGCCGCGCGGGTCCGCGACGTGCACCCGGCCGTCGGAGCCCAGCGGGACGACCGCGATCCCGGCGGCGTCGTCGAAGCCGTGCGCGACCTGCGGGTCCACCGCGCCCGAGCCGCCTGTCGGGTGCACCCGCAGCTCACCCGGCTGCGCGGGGTCCAGCGCCTGGAGCCGCAGCACGACGGCCGCGACGCCCTCGGTCGGGACGCCCGCACGGCCGGCGACGTCGACGTCCACCCCAGCAGCACCGAGGCGGTCACGGGTGCGGGTGTCGAGCACGGTCTCACCCGTCAGCGGGCGGTACGACGACGGCACGGTGGCCGAGCCGCCGCTCACGAAGTCGATCGTGGTGGTCTGCCCGTCGGTGACGTCCGTGACGACGCTCGTGCCGGTCGCCCGCTCGACGCCGTCGACCAGGACGCGCCACGGGGCGAGGTCCGGGTCCGCGGAGATGACGACCTCGTACGTCCCCGCACCGGGCAGCGCCAGGTGGTATGCGCCGGACGCGTCGGTCACGGCGAACGCCACACCGGGCACGGCCACCGCGGCACCGGCCACCGGCTCGCCGTCAGTCGTCACGTGGCCCCTCACCCCGGCGCCGAGCTCGAACTCCTGCCACCGGTACGCGGCCGTCGTGTACGGCGTGCGGAGCGTGGCGGGGTCCGTCGGGTCGAGGTACACGGACAGCGACTGCACCTGGTACGGGCCGTCGACGGCGCGGCCGGACAGCAGCCGGCCGTCGTAGCGCAGCGCGAGCACGTGCTCCCCCGGGGCCAGGTGCTGCTGGTCGCCGGCCCACTGGATCTCGTCGCCCGACCCGTCGGTGAGACGCCCGCTCACGGCGTAGAACCCCGGCTCCTGCACCCGCACGGCGACGTCCACGACGAGCGCGTCGAACAGGCCGTCGCCGTCGTCGTCCTGCCCGCGGTCCGTGACCGACGCGACGTGGAACGACCCACCGGGACGGAACGTGCCGGCCGGGTACGCCGCGGTGGTGTGCACGTCCAGTGCCGTGACCTCGGGCGCCTGGCCGGCGCGGCCGACCTCGACGCCCGTCAGGACGAAGGGGCCGGCGGTGTCGGTGAGGTCCGCACCGTCGAAGTCGAGCGTCAGCGTACCGGCGCCGGCCGCGCGTGACGTGGTGACCTGCGCCGCGGCGACCGCGCCCCCGGCGTGGTCGACGAGCGTCCCGCCGAGCGTGACGTCCGCCGCCTCGGGGACGGTGACCCCCACGACGACGCGCAGGACGTCCGCCACGGTGTCGCCGTTGGTGTCGACCGCCTCGTCGGTGTACGTCCCGGTGAGCAGCGCGACCGGAGGGTCGAAGTCGTCCGCGTCGTACGCGCCGGTGCGGTACGCACGGGTCATGACCGTGCCCGACGCGTCCGCGACCGCCAGCGCCACGTCGTAGGGCCCGTCCGCGCCGACGCGTGCGATGTCCCGGCCGTCGAGGGGGAGCGTCACCGTGGTGGGCGTGGGCCCGGCGTCGACGCTGACGGTGGCCGTGGTGACGGGTGTGCCGTCGGGCGTCTGCAGCGCGGCGTGCACGGTGACCGGCCCCGCGGTCGTCGCCGACGCCTCGGTCGTCACGTCGAGCGTGTCGAACAGACCGTCGCCGTCGGCGTCGCGCCCGGCGTCCGTGACGCCCGGACCCACGCGCGCACGCGGCGGTGCCAGCGTGTGCGCGTCGTAGGCGGCGGTCGTGTGGGTGAGCGCGGTCGTCGTCGCGGCGTCCTGCACGGTCAGGTGCACCGTGTACGGGCCGTCCAGACCACTGGCCCAGACCGGGCCCGTCGCCACGTCGAGGGTCACGACCTGCGGCGTCCCGGCCGCCAGCACGACCTGGCGTGCGGCCGTGCCGATCTGCGTGTCGCCGGCGAACACCTGCGCGCTCACGTCGACCTCGCCGGACGCGGTCGGGGTGACCGGCACGTGCACGCGCAGCGCGTCGCCGTCGACCTCGTCGGTCACGGCGCCGACGCTCGCGAGCGGTCCCTGGAACGCCAGGTGGTCGTACGCCTGCGTCGTGTGGTCCACCGTCGCGACGACGGAGCCGTCGGGGCCGCGCACGTCGCCCGTCACGGTGTACGGGCCGTCGGCGCCGGCCGCGTGGAGCGGACGCCCCGGGTAGCGCACGGCCAGCGTGTGCGTGCCGGCGGTGAGCGGGACCGTGACCGCCAGGACCACGGGTGACGACGGGTCGAGCGTGCCCGTTCCCAGGTACGTGCCGTCGCCCGCGGTGAGGTGCAGCATCGCGGTGTGCTCACCGTTCGCCGGGACCGTCACCGGCACGTCGACGCGCAGCCAGTCGAACGCGCCGTTGCCGTCGGTGTCCTCACCGCTGTCGGTCGCGGGCGTCGCGGACGCCGGTGCGGCGAGCGGTGCCGCGAACGGCAGCCGCGGCGCCGGCGCCGGCGGCACCAGCTCGTACGTGCTCGTCGGCCACCCGGCCGTGTTGAGCGTGCCCGTCGACGAGATGCGGTAGACCCGTCCGCTGCCGTCGACGGCGTCGCACAGCTGCACGTTGCCGTTGCGGCTGCTCACCGTGCACAGCAGGGTGTCCGCGCGGAACGCGGCCTTCGTGTCCGCGCCGCGGATGCCGAACGTCGGGTCGTACCGCAGGCCGCCGTAGGTGCCCCACGAGTGGCTGCCGAACATCCAGCGGTCCGCGGTCGCACCGCCCACGGGCGTCAGGTTGGCGCCCCTGTTCCCGTCGAGCGCGGGGCGGGTGCCGGTGGCGAAGCCGTACCAGTCGCTCGAGTTGTCGGTGGACGCGTCGACGCCGACGCTCAGCGCCAGGAGCAGCCACGCGTCACGGAACGTGAAGCACTGCCCGGAGGAGCCCGTGCCCTCGACGAGCTCCTCGGCGCTGTTCAGCGTGCCGAGCCCGATGTAGTCCCACGTCAGGGGATTGGCGTAGATCCCCGTCGAGAGCGCCTGCGCCACGCCCGCCGGTGCCGAGTGCCCGCCCGCGCCCAGCTCGAAGGCCCGGTCCAGCCACTGTGTCTTCGGCGTGGACGTGCTCAGGCCGTCGAACCACCGCTCCTTCGGCTCGCCCAGCAGCGCGTACACCGTCGTGGTGCGCTGCTGCTCGACGAGCACCTTGCCGTCCTTGTGGACCTTGAGCAGCACCGTCAGCTCGTACCTGCCGGTACGCCGCGGTACGTCGATCTGCAGGTCGCCGCTCCACCCGACCAGGCCCTGCGCCGGGCCGCTGCCGCTGCCTCCGCCGCCGGAGTAGGACCAGCTCGCGGTGACCGTCGGCTCCCAGCCCGGGCGGGCGGGCCACGCGTCGAGGCCGTACCGGTACGTGAACCGGCCCGCGGTCGCGCTGCCGTACCAGTGGGTGTCGTCCATGGCGTCGGCGACCGGGTCGTTCGCCGTGGGCGCACCGGGCACCCCCGCGGCATCGAACTCGCGCGAGAACACGAGGTTCGGGATCACGTCCTCGCTGGTGCCGCGCCGCACGTCGACGTCGTCCGTGGCGTAGGTGGTCATGTGCGCGATCGAGAACGGCAGCGACACCTCCGCCCAGTCGACCTCCACGGCCCAGCAGCCCGTGCCGCCGGTGTCGATGTCGACGCGGAAGGTGTTGGAGTCCGGGGTGAGCGCACCCGCGGGCACGGTGAACGTGTTGAGGGTCCACACGTCGTTCGCGCCGGTGAGTACCCCGAGGGGCACACCGTTCACGGAGACCTGGTCCACCTCCGGGCCGCAGTCCTCGCTGCCCGCCTGGTCGACGTCGAACACGTACATGCTGAGCTCGACGGGGCGCCCGCCGCCCGCGTCGGGCAGCATGCCCTGCAGGTCGATGTCGAACGTGATCGGCCCCGGGCCGAACAGGTACTGGTCGAGGGACCCGCCCTCGTCGACGCGGAGGCGGGCGGTGCGCGTCGCGTCGTCGTACGACAGCGTCGTCCCGGCCGCGAGCGTCGCGGCCGCGAGCGCCCGGGGAGCCGAGGTCGGTGCGTCGCTCGGTAGGTCCCTCCCCGGGCTGGGGGGTGGTGGGTCCGCGCTCGCGGGCGCGACGCCCGTCACCAGCGCGACCGCCAGCGCCGCGACCCCCCACCGACCGGCTGCACGACTCGGTCTCATGACGCCCCCCGCGCCCGCACCTACCGGCGCCCGCGGACGACGGACGACGGTCCGGCTCCCAGGTTCGCCCCGCGGCGGGGACGAGTCGAGGATGAAACACCGCGATCCGCCCGAAAGGTACAGGGCGTCGCTGCGCCGGCGCCGGACGTCTGCGCGTCGGTGCTGACGGCGGTCGCTGCGTGCCTGTGCTCGGATCAGGCCGTCTCGTTGTCATGTAGTAGTTCATCAGATACAGTACTCATCGTGAAACAGTCCGCAGATGACGCCTCCGGTGACGCGTTCGCCGCCGACCTGCTGCGCGGCCACACCGACACGATCGTGCTGGGCGCGCTGCGCACGTCCGACCGCTACGGGTTCGAGATCTACAAGGCGATCCGCGACGCGACGGACGGTGCCCACGAGATCAAGGAGGCGACGCTCTACGCGACCTACCGCCGGCTCACCAAGGACGGCCTCGTCGAGGCCTACTGGGGCGACGAGTCGCAGGGCGGGCGCCGCAAGTACTACCGGATCACCGACGCCGGCCGCGCGGTCTACCGCGCCAACGTGGCGGCCTGGGTCGCCACGCGCGACGTCATCGACGCACTCCTCGACACCCACCCCACCACGACGAGCCCGCACCGGAAAGGCACGGCCACATGAGCACCGTCCACCGCCTCCTCGACGAGGCGTTCGCCGACGTCCCGCTGACCCCCGAGATCCAGGACCTCAAGGAGGAGATCCGGGCGTCGCTGGTCGACCGCGCCACCGAGCTCGAGGGGGGCGGGGTACCGCCCGAGCAGGCGGCCCGCCGCGCGCTCGACGAGCTCGGTGACGTCGAGGCGCTCGTCGTCGAGCTGTCCGGCACGCACGACGACGCCCGGCGGGACGCCGGCACCGCCACGACCGCGCCGGGCCTCGCGGACGCCGCCGCCCTCCACGCCCGCCACCGCGTCCGGCCCGCGCCGGCGTTCGTCGTCGGCGTCACGTCGGCGGGCGTCGTCGGCGCCGCTGCCGTCGTCGCGCTCGTGCTGGTGCTCGCCGGCGTGCTCGGCACGCCCGGTGCGGCGGTCGCCCTCGGCCTGTCGGCCCTGGCCGCTCTCGCGGCCGGGTGGGTCGTCGCCGCGTCCCTGGCGCAGGAGACGACGACGAACCACCCCCTGCCCGCCCGCCGGAGCGCGGGCTACGGCGCCGCCACCGGTGCGACCGTGCTCGGTCTCGGGGTCGTCGCCACAGCCCTGGTCGACGACGGCCCCGCGTCCGGTACCGCGCTGCTCGTCGCGGGCGCGGCGCTGGTGCTGCTCGCCGTGCTGGGGTTCACGTGGCTCGGCGTCACGCAGACCAACCGCAGGAAGGCGTGGACCCGCGAGGCGGCCCGCCTGCACACCCCGGACGACCGGTTCAGCAAGGACCCGGCGGCCGCCGCCCGGTTCGGCCTCTACGCGGCGGCGATCTGGGGTGCCGTGTTCGTGGTCTTCGTGGTGCTCCGGGCCACCGTCGACTGGCGCGGGTCCTGGCTGGTCTTCGTCGCCGGCTGGGTCGTCATGCTGCTCGTCCTCGCGCGGATGCAGTTCGGCGGCAGACGCGAGAAGTGAGGACGTCCCCGGGCGGCTGCCGCCGCCCGGGGACCAGCCCGCGCCCGGCGCAGCCGGACCGGACGCACCGTGACGGACGCACGGGCTCACGACCCGGCGCGCGGGCGAGCCGCCCCGGCAGGTGTGCCACGATCGCCTGCGTGGAGCTTCCCGTCGCCTGGTCCGTGGTCCTCGTCGTCGCCGGTGCGTGGAGCCTCGTCGTGTGGCCGCAGTTCTGGCGCCGCGTCGCCAAGGACCCACGGTCGCGCGACGAGGCCGGTCGCCCGACGCGCTTCCTCACGGTGCACGCCGTGCTGGTGACGGTCTCGCTGGTGCTCGGCGCCGCGGTCGCGCTGCTCGGCGTCCTCACGCTGGTGTAGCGACCCGCGGACGTGGGCACGTCTGCCGCAGGTGGACCGAGGTTCCGGGCGCGTCCGTGACCAGCACCGCCGCGGGTCAGCGCTCGCGGGGGCGCAGGCGGACGTTCGGCAGGTCGGGGGCCGGCAGGGGCGGTCCGTCGTAGCCGTGGACCTCGCCGTACCGGCCCAGCCCGGCGGTGTCGCCCGCGATCGCGGCCTGCCACCGCGCGCGGGCCTCGACGACCTCGTCGTGCGTGCGGGCCACGAAGTTCCACCACATGAGCACCGGCTCGTCGAAGGGCGTGCCGCCCAGCAGCACCGCGCGCACCGGCTCGTCGCCCGCCTCGAGGACCAGCACGTCCCGGCCCGGCGGCGCGTACGCGAGCCAGGCGGGGGCCACGTCGTGCCCCTCGAACCGCAGGGCACCGGTGTCGACCAGCACGCCGTGCTCGAAGGCCGGGTCGACCGGCAGCACCACGCGAGCCCCCGCCGGCACGTCCACCTGCGCCGCGACGAGCGGCGAGTACGCGCGCGCCGGCGACGCGACACCCCCGAGCCGGCCCAGGAACACCCGCACCGCAGCCCCGTCGACCGTGAACGACGGCACGTCGGCGACGTGCTCGAACGCCCGGTCGCCGTGACGTGCGGCCTCCGGGAGCACGGTCCACAGCTGCACGCCGTGCAGCACCGGCCGGTCCGGGAACAGCGCCGGCGTCGCCTCCTCGCTGTGGCAGATGCCGCGCCCCGCGGTCATGAGGTTGAGCTGCCCGGGGACCACCACCTGCCGCGACCCGAGCGCGTCGCGGTGCAGCACCGACCCCTCGAACAGCCACGTCACCGTCTGCAGCCCGGTGTGCGGGTGCGGCGGGACGTCCATGCCGCCGGTCGCCGCGACGTCGTCGGGCCCGTAGTGGTCCGCGAAGCAGAACGGCCCGACCAGCGAGCGCTCGCGCGACGGCAGCGTGCGGCGCACCGTCATCGCCCGCGGCCCGCCCAGCGGCACGTCGCGCGGCTCGACGAGCTCGACGTCGGCGGCCGGGCCCGCGACGCACACCTGCTCGTCCGGGTGCGGGTCGAGGTTCGTCACGCCGCCAGGCTACGTTCCCGGTCCCGTCGCGTCCGGTCCACGGGAATCCAGGGAGCCGTGCCCGTCGCGACCCTCTACGGTCGTCACGTGCCCGACTCGCCGCATCTGGTCGCGGCCGGTGCGGCCTGGGACGACGGGCCGGACGCCGGTGCGTGGATCGCGGCACGGCTCGGACCGTTCGGTGCGAGCGTCGGTCACGCGGTCCCCCGTGGGTACGACGCGTACTGCGTGGTGCCCGTCCGTGCCCATGCGGACGACCCGACGTCGGACGAGAGCACCTTCGACACGCTCGCCCGCGTCCTCGACGCGCTCGCCGGCCACACGGTCGACCAGTCCGTCCACTGCGCGCTGTGGGAGGGCTGGGGGTTCCTCCACGACCATGGCACCGACCCCCGGCACGCACCGGGGACGGGAGTCGCGCTCGCCTTCGGCGGTGACGGACGACCTGCACCCGAGGAGGTCGAGCGTGTACGCGCCGCGGCGCTGGAGCAGCTGGCCGGACGGCGCGTCGAGCGACCCGCCGCCGCACCGCTGCACCTGCCGCACCGCGCCTACCACCTGTGGACCGGCCCCCTGCGGGCGGCGCTCGCGCTGCGCGCCACCGGTGACGGCGTGCCGTCGCTCGTCTGGCCGGACGACCGCTCGTGGTGCGTGGGCGCACCGATCTACACCCGCGAGGTGGCGGTGGGCGCTACCGCTGCCGTCGTCGACGCGCTGGTGGCCGACTCCCGGCTCACGGCGCGTCCCGCGACCCCCGACGACCTGCTCGACATCGATGACTGACCCCGCCTCCACCCGACGAGTCCCAGCAGGTCCGCGGGTCTGCACCCGTGTCACCCACGACCGGAGGTATCCCATGGCGACCGTCGTCTCCACCCTGTTCGTCTCGCTCGACGGCGTGGCCGAGGTCGACCCGGCCTGGCACTTCCCGTACTTCGACGAGCGCATGGGCGCGGCCGTCGGCGAGGACTACGAGGACGTCGACGTGCTCGTCCTGGGTCGCGTCACGTACGAGTCGTTCGCCGGTGCGTGGCCCGGGCGGGAAGCCGCGGGCGGGCAGGACGCGTCGTTCGCGCAGCAGCTCGGCGACGTGCGCAAGGTCGTCGCGACCCGCGGCGACGCCGACCTCGGGTGGCGCAACGCGGAGCGCACGGACGACGTGCTCGCGGCCGTGCGTGCGCTCCGGGACGACCGGGCGATCGGCAAGGTGCTGGTCGCCGGCTCGATCTCGGTGGTGCGTCAGCTCCTCGACGCGGGTCTGCTCGACGAGCTGCGGCTGTTCGTCCACCCCGTCGCCGCGCGCACGGGCGAGCGCCTGTTCGACGACGCCGATACGGTCCGGCCGTTCGCGCTGCTGCGCTCCGACGCCCTGCCGACGGGTGTCCTCCGGCTGGTCTACGCGCCGGCCGGGCTGCCCGGGGCCGCGACGTACGACGACGCGAAGGAGCACCTCCCGGACGAGTGAGGCGCCCGGTGTCACAGGTGCAGCAGCGTGGCGCGCAGGTGGCCCGCGTAGCCGCCCGGCGTGCGCCCGACCGGCCGGCCCGACGTGCGCACGTCGACCGTGTCGGCCGCGACCACACGCGCACCGGTGGCGCGCAGCCGCGCGACGAGGTCGACGTCCTCGTGCTCGGACGCCGGGGCGAAGCCGCCCGCCCGCAGGTACGCCGACGCCCGCACGCCCAGGTTCGCGCCGTGCACGTGACCGTTGGGACGGCCCGGCACGTGCGTCGCTCGCCACACCTCCCACTGCGCGGCCGTGAGGTCCGCGGGGTCGGGGTGCACGGTCCCGACGACGACGTCCGCGCCCGCGTCCGCCAGGCGCACGTGCTCGACGAGCCAGTCCGGGCGCACCACCGAGTCGGCGTCCGTGCAGGTCAGCCACGTCCGGTGCGCGTCGACGGGCGGCACCGCGAGCGCCGCCCGCACGCCGGCGAGCCGCGCGGCGCCGACGTCGCCCGCGTCGGTCCCGACGACCCGCACCGACCCGTGCCGCGCGACGTGCCGCGCGACGACGTCGGCGCTCGCGTCGCGGCACGCGTCGAGCACGACGACGACGTCGACGGTGCACCCGCCGCGCGCGAGCAGCGTGCGCCGTGCGGCGGCGAGCGACACCAGGCAGCGCCCGACAAGGCGCTCCTCGTCGCGCACCGGGACCACGACGCAGACGTGCGCGACGCGGTCGCCGCGACCGGGAGGTCCGCCGCCCCGGACGCCCGCGGGTACGGCGCTCATCGCAGCCCCGTGCGCTCGGCGACCGAGCGCGGGTCGCGGCTCCACACGTCGAGCAGGAGGTCGGCCTCGCGGTGCTCGACGAGCCGCGTGAGGCCCGCGTCCTGCGCGGCGCGCGCCAGGGCGCGGTGCACGGCGTCGCCGGGCAGCGGGTAGTCCTCGACGGGGTGCCGCCAGTGGCACGCCAGGACCGTGCCGCCGCGGGCCAGGCGTGTGAGCAGGTCCGGCAGGGCGGCCGTCAGGTCCGCCCAGGACAGGTAGTAGCCGACCTCGGACAGCACGACCAGGTCGAACGGGCCGCCGGGGAGCGCGTCGTCGCCCGCGCCGCCGAGCGCACCGCGCACGAGCCGCACGTGCGGTGCGTCGGCGAGCCGGGCGCGCGCGTGCTCCAGGGCCGCGTCCGCGACGTCCGTGCCGGTCAGCGCGTCGCACCGCTCCGCCAGGTCGGCCGTGAGCACGCCGATCGCGCACCCCACCTCCAGACCCCGCCGGTACCGCTCGTCGGGGAGCGCCGCGAGGGTCAGGGCGCGCTTGCGCGCCTCGTACGGGCGGTCGGTGAAGCCCCACGGGTCGTCGTGCCGCGCGTAGGTGGCGTCGAAGTACGCGGCGGGCAGGGTCGCGGCGCCCTCGTCGTCGGGCCGGGGGGCCTCCCGCACGACGAACGGCTCCAGGTCCCGGTCGAAGCCGCGCAGGAACCGCGGGTGCAGCACCGGAGCGTCGGCGGGGTGGTCGGACAACGGCTGCACCTGCGTCTCGTGCACCGCGATCGCCCGCTGCTTGAGGACGAGCGCGTGGTCGGACAGCGGCAGCGCGCGCAGCTCGTCCCACGGCACGGCGGGGTCGTCGGGCGTCGCCCAGTGCCACAGCCACAGCGGGGCCTGCGCGAGCGTGCACCCGACCTCCGCGGCCAGCTCCTCGCACACCTCCGCCAGGACGCGGTGGTCGTGGTGCGCGTCGCCGCGCCACGTCGTGACGAGCGTGCGCACGGGCGGGCCCTGCGCCAGGACCGCACGCAGGTCGCCCGCGACCTGGTCCCGCGCGTCGCCCAGCCCGCCGTCCGGGTGGCCCAGCAGCGTCACGCCCGACGCGGGCGACAGGATCTCGACCGCGCGGCGGACCTCGTCGACCCGGCGGCGGGCCAGGGACGTCGGGTCGAGCGTCGGGGAGGCGGGGTGCGACCCGGAGCCGTCCGTGACGACGACGACGTCCGCGGGCCGCCCCGCGGCGGCGAGCTCGGCCAGCAGCCCGCCGGCCGTCAGCGTCTCGTCGTCGGGGTGCGCCGCGACGACGACGGTGCGCCCCTCGCGCGGCAGGGGCCACGGCGGCAGCGCCGCGAGGCGCTCGTCCCACAGGTGCGGCGGTGTGCCCGGTGCGCGGGCGTCGAACGTCACCACGGTGCCACGTCCCGGCGTGCCAGCGCGTCGCCCAGGGACGCGTCGTCGCGCTCGGCGTGCTGCTGGCGCACGTAGACCTGCAGGTCGGCGACGCGCTTGGCGTGCCCGGCGTCCAGCGCGAGCGGCGCCGGCCCCAGCGCGTGGCCGGCACGTGCTAGGACGTCCTCGCACGTGCGGGCGACGGTCGCGCGCACGCGCTTGGCGACGACCGGGCCGGGGACCGCCGGGTCCAGGTCGCCGTCGACGACGCGCGCGGCCTCGTCGAGCGCCCGGCGCGCGTCCTCCAGCGCCGCGTCGACGGCGCCCAGGTGCATCGCGACGAGCCGGTCGTCCGTCGTCGTCGCGCGCTCCCACAGCACCCGGCCCAGCCCCACCGCGCCGCCGTACCAGCAGGCGGCGACGCCGATGCCGCCCCACCAGAAGCCCGGCCGCTCCAGGTACCAGCCGGGGCCGCCGACGGGTGCGGCGGGCACGGCGTCGAACGCGACGGGCGTCGAGGGGATCTCCGCGAGCCCGCGTGACACCCACGGCTGGTCCACGAGCGTGACGCCCGGGTCCGTCAGGTCCACCGCGAACAGTGCGCGCCCGCCGTCGGGCAGGTGGGCCGTGACGAGGGCCGCGTCGAGACGGTCGGCGAGCGAGCACCACGGCTTGGTGCCGGTCAGGCGCCAGGCGGGTGGGTCGTCGGGAGGCGCGGCGTCGTCGGACGTCCCGTCGTCGGGCACGTCGCCACCGGGCCTCGTGCCGGACGCCCCGGACCCCGGGCCCCGGGGGACCGCGTCGAGCCGCACCCCGGGGCCCTCGGCCGCGAACACGCCCCACGTGCGGTCCGCGCCGTCCGCCAGCCCGGCCTGCTCGCGGATCGCGAGCGCGTCGAGGTGCGGCTCGACGGCCCGCGCGACCCCCAGGTCGTGCACCGCGAGCGTCGCGAGCAGCGACCACAGCCCGGCCGTCGCACCCCCGCCCGGGCGCAGGTGCGCGGGCCAGGTGCGGGCCGCGGCGAGCGCGTCGTCCGGGTCCGTGGGCAGCACGTCCGGGAGCCACGGCGCGGCGGCGCCGACCTGCACGGGCATGACGGTGTGGGGCACGGGCGTCCTCGGGAGCGGTGGGCCGCGGTGCGGTGCGGTCCAGCAGATCATCACCGCCACCGCCCGCTCGTGCGACCGGAGGGCCCGCGACCTGTCGCGTCGGGTGGCGGCCCCGCGCGGTGGGCGCCGGGCTCTGGTCCCGGACGCACGGCGTCGCGATGATGAGGCATGGCGGTGCGAGGAGCGAGCGTGCGTGACGTGGTCGTGGTGGGAGCCGGCATGGCCGGGCTGCTGGCCGCTGCCGCGCTCGCACGCGACGGGCGCACGGTCACGCTGCTCGACCGCGACGACCTGCCGGACGACCCCGCACCGCGCCGCGGCGTCCCGCAGGGGCGTCAGCCGCACCTGCTGCTGCACCGCGGGCTGCGTGCGATCGAGGAGCTGCTGCCCGGGTTCGGCGACGACCTGCGGGCGGCCGGTGCCGTCGCGGTCGACACCGGTGACCTGGCGTGGCTCGGCGCGACCGGGTGGGCGCCGACCGCGCCGGAGCTCGACGTGCTGCTCGCGTCACGGCCGCTGCTCGAGCACCTCGTGCGGCAGCGGGTCGCGGACCTGCCCGGTGTCCGGGTCGTCGGGGGCGTGCGCGTCGACGGGCTGCGACGGGGGGACGGCGCACCGCGGTGGTGGGTCGACGTCAGCGGGGCGGGCGCGTGGCCCGCGGACGTCGTCGTCGACGCGTCCGGGCGGGCCTCGCGCCTGCCGACGTGGCTCGACGCGCTCGGCGTCGCACCGGCGCCCGTCGAGGAGGTCGACGCGCACGTCGGCTACGCGACCGTCCGCATCCGGCTGCCGGCCGACCGGGTGGGCGCCGCGGGCGTCGTCGTGCTGCAGCAGCGCGGCCGGGGCGGCGGGCTGGCGCTGCCCGCCGAGGGCGGCTGGTGGACGGTCACCGGCATCGGTGCCGGTGAGCAGCGCCCGCCGCGCGACCTGCCCGCGCTGCGCGCCTTCCTCGCCGCGCTGCCCGACGACTCCCTCGCACGCATCGCCGCCGCGGGTCCGGTCGACGGGGACGTCGCGACGCACCGCCAGACCGGCAACCGCCGTCACCGGTACGACCAGGTGCGCGGATGGCCCGACGGGCTCGTCGTCGTGGGGGACGCGCTGTGCGCGTTCGACCCCGTGTACGGGCAGGGGATCACCGTGGCCGCGCTCGAGGCGTGCGTGCTGCGCGACACCGCCACCCGGCTCGCCGCGCCCGGGGGAGCGGCGCGCGTCGTGCGCGCGCACCTGCGGCTCGGCACGGTCCCGTGGCAGATCGCGACGGGCGAGGACCGCGCGCTCGCGGGGCAGCCCGCACCGCGCGCCCCGATGTCGCTGCTGGCCGGCCGGTGGATCGCGGAGCTCGGGCGGATGGGCACGCACGGCGACGTCGTCGCGCAGGGCGCGCTGTCCCGCGTGTACCACCTGGTGGCGGCGCCGTCGTCGCTGTTCCACCCGCGGCTGGTCGCGCGCTGGCTGCGCGCGCGGGTCCTCGGGTACGGGCCCGCGGTGCCGCGACCCGTCGTGCTGCCCGACGACGTTCCCGAACGCGCCGTCGGGGGTGGGAGGTAGCGTCGTCGCCCGTGGACACCCGGGTCGCCGCGTACGCGGTCGTCGTCGACGAGGGTCGCCTGCTGCTCTCGCACTGGGCGGAGGGTGACCTGTCGGGCTGGTCGATGCCGGGTGGCGGCCTCGAACCCGGGGAGCACCCCGAGCAGGCCGCCGTGCGCGAGGTGCGCGAGGAGACGGGGTACGACGTGGAGCTCGACGAGCTGCTCGGCATCGACTCCGTCGTCTTCCGCAGCGCCGACCGCGTCATCCCCGGACCCGACCTGCACGCGCTGCGGATCGTGTACCGCGCGCACGTCGTCGCAGGGGTGCTCACGCACGAGGCCGACGGGTCCAGCGACGAGGCCGCGTGGGTGCCGCTCGACCAGGTCGACGACCTCGACCGCGTCGGCCTCGTCGACGTCGCGCGGCGCCTCGCCGGGCTGCCCGTGCGGGTCTGAGCCGTGCCGTCCTACCGCGTCACGGCGAGCGTCGGGCTGCTGCGCCCCGGCACGTCGGCGCCCGACGTGCTGCCCGAGGCCGTCGCCGCCGCCCGCGCGCTGACGACCGTCGAGGCGTACGACGTGGGCGTCGTGCGCGGGCGGGCGCGCGTGACCGTGCGGTTCGAGGCCGACGGCGACGAGGGCGCCCGACGCGTCGGCTGGGCCGTGCTCGAACGCCTCGACGAGCTCGCCGAGACCACCGACGGCCGCCTGCTGCGCCGCTACGGCAACCGCTGGTACCCGCCGCGGCGGCCCGGCCACCGCGACTGATCCCCCGTCCCCTCCGCTCGGCTCCTCCCCGCGAGGCGAGCCGGGCGCCTGTGCGCCCGGTTGCGGCCCGGTCAGCGCGACGCGTCGGCCGTGCGCTGCTCCTGCGCACGTGCTCGCTCGGCCGCGGCCTCGGCGCGGTCGAGGTCCCGGCGGGCGGCTCGCACCGCCTTCTCCTGGTCCCGCGCGCGGGCCCGGGCGGCCACGAGCCTCTCGTCGACGCGGGGGAGCGCCGCACGAGCCTCCGCGAGCCGTCGGCGCACGTCCGCGAGCGCACGCACCAGCTCCTCCTCCGTCGCGTAGGCCTCGGACGACTCCCGCTCCGCGCCCTCGAGCGCCGCGACCGCGTCCCGCTCGGACGTCGCGACGTCGCCGTGCCGGGCCCGCGCGCGGTCGAGCGCCGCGTCCGCCGCCTCGCGGGCCGCCACCGCCTGCTCGTGCCGCTGACGCAGCCGCTCGCGCTCCCGGTTGGTGCGCTCGCGGTCCGCCGTTCGCCCCACGGGCGGTGACGTCGTGCGGGGGCGCTCGGCCGTCGGGTCCGCGCTCGCGGTCGACGCGGCAGACCCGGACCGCGGCCTGCCCGCCGTCGGGCGCTCGGTCGTCGTGCGCCGGGTGGGAGTGCGAGCCGGCGGTGCGTCGTCGTCACCACCGGTGGACGTCGGCACGCCGCTGCCGAAACCGACGTACTCGGTGCCGTGCGTCAGCGTGCCCGCGCCGACGGCGTCGGCCACCCGGGGGTCCGCGAGCGCGGCGGTCAGGGTGCGGTCGATCTCCTGCGCCGCGGCCGCCGAGACCTTCTGGCCCGCGGCGGACGCCAGCCGACGCGCCTGCGCGACGAGCCCGGAGACCAGCGCCCGGCGCTGCGTGCCGAGCTCGCGCAGTGCCGGCCCGTCGAGCGAGCGCTCGGCCTCACGCATCCCCTCGCCGAGGTCCCGCAGCGCGTCGGCGAGCGACGGGTCGTCGCGGACCAGCCTGTTGACGGCCCACGCGGCGAGGGTCGGCTTGCGCAGCGACGCGATGCGTCCGGCGAGGTCCCGGTCCTTGGCGGCGCGCGCGGCCCGGGCGGCGGCGTCCCGACGCGCGACGAAGTCGTCGAGCGCGCCCCCGTAGAGGTCGTCGACGACCTCGTCCAGACCGGTCACGGCCTCAGCCTGCCCGTCCACCGTGCCGGACGACCACCGGACACGTCTGCGGGCCGGCGCACGGGTGGGCGAGCGGCCGGTGCAGCAGGTGCGCAGAACCGGGCACCTGTGCCCGCGCCGGCGGCGGCGGTGGGCACGTGCCTGACCACGTCCGGGGTGGAGGTCCTGCAGTGGGCAGCCGAGGCCGGGGATGATGTCCCCGTGCCCACCGAACCGGACGACGACGAGCTCGAGCTGATCCGCCGCTCGGGCGCGGTGCTGCGCGTGGGGCGGCTCAGCCTGGCGTCCGGCACGGGGTCGTACCGCGTCAAGGCGTCGATGGCGCGCGTCGCCGGCGCCCTCGGCATCGACCGCCACCAGGCGCACGTCACGCTCACCGAGATCACGACGACGTCGCACCGCGGCCGCTCGTTCCGCACCGAGGTCACCGAGGTCCGCACGGTCGGCGTCAACACCGACCGGCTCACCGAGCTCGAGCTGCTCGCGCAGCGCGTCGAGGCGCGCGCACCCGTCACGGTCGACGAGGTCACCGCCGAGATCGACCGCATCGCCGCCAAGCCGCCGCTGTACCCGGTGGCGCTCAACGCGCTGTGGGCGGCGGTCGCGTGCGCCGCGTTCGCGTTCCTCAACAACGGCGGTCCGGTCGAGGTGATCGGGGCCTTCGTCGGGGCCGGACTGGGGCAGGGGCTGCGCCGCACCATGCTGCACCGCGGGTTCAACCAGTTCGGCGTCACGATGCTGTCGGCGTCCCTGGCGAGCCTGTCGTACCTGGGGTTCGTGCAGGCGCTGCACGCGCTCGGTGTCACCGGCGGCGTGCACGAGGCCGGGTACGTGGCCGCCGCGCTGTTCCTGGTGCCCGGGTTCCCGCTGGTGACGGGCGCGCTCGACCTCGCCAAGCTCGACTTCTCGGCGGGTGTCGCGCGCCTGACGTGGGCCGTGATGATCTTCGTGTCCGCGGCGTTCGCGGTGTGGGCCGTGTCGATCGTCGTCGGCCTGAGCCCGGACCCGCCACGTGAGCTCGCGCTCGACGCCGCGTCGCTGACGTGGCTGCGGCTGCTCGCGTCGTTCGTCGGCGTCCTCGGCTTCGCGCTCATGTTCAACAGCCCGTGGACCATGGCGCTCGTCGCCGCGGGCGTCGCGACGCTGCCGAACCTGCTGCGCATCGAGGCCGTCGTCACGCTCGACTGGCCACCGCAGGCCGCCGCCGCGGTCGCCGCGTTCCTCGTGGGCCTGCTCGCCGCGTGGGTCGCGCCGCGGCTCAACATCCCGCGCATCACCGTGTACGTGCCGGCCGTGACGATCATGGTCCCGGGGGTCCCCGCCTACCGGGCCGTGTACTACCTGAGCAACGGGGACGTGGCGCAGGCGCTGACGTACGGGGTGTCGGCCGCGCTCGTCGTGACGGCGCTCGCGGTGGGCCTCGCGGTCGCGCGGATGGTCACGGACCGCGAGTGGGGCTTCGAGCACTGACCGGCTGCCCGGGCGCCGGCCGTCCGTCCCACCTCCCGCTTTGGTCCCGCGACGGGCGCCCGGTACCCTGTCCAACGTCTTGGAGACGTCGCATAGCCAGGTCTAGTGCGCGGCCCTGCTAAGGCCGTGAAGGGGTCAACCCTTCCGTGGGTTCAAATCCCACCGTCTCCGCATCGCGAGGGCCCGGTCCACGAGGACCGGGCCTTCGTCGTGCGGGAGCCTCGAGCGCGCTCACAGCCGCAGCAGCCCGGCGGCCGTGGGACCGAACCCGCACGCCCGGTAGAAGCCCGCCAGGTGCGGCTCGAAGTCGACGTGCAGCCACGTGCAGCCGGCGGCGCGCACCTCGACGACGAGCCGCTCGACGAGCCGGCGGCCCGTGCCGCGGTGCCGGTGCGCGGGGTCGACCACGGTGTCGAGCACGAACGCGTGGGCGCCGCCGTCCCCGCACGCGTGGACGAACCCCACGAGCTCGTCGTCGTCGAACGCGCCCACCCAGGCGACGGAGTGCCGCTCGAGGCGCGCCGCCCACGGGTGGACGTCGTCGGTGTCCGCGCCGGTGAACGCGCGCGCGTGCAGGCGGGTCAGGGTCGCGTCGTCGACCGGGAAGCGGACGCGCAGATCGGATGTGCTCACCGGTCCAGGGTGGCTCAGGTCAGCTCCGTGCGCGGCGCGTGCCCGGCCTCGGTGAGGTGCGACAGGTCGACGTCCCACGTGCCGTCGCGCGCGATGCGCCAGGTGCCGGTGTCGAGCATGTCGTGCCAGCGGGCGATGCGTTGCGGGAGCGTCGAGTGCGCGACGACCAGCGGGTGGGACTGCGCGTCGTGGCGGAAGGAGTCGGGGCCGGGACGGGAGCCGTCGAGCACGAGCGGCAGCGCGTGCCCGTGCATGGCGACCACCCAGTGCGGCTGCCACGCGGTGCCGGGGGCGGCCCCGTCGTGGTCGTCGGACGACGACGCCTCCCGGTACTCGCGCGAGCGGCGCAGGCTGTCGTCGAGCGACGCGAAGTCCTGACCCGGCGCGAGGTGCGCGGGCGACCGGCCCGGTCGCGTGCCCACGCCGTCGCGCCACGTCCACAGCGCCGCGACCTCCTCCGTCAGGTCGTAGCCGTGCACGTGGGCGAGGGCGTGTGCCTCGGCCAGCGTCAGGCCGGGCCGCAGCCGGGTGACGACGATCGCTCCGAGCGACACCAGCCGTGCGGCCCACCCGTGCAGCGCGTCGTGCACCTCGCGTGCGCTCACCGCGCGTCTCCCGGACCCGTCCGTGCGTGCGGACCCGCCTGCACTGCCTCGCCGCGGTCTCGACGACCGACCACCGTGCCCTCCTTCGCGCTCGTGACGTGCGGGGACGTCGTCGGACCCGCAGCGAGTCGTCACGGTGACACAGATGCGCACTGGTCGGTGCGGCAGGCATGACACGCCACCCGGTCGGCCGAGCGTGGGCGGGTGAAACGCAGCCCGAACGGCCCCTTACTGACAGGTAGCGAGGTGCCGGGCCGGCCCTGCGCCGGTCCGGGCTGTGGCCGACGACGCACCAGCTCGGTTTGGGTCCGGCCGCGCGGGCCTGTATCGTTCTGGTCGGCCCGCGAGGGTCGTGCGCCCGTAGCTCAATGGATAGAGCATCTGACTACGGATCAGAAGGTTGGGGGTTCGAGTCCCTTCGGGCGCGCAGTGTGACGACGCGGGACATCTGACACAGATGTCCCGCGTCGTCGTTCGTCGTGCGAGTCGAGCGGCGGTGCGCGTCTGCCCGACCGGGCTCAGCTCTGGGTCTCCAGCGCCACCGCCCGGGACGTCACCGGCGGGTCGAGGGCAGGGATCGACAGCGTCGGGGGCAGCGCGAACCGGTCACGGACGACGAGGGCCCAGGTGAGCTCCGACCCGCTCGCGATGCCGACCGGCGCCGACGGGGCAGCCGCCGCACCGAGCACCGGGAGATCAGTCGACGACGACGCTGCGACCGTCGACCTCGACGGTGAGTCCCGCGGCGTCCGGTGAGTCGTCGGGGAGCGCGACGACGCTGGTCGTGGGTGCCAGGTCCATGGTGCACGGCCCGGAGTACGCGTCGGGGCCGCTCAGCTCGATGCGCAGGACCTGCCCGTCGTCGTCCCAGGCGACGTCGGTGGGCAGCACGGGGCAGGTGCTGCTGCCGAACGTGACGACCTGGACGTGGCGGTCGTCGTCGCCGGCCACGACGGCGGTGTCCTCGCCGGTCACGTCGTCGGGCGCACCGGGGAAGGACGTCTCGGCGACCGACGGGACCTCGGGCGTGTCGTCGGTCACCGCTTCCGGCGCGGTCGGGGTGCCGTCGTCCGCGCCGGGGTCGGTGCTGCCCGCGCAGCCGGCCAGCAGCACCGCGAGGACCACCGTCGTCAAGGCCGTGCCGTGCGTCGTCCTCATGTTCCGCCCCCTCCCGGTGCGGTCCCCGGCCGGCGACCGTCGTGACCATCATGGCCCGATCTGCCCGGGTCGCGCGCGGTGCCGGGTCGCGTGTCGGTCGCGACGGGGCGAGGGTGAGGCGATGCAGCTCACCGCGCTCGCCCTCGTCGGCACCCTGTCGCCGTCCCCCGCACCGTCCAGCAGCGAGCTGCTGGCACGGCAGGTGCTGGACGCTCTCGCCGAGCACGACGTGTCGGGGGAGGTGGTGCGGCTCGTCGACCACGACGTCCGTCCCGGCGTCGAGAAGGACATGGGCGACGGCGACGCGTGGCCGGCGATCCGGGCGAAGGTGCTCGCCGCGGCCATCCTGGTGCTGGCGACCCCGATCTGGCTGGGCCAGCCGTCGTCGGTGACGAAGCGTGCGCTCGAGCGGCTGGACGCCGAGCTGTCGGAGACGGACGACCAGGGGCGGCTGCTCACGTACGGGAAGGTCGCGGCCGTCGCGGTCGTCGGGAACGAGGACGGTGCGCACCACACGAGCGCCGAGCTGTTCCAGGCGCTCGACGACGTCGGGTTCACGATCCCGGCGGCGGCCGTCACGTACTGGGTGGGGCGCGCCATGGAGGGGACCGACTACCAGGACCTCGACGAGACGCCGGGGACGACGGCCGGCGCGACGGCGACGCTCGCCCGCAACGCCGCCCACCTGGCGCGGCTGCTGCGCGCGCAGCCGTACCCGGCGGGGTGAGGCGGCCCGCGGACGCGCTCGGGGTCACGGAGGACCGCACCGGCGGTCGCGGCACGACCGGGGCAGCGCGTGCGGTGACGCGTGTGCCGGGCGCAGACTGGACGGGCACCCGGAGGTGAGGGCATGAGCGTCCCCGCGATCGACCCGACCGTCCCGCCGAGCGGCCCCGGCTGCGTCGAGTGCGAGCAGGAGGCCGGCTGGTGGGTCGCGCTGCGCCGGTGCGCCGCGTGCGGTCACGTCGGGTGCTGCGACAGCTCGCCCGGCCGGCACGCGACCGCGCACTGGCGTGCGACCGGCCACCCCGTGATGCGCTCGTACGAGCCGGGTGAGGACTGGTGGTGGGACTACGCCTCCGGCGCGTCCACCGAGGGGCCGGAGCTGGCGCCGCCGCTCGCGCACCCGGTCGACCAGCCGACCCCCGGTCCCGGCGGCCGGGTGCCCGCGGACTGGCGGGACCACCTGCGCACGTAGCGCGCCGGCGAGTCGTGCCGAGCACCCGGGCGCGTCATGGGAGGGGTTGACCGCCCGATGCGCCCGCCGCTACGGTCGCCATTGCTTACAGACGAGTAAGTAACAGGTGGCGTCGACGACGACGTCGGGCCGGGGGAGCGTGCTGGGGGCCCGCGCGCGGCACCACCGCGTCGCCCGCCGGCCCGAGCGGCCGGCCGACCAGGAGGTCCGTCCATGCACCCACCCGTCCGTCGCCGTCCCACGCCGTCGCGTCCCCTCGCGCTGCTCGCGGCCGCCGTCCTCGTCGTCACAGGAGCCGCCGTCGCGTCACCGGCCGCGGCGCTGCCCGGCGCCCCCGCACCGGCCGCCGTCGGCGACGTCGTCTGGTCCCAGGAGTTCGACGGACCCGCGGGAGCCGCCCCCGACGCCGCGGTGTGGAACTACGACACCGGCGCGAACGGCTGGGGCAACGCCGAGCTGCAGAACTACACGACCTCACGCGCCAACTCCGCGCTCGACGGCGCCGGCAACCTCGTCATCACCGCGCGCCGCGAGGCCGACGGCTCGTACACGTCGGCCCGCCTGCACACCAACGACAAGGTCGAGCTGCAGTACGGCCGCATCGAGGCCCGCATCCAGATCCCCCGCGGTCAGGGCATCTGGCCCGCGTTCTGGATGCTCGGCGCGCAGTTCCCCGGAACGTCGTGGCCGGGCTCCGGCGAGATCGACATCATGGAGAACGTCGGGTACGAGCCGCACCTGGTGCACGGCACCGTGCACGGCCCGGGGTACTCCGGCGGCGCCGGCATCACCGGCTCGTACATGCACCCGCAGGGCTGGTCCTTCGCGGACACGTTCCACACCTTCGCCGTCGACCGCAAGCCCGGCGAGATCACCTGGTACGTCGACGGGCAGCAGTTCCACCGCGTCACGCGCGCGAGCGTCGGCCCGAACGCCTGGGTGTTCGACCAGCCGTTCTTCCTCATCCTCAACGTCGCGGTCGGCGGCCAGTGGCCCGGCTACCCCGACGGCAGCACGTCGTTCCCGCAGCAGATGAAGGTCGACTGGATCCGTGTGACCGACAACGGCGCGTCGACCGGGGGCGGGGGCAACGGCGGCGGCAACGGCGGCGGGGCGCTGCCGACGGGCACGGGCACGATCCGCGCCAACGGCACCTTCTGCCTCGACGTGCCGTGGGGCCAGTCGTACGACGGCAACCCCGTGCAGATCGTCGCGTGCAACGGCAACGTCGCGCAGCAGTGGACCCGCGGCGCCGACGGCACGATCCGTGCGCTGGGCCGGTGCCTCGACGTGTCCGGCGGCGGCACGGCCGACGGCACCCGCGTGCAGCTCTGGACGTGCAACGGCACGGCCGCGCAGCGGTGGACGTACGACAGCTCGGCCCGCACGCTGCGCAACCCGCAGTCCGGCCGGTGCCTCGACGCCGACGGCGGCAACCCCCTGCACGACGGTCAGCGCCTGGTGATCTGGTCCTGCCACGGCGCCGCGAACCAGCGCTGGGTGTTCTGAGACCGGCGGTCGCGGGGCGTGGTCACCCGTCCGGCCACGCCCCGCGGCTCGTCGCCCGCGCCCGCCGTGCCACCGTGCGGCCGGCGCGCCGCGCGCTCCCCGCGCGGTCGTAGCCTCGGGGGATGAGCACGTTCGCGACCGTGGGGCGGATCGTCGTGGGAGCGGGCGTCGCCGCGCAGGTCGGCGCGCTCGTCGACGAGGTCGCCGGGCCGGGCGGGCGCGTGCTCGTCGTCGCCGGGCGGTCCGCCGACGTCGGCGCGCTGACCGCCGGGCACGACGCGTCCGTGTGGCGGCACCGGGGCGAGCCCGACGTCGACGCGGTCCGGGCCGCGGTGGCGCACGCCCGCGACGCGCGGCCCGACGTCGTGGTCGGGTGGGGCGGCGGGTCGGTGCTGGACCTCGCCAAGTGCGTCGCGGTGCTGGCACCCGGCGGCACGGACGTGCTCGACCACCTCGAGGTCGCCGGACGCGGGCTGCCGCTGCCCGGCGGTGCGTCGCCCGTCGTCGCCGTGCCCACCACCGCCGGCACGGGGGCCGAGGCCACCGCGAACGCCCCGGTCCGTGTGCCGGAGCGCGGCGTCAAGGCGAGCCTGCGCGGGCGGACGATGCTGCCGGCGGTCGCCGTCGTGGACCCGCTGCTCACGCTCGGCTGCCCGCGCGACCTCACGGCCGCGTCCGGCGCCGACGCCCTCACGCAGTGCCTCGAGGCGTACACGACGCCGCACGCGACAGCCCTGACCGACCCGCTGGCCCGCGACGGGCTGGTGCGGGCGGGACGCAGCCTGCTGCGCGCCGTCGAGCACGGCGACGACGTCGAGGCGCGCACCGACCTGAGCGTCGCGGCGCTGCTGTCCGGCATGGCGCTCGCCAACGCGAGGCTCGGAGCGGTGCACGGGCTGGCCGCCGCGCTGGGCGGGCGCCTCGGTGCACCGCACGGCCAGGTGGTCGCGGCCGTGCTGGCCGCGACCACGGCCGCCAACGTCGCCGCGCTGCGCCGCACCGGTGGGGCGGGTCTCGCGCGGTACGACGACGCCGCGGCCGCGCTGACCGGGCACGCCGGTGCGTGCGCCGCCGACGCCGTCACGTGGCTGACCGACCTGGTCGCGGCGCTGCGCGTGCCGGGGCTCGGTGCGCTCGGGCTGGCCCCGGGCGACGTGCCGGCCGTCGTCGCCGACGCACTGGCCGCGTCGAGCGCGCGCGGCAACCCCGTGGTGCTCACGGCCGCCGAGCTGACGGACGTCGTCACCGCCTCCTGGTGACCGAAACAGGGAGCGTGCGAGCCGGATCGCCGGGAGGATGGGTCCATGACCACCCTCGACCGCCTCACCGCCGACCTGACCACCGCCCTCAAGGCGCGCGACACCCTGCGCACGAGCACCCTGCGGCAGGTCATCGGCGCCGTGCGTCACGAGGCGAAGGCCGGCACGGTCGAGCGCGAGCTCACCGAGGACGACGTGCTCAAGGTCCTCGCCCGTGAGTCCAAGAAGCGCCGGGAGTCCGCGCAGATCTACACCGACGCCGGGGCCCCCGACCGCGCCGCGACCGAGACCGCCGAGGCGCACATCGTCGACGAGTACCTGCCGACGCGCCTGGGCGACGACGAGCTCGCGGCGCTCGTCGACGCGGTGATCACCGACACCGGGGCGTCGTCGCCCAGGGACATGGGCGCCGTGATGAAGGAGGCGACGGCCCGTGCGCAGGGCCGCGCCGACGGCAAGGCGCTCAGCACGCTCGTGCGGGCGCGCCTGGTGGGCTGAGGCGTCGCTGCCCGGACCCATCCTGCGTTCCGCCGTACCCGTGTCAGCGCGGTGGGGTACGGTGGCACGTGCAGGACGTCGTGAGGCCTCCCGCATCGCCTTGAGCCCCGTCCTCGGACGGGGCTCTCGTGCTTCTACGGTCGCCAGTACCCGTCGTGCGCGATGGCTCTGGCGATGCGGGACCATATCTGCTCGTTCGCGCGCCTTGCGCGGTCGTCGGTCTCTGTCCTGGTCTGGCGGCGTCGATGCAGGAAGGTGACGAGGTCTGCTGCCTGCAAGCATCTGCTGAAGTGCGAGGGGCCGAAGTGGATGGTGTCGATCAGACGCGGAAGTCTGCTGCTGCGGTAGCCGGGTGTTCCCGTCCTGCGGAACTTGCGGAAGTTGGTGCGGTGGCGCTCGTCGTTGTGGACCTCGTCAGCGAGCACGAGTGCCCAGTTGCCGAGCTCACGAGCGAGGACGTTGATGCGCTCGAGCGTGTGGCCGAGCACGACCTCGTGCGGTGGAGAGGGGTTCGCATACCGCTCCCGATGGCGCCTGCAGTCCATGCCGCGCAGGATCACGCGGGCCCCGGAAGCGCCGATCACATGCATCGCGCGGGTGTACACGTTGATGCGGACACGGGTCGGGACCTCGCGCCACGCACCCTCCCCTTGGAACAGCTCGTCACCGTGGAGCTCGGTGTCGGCCGTGAGCCCGAACTGCCCGTCGTACGCCGCGACGATCTCGTCGAGGCCGGCCTCCAGGTTGGCAGCGCAGTCGCCGTCGACCACCACTGTCCCGAGGAAGAAGTGACGATCGGTAGAGGACTCGTCCACATATGCCGGCAGTACGTGGGACGGTGCCATGAGGGCGGGCACGCCGCGCGAGTGCCCGTCAGTCACGCTGGCCCGCTGTACTCCCGGCGAGGGAGGGGTGGGCGCTCGGCCTCCTGCAGATGGACGTGGTCACCCCGTGGAGCGGCGCCACCTCCCGTGTGGGTGTCAGCACCGACCTCGAGTCCTTGACTGCCATGGACGCACGATCGCAGCAGCCTCTGACACCTGGGTGGTCGCAGGCGTGCGTGGCGGGCCATGACGGGCCGGTGGGTCAGTCCTGACGCACCGGCTCGTCGTCCACCGGGGTCGCCGGGGCTGCGGTGGCGTCCGTCGCACCGGCCTCCGCCATCGCGCGGCGTCCCGACGGCAGGGCGACGCCCGCGACGACGACGAGCATGAGCGCGACCCCGGCGACGACCAGCAGCGACTCGACCGAGTGCCGGTCGGCGAGCGGGCCGAACACCGCCATGCCCAGCGGCATCGCGACGGCCATGACGATGCCGACGAAGCCGAACACGCGGCCCAGGCGCTCGGGCTCGACCTTCTCCTGCAGCACCGTCATCGTCGGCGTCGAGAAGAACGGCACGCCCAGGCCGATGAGGAACATGAACCCGAAGAACACCCACATGTTCGTCGACAGGCCCAGCCCCACGTTCAGGATGCCGAACAGGCCCGTGGTCAGCACCACCATGTGCACGCGGTTGCGCAGGCCGCCCCACCACGCGACGGCCGCACCGCCCAGCGTCATGCCGATGCTGAACGCCAGCTCGTTGACCGTCAGCTTCCACACCTCGTCGCCGAAGGTCCGCACCACCATGAGCGGGGTGAGGAACGACGGCGCGACGATGAGCACGAACACGATGCCCCACATCGCCAGGACCCAGCGCACGAACGGCGTCGTCGCGACGTACCGGACGCCGTCGACGAGGTCCGCGACGTAGCCGCGCACGCCCGCGACCTGGTCGGTGCGCTCCAGGCGCGGCACGGGGACGAGGAGCAGCAGGCCGATGCCGATGACGGCCGTCACGACGTCGACGAAGAAGATCGCCTCGATCGACGCCCACGCGTACAGCCCGGCCGCGACGGCGGGGGCGACGAGCATCATGCCCGACTGGATCGTGCCGTTGATGCCGTTGACGCGCATGAGCTTGTCGGTCGGGACGATCTGCGGCAGCAGCGCACCGACCGCGGGGGTCTGGATGCCGGCGCCGGCGGAGCGGATCGCGGCGGCCACGTACAGCAGCCACAGGTCGTCGTAGCCGGACAGCATGAGGATCGCGAGCGTGAGGGTCGTCGCGGCGATGGTCGCGTCGGCGCCGATGATGAGCGCGCGGCGGTCGAGCCGGTCGGCCCACACGCCGCCGAACACCGACACCACGGCCTGCGGCAGGAAGCCGACGGCCGCGTACACGGCCATGACGGTGCCGGAACGGGTCTCGAGCGTGAGGTGCCACATGATCGCGTACTGCACGAGCATCGAGCCGAGCAACGAGAACGTCTGCCCCGTGAGGAAGACGGTGACGTCGCGCCGCCAGCGCGGCAGGTCGGTGGGGCTCGTCATGGGGGTCCTCGGGGGGCTCGGGGGACGGTCGCGAGGGGTGGACCGGGCGGGGCAGGCGGACTCATCGGGTGCCGCCGGGGGGATGCTGCCATGCTCACCCGGCCAGGCGCGGGTGTCACGTGGTGTGCGTGCGGTCGGGCGGGTGTCGGTGGCCGGGGGCAGGATCGCGGCAGGAGCGACGAGGCGCGAGCGCGGCGCACGACGACGGGAGCGTGATGACGGCGACGATCATGGCCGTTGGCCTGACGAAACGGTACGGGACGGTCGAGGCGCTGCGCGGCCTCGACCTCGAGGTGCCGCAGGGCACCGTGCTGGGGCTGCTGGGCCCCAACGGTGCGGGCAAGACGACCGCCGTGCGGATCCTCACCACGCTGCTGCGACCCGACGGCGGCGCAGCGCACGTCGCCGGTGCGGACGTGCTGCGCGAGCCGGAGCGGGTGCGGCAGCGCATCGGGCTGTCGGGGCAGAGCGCGGCGGTCGACGAGAACCTGACCGGCGCCGAGAACCTCGAGATGATCGGCCGCCTGTACGGGTTCCCGCGGCGTCGCGCGCGGGCACGTGCGGAGGCGCTGCTCGCGGCGTTCGACCTGGCTGACGCGGGCGGCCGCCCCGCCAAGACGTACTCGGGCGGCATGCGCCGCCGGCTCGACCTCGCGTGCGCGCTGGTGGCCGAGCCGCCCGTCGTGGTGCTCGACGAGCCGACGACGGGCCTGGACCCGCGCAGCCGGCTGCAGATGTGGGACGTCATCGCCGACCTCGTGCGTGCCGGCACGACGATCCTGCTCACGACGCAGTACCTGGAGGAGGCCGACCGGCTCGCCGACGCGATCGTCGTCATCGACCACGGGCGGGCGATCGCGCGCGGCACGGCGGACGAGCTCAAGGCGCAGGTCGGCGGTGAGCGGGTCGAGGTGCTGCTCGCCGACGCGTCGGCGTCGCCGACGGCCCGCGCGGTGCTCGCGGCGGAGGCGTCCGGGGACGAGGTCCACGCCGACGGCGACGGGCGCGCGCTGTCGGTCGCGGTCGCGGTCGCGGACGGCACGCACGCGCTGCGCCGCGTGCTGGACCGGCTCGACGCGGACGGCGTCACCGTCCTCGAGGCCGGGCTGCGGCGCCCGACCCTCGACGACGTGTTCCTCACCCTGACCGGCCGCCCGGCCGACGACGCCGAGGAGGTCGCCCGATGAGCACGCTCACCCGCACGGTCGTCCACACGCACGTCGTCGCCAAGCGGAACCTGCTGAAGATCCTGCGCGTCCCGGAGATCCTGGTGGCCGTCCTGATCTCGCCGATCATGTTCGTGGTGCTGTTCGCGTACGTCTTCGGCGGGGCGATCGACCCGGGCGACGGGGTCAGCTACCGCGAGTTCCTCATCCCCGGGATCTTCGCCCAGACGGTCGTGTTCGGGGCGACGTTCACCGGTGCGGGCATCGCCGACGACATGCAGAAGGGCATCATCGACCGGTTCCGGTCGCTGCCCATGTCGCAGTCCGCGGTGCTCGCGGGGCGCACGGCGTCCGACGTCGTCTACAACGTGCTGTCGCTCGTGATCATGTCGCTGACGGGCCTGCTCGTCGGGTGGCGTGTGCACGGGTCGGTGCTGGAGGCGGCCGCGGCGTTCGGGCTGCTGCTGGTGTTCGCGTACGCGGTGAGCTGGATCATGGCGCTCGTCGGGGTCCTGGTGCCGAGCGTCGAGGTGATCAACAACGCGTCGTTCATCGTCATCATGCCGCTGACGTTCGTGTCGAACGCGTTCGTCCCGCTGGACTCGTTCCCGGAGCCGCTGCGCCGGGTCGTGGAGTGGAACCCGGTCTCGACGCTCACGCAGGCGTGCCGCGAGCTGTTCGGCAACACGAACCCCGACGCCCCGGTGCCCGAGGTGTGGTCGATGCAGCACCCGGCCCTGTACACGCTGCTGTGCGTCGGCGTGATCCTCGTGGTGTTCGCACCGCTCGCGATCGCGAGGTACCGACACACGTCGCGGTGAGGGGGCGGGAGGGCGAGGGGGCCGGAGGTCGAGGGACTGGTGGATGGGGCAGACCAGCTAAAAGCCGTCTGAAATGGTCAGCATTCGAGACGTGGCGTCGGCTCCGTTGACCCCCGCACGTGCCCTTCCTAGCGTCGGCCGGCATGACGCTGACCACGCCCGCCCTCGCCGACGCGCTGCACCGCCGCTACGGGACCGATCCGGCCGGTGCCGGCCCGGACGACCTCGGCCCGACCGTGCTCCGCACGCCCGCGATCGACGGGCAGCTCGCGCACCGGTCCGTGCGTCACTACCTGCCCGACGCGCTGGACCCGGACGTCGTGCCGACGCTCGTCGCCGCGGCGCAGTCGGCACCCACGTCGTCGAACCTGCAGCTGTGGAGCGTCGTCGCCGTCACCGACCCCGAGCGCAAGGCGCGGCTGTCGTTGCTGGCCAACGACCAGCAGCACATCCGTGACGCGCCCCTGTTCCTCGTCTGGCTGGCGGACGTGTCGCGTGCGCGGGCCATCGGTGCCGAGGTCGGTGTGAGCCTCGACGGCACGGACTTCCTCGAGACGACGGTCGTCGCGTTCCTCGACGCGGCGCTCGCGGCGCAGAACGCGGTCGTGGCGGCCGAGTCGCTCGGGCTCGGCACGGTCTACATCGGCGGCATCCGCAACCACCCGCTGGAGGTCGCGGCCGAGCTGGGTCTGCCGGCGGGGGTCGTCGCGGTCGTCGGGCTGGTCGTCGGGCACCCCGACCCGGCCGGCGGCGACCCGGTCAAGCCGCGCCTGCCGCAGGCCGCCGTGCTGCACCACGAGACGTACGACGCGGACGTCCACCCGCCGCACGTCGCGGCGTACGAGGAGCGGATCGCGCCGTTCTACGCGGGTGAGGGCCTGGCGGGCGGGTGGCGCGAGCGCGTCGTCAACCGGCTGCGCGCGGCGGCGTCCCTGCACGGCCGCGACCGGCTGCGCGACCACCTGGCGGCACGCGGTTTCCCCTCGACCTGACCCACCCACCCCCACCCCCTCCTACCCGCCCACCCCCACCAACCCGCCCACCCCCACCAACCGCGCCCACCCACCCGCCGAGTGCGGTACACGCGCCGCGAGTGCGGCGGAAACGAGTACCGCACTCGCGGTGCGTGTACCGCACTCGCGGTTGTTGTGGCGCGCTCGGTGGGGGTGCGGGGTGCGGGGTGGGGGTGCGGGGTGCGGCTGCGGGGGGTGCTGTGGGGTGCGGGGTGTGGTGGGGGTGGAGGGTGCGGGGTGGGGTGGGTGGGGCAAAAGTGGAGTGGTTCAGTCCAGTATTCGGGACGTTGCCGTCCGGCTGTTGACCCTCCCGGCGGCCGTTCGTAACGTCCCGACCCAGCACCGCGGGCAGCAGCCCGCGCCGACGGACAGGGGCGACCATGAACGCGAGGACCAGCACGCCGGTGGCGTCGCGTCGTCCCGCGGTCGTCCGCTGTTGTTGTCGCGACTGACACGCTGACCGCGTCACCCCGCCGCCGCTGAGCGGCCGGCCCGCCGCCCCACGCGACCGCAGGTCACGTGCCGGGCCCACGGGCGACACCGCCCACGCACCCGGGATGCCCGGCGCGCCCCCGAGGGCGTGGGCCGACCCCGCCGCACCCCGCCCCACCCCCTCTGCACCCCGCGCCACACCACCCCGCACCGCCACACCACCCCGCACCACCTCCCCGCGCCCCACCACCCCGCCCCCCACCACCTCCCCCCCCCCCCTCCCCCCGCCCCCCCACCCCCCCCCGCCCCCCCCCTCCGCCCCCCCCCCCCCCGCCCCCCCCCG